>ULUL01055594.1_pt1 | contig 37215 bp, 30 predicted proteins | sample 1958481 | NCBI WGS metagenome assembly ULUL01 (sample SAMEA4835759, study PRJEB28245) | human gut metagenome | biome: gut microbiome; material: fecal sample | place: Denmark | collected 2008 | reverse complement strand
GGCGCCAGCCTATAATGCGACCATGGGCAACTATGTGATGATCAATCACGGGGATGGCTTGTATACTATTTATATGCATGCCTCCGCACTGTACGTTTCCTCAGGAGCCAAGGTTTCCAGAGGGGATACCATTGCAGCGGTAGGCTCTACAGGGCGTTCCACGGGAAATCACTTGCATTTCAGCGTGAGATTGAATGGTTCCTATGTCAGTCCCTGGAATTATCTGTCACAGTAAATAGTGCTGTTTCCCAGTGCCATTCGTACATTTATGCAGGCAGATTTTCATGGGAGACAAAAAAAGCCCATAAAAAGGTACGAGTGAACTGGTAACAATAGAATATAGGAAGGAGCGCCGCAGCTGCGGCAGAAGCGATGGATACAGAAAATAATCAGTTCCCAGATCTGGATTCCTTACAGCAGCAACAGGATCCGGACAGAAATAAAAAAGAGAAGAGAGGCTATTTTTGCAGCGGTCTGATCATAGGTCTTGCAAGCGCCCTGATCATTGTAAGTGTGGCTTACTTAGGCACCAGGGTGGAAAAATGGTATCGGGCAAGCACCAGCGCACAAAGCAGTGCAGACACAGAGGAAGCTGTCAATGCCCAGAGCATCCAGAAGCTACAGACAGTGGAGGGGATGATCAGACAGTATTACTATTATGATGATGAAATCGACACGAAGGTGTTAGAGGAGGGGGCTTACCGGGGAATGATAGAATCCCTTGGGGATCCCTATTCTACCTATTATTCCGCAGAGGAGTTAGAAGAGCTCAGGAACCAGACCCAGGGCGTTTACTATGGAATTGGCGCAGGAGTTTCCCTGGATACGGAGACCACCCTTCCCAAGATCGTAAAGGTCTATGACGGCACCCCCGCCCAGGAGGCCGGTTTAAGGGAAGATGACATTATCTACGAAGTAAACGGAGAATCCACCTATGGCATGAGTACCAGCGATGTGGTAGCCTTGATCAAGGGAGAGGAAAACACCTCTGTGAACCTGACTATTGTAAGAGCAGGAGAAAGCGATTACCTTTCCATAGATGTGACGAGAAGAAAGGTGAATGTTCCTACGGTAGAGTTTAAAATGCTGAATGAGGATATGGCCTATATCCAGATTTCGGAATTTGACGATATTACTGTAGATCAGTTTGCAGAAGCACTGGCTATGGCCAGGGGCAACAATATGAAGGGGCTGGTGCTTGATCTAAGGAGCAATCCCGGAGGAAGCCTGGATGCCGTAGTAGAGATTGCAAGGATGCTGCTGCCGGAAGGACTGATCGTGTATACAGAGGATAAGTATGAGAACCGCAAGGAGTATACCTGTGACGGCACCAGGCAGCTGGAGGTACCCATGACAGTCCTGATAAACGGCAATTCTGCCAGTGCGTCAGAAATCCTGGCAGGGGCTATTAAGGATTACGGCATTGGTACGCTGGTGGGAACCACTACTTATGGCAAAGGCATTGTGCAGTCGGTTATGCCGCTGACGGACGGTTCCGCAGTGAAGCTGACCATTAGCAGTTATTTTACCCCCAAGGGAAATAATATCCACAAAAAGGGAATCGAGCCGGATGTGAAATGTGAGTTTGACGGCGAAGCCTACTATGGAAACGATGACAGACCCGATAATCAGCTGGAAAAGGCAAAAGAGGTGCTGGGGCAGCTTATTGGGCAGTGAAGAACTCGGGAGGCAGTCAAGTGGATCCATTCGCGGGCGCTTTCGCTCCACTCAAACGCAAGGGTACAAAGCCACAAAAGGTGTAGAGTGGAATCGAGCGTTGAATATTGGAAAAAATAGTGATAAAATGAATGAGCTGAGTAGAGGTAAAGAATAGATATAAGAACAGGCAGGAGAGATGAAGATGGCGAATGATCATGGAGAACAGATAAGAATTGTACAGGAGACGGTAGCAGGAAAGGAAATCACCTTTGCACATGTGATGGGAGGACCGGCACCGATCATTTATCAGAAGCTTGGACTGAATCCCCAGGTAGACTATCGGTCTTCTGCAATCGGTATTATGAATATGACGCCGCCGGAATCTGCGGTGATTGCTTCTGATATTGCGGTAAAGAGTGGTAATGTATATCTGGGCTTTGCGGACAGATTTACGGGAACCCTGATCATCACAGGAGAGATTTCTGATGTGACCTCTGCGCTGTCGGAGGTTGTGAACTATTTCCGGGATACTTTAGGCTATGTAGTCTGCAATATCACGAAGAGATAGGGAGTGATACTATGGCACGAATGACCAGACAGGAGCTGCTGGAAAGAATCTTTCATGATGATTATGAAAAGCTTAAAGGTAAGAAGCTTAGGATGACCAGAGTGCGGGTTCCCGGAAAAGAGATCAATCTGGCTCATGTGATCAGCAGATCGGATACCTGTATTTATCAGAATCTGGGACTTCATATCGGTGTACATGAGGGCGAGGATCACACAGGGGAGTCTATTGGGATCATCAGCTTTACACCTTGGGAGGCCGTTGTGGTGGCTGCAGATGTGGCAGTAAAAAGTGCAGACGTACAGATTGGATTTATGGATCGTTTCTGCGGCACGCTGATTTTGACCGGAGGACTTTCCCAGGTGGAGACGGCTGTGGAGGCTGTGGTAAAATTTTTTAAGGAAGAGCTGCATTTCCCAGTCAGCGAGATCGTGAGAAGCTAATGAGCATCGTGTCCTTCGGACGCGACAAATGAGCAATGCGTCTTACAGACGCATTTGAAGCAGCACAGAGCCCCGAAGTGGCGGTAAAGCCTTCGCCAGAAGGCTTTGTGAATGGCGTGGGTGAACTGTAACAAGTATTTTGCGGAAAGGTACGAAGCAGGAATTGAAGAAGATGTTTTTGATGGGAAGGAGCGAAGCCGGTAAGACTTCACTGACCCAGGCATTAAAGGGAGAAGAACTCCATTATGTGAAAACACAATATACTAATACTAACGAGGATACTATTGATTCTCCAGGGGAGTATGCAGAGTCCAAGCATTTCAGCGTGGGACTTGCCTGCTTTTCCTTTGAATCGGATGTGGTAGCCATGGTACAGGCGGCAGACGAACCCTTTAATCTGTTTGGCGCCAGCAGTCACTGCTTTATCCAAAGGCCTTTGATAGGGATCATCACCAAGGTAGATTCTCCTTATGCCAACATCCCCATGGTAAGGCAGTGGATGGACAACTCCGGCTGTGAGCGTATCTTTGAGGTAAACAATGTAACAGGGGAGGGCATCAGCGAGCTTCTGGCTTATTTGAGAGAGGATCTGCCCAAGCTTACCTTAGAGCAGGCAGAGTTTATGCAAAGCATTGGATTAAACGAGTGGGATCCCTTGCCGGATGGCGTGGAGCTTCCTAAGAGCCGATGAAGTAAAAAGGGAACTGTAACGTAAGTAAGGTACAGAACAAACATTCGATTTTGTTCTGTACTTTTTTTATTTTAGATGCTATAATGTGCGTACATATTGAACTGTGAAGCAGTTTCGGTTGGCTCTCGAAGAGAGACAATGTGTACTGCGGGATTTATCTGGCAGACCAGGCAAAAGCAGGAGAATAGAAATGGATCATTTTAAGTTAGTATCAGAATATCAGCCTACCGGGGATCAGCCCCAGGCGATTGCAGAGCTGGTGAAAGGCTTTAAAGAAGGCAATCAGTTTGAAACCCTGCTGGGTGTCACCGGTTCGGGTAAGACCTTTACCATGGCAAATGTGATAGCTGCGCTGAATAAGCCGACGCTCATTATAAGCCATAATAAAACCCTGGCAGGGCAGCTTTATGGGGAAATGAAGGAATTCTTCCCTGAGAACGCGGTGGAATATTTTGTCTCCTATTATGATTATTATCAGCCGGAGGCCTATGTCCCCTCCTCTGATACTTACATTGCCAAGGATTCCTCCATCAATGATGAGATTGATAAATTACGGCTGTCTGCAACGGCATCCCTGTCAGAGCGAAAAGATGTAATCGTGGTGGCCAGTGTATCCTGTATCTATGGCCTGGGAAGCCCGGATGAGTACCAGCAGCTGATCGTTTCGCTGCGCCCGGGTATGGTGAAGGATCGGGACGAGGTATTAAGAGAGCTGATCGATATTCAGTATAACCGTAATGACATGGATGTGGCGAGAGGTACCTTCCGGGTGAGAGGGGACGTGATCGAGATTTATCCTGCCCAGGGCGGCGATTATCTGATCCGTGTGGAATTTTTTGGAGATGAGATCGACAGGATCGCAGAAGTGGAGCCCCTTACCGGCAAGGTGCACGCAGTTTTAAACCATGTGGCGATCTTCCCTGCTTCTCACTATGTGGTAAGTCAGGAGAAGATCAAGGAAGCCTGTGTGAATATAGAAAAGGAACTGGAAGAAAGAGTACGCTATTTTAAGGGAGAGGATAAGCTTTTAGAGGCCCAGCGTATTGCAGAGCGGACGAACTTTGACATTGAAATGCTCAGGGAGACCGGATTTTGCTCTGGTATTGAAAATTATTCCAGACATTTAAACGGTACGGCGGAGGGAGAACCGCCTATGACGCTGATGGATTATTTCGGGGATGATTATCTGATCATTATTGACGAGTCCCATATCACTATCCCCCAGATCAGAGGTATGTATGCGGGAGACCGTTCCAGAAAGAATACACTGGTGGATTACGGTTTTCGCCTGCCTTCTGCATTAGACAACAGACCCCTTAACTTTGAGGAGTTTGAGACACATATCGATCAGATGCTCTTTGTCTCTGCCACGCCTTCAGATTACGAGGCAGAGCATGAGCTTTTGAGGGCAGAGCAGATCATACGTCCCACAGGACTGCTGGACCCGGAGATTTCCGTGCGCCCTGTGGAAGGCCAGATCGATGACCTGATCGGGGAAGTGAATAAAGAGACGGCGAAGCACAATAAGGTGTTGATCACTACGCTGACCAAGCGGATGGCAGAGGACCTGACAGAATATATGAAGGAGATCGGCATCCGAGTGCGGTATCTGCATTCAGATATTGATACCCTGGAACGGGCTCAGATCATCAGAGATATGCGATTAGATGTCTTTGACGTATTGGTTGGCATCAATTTGCTGCGGGAAGGACTGGATATTCCGGAGATCACCTTAGTGGCTATTCTGGATGCAGATAAGGAAGGATTCCTTAGAAGCGAGACTTCCCTGGTACAGACCATAGGACGTGCTGCAAGAAATGCAGAGGGCCATGTTATCATGTATGCGGATAATATGACAGATTCCATGAAAGCAGCTATTGATGAGACCAACAGGCGTAGAGAGGTTCAGATGGCGTATAATAAAGAACATGGCATTACTCCCCAGACTATCAAAAAAGCAGTCCGAGATCTGATCAGTATTTCCAAGGAAGTGGCAAAGGAAGAGGTACGCTTCGAGAAAGATCCGGAATCCATGAACCGCAAGGAATTGGAAAAGCTGATCGCCGATGTCCAAAAGAAGATGCAAAAGGCCGCAGCAGACTTAAACTTCGAGGCCGCGGCAGAGCTGCGTGATAAGATGATCGAATTGAAAAAGCATCTGAATGAGCTGGAAGAATAGCAATTTTTCCGCAAGTAAGTTTGACGTGAAATATGTTGCTTTGAAAGGGAAAAATCAGAATGAGGGAAAGATAAAAAGGTTAAAGCAAAGATATTTAAAGGAATAAAAAGGCAAAAAGACAAAAGGTAAAAGATAAAAAACAACAAGAAAAGATAATAATGGTAAAAAGAGCACACAGCAGAATAAAAAGAGGGCAAAAGAAATAAAAAATTGAAGAGATGAAAAAATAGGAAACAATAATAAGAAAGAGGCATGAAAAAATATGGAAGAAATAAAGAAGATGCGCCCCAGGGAGTATATCAAGATACGGGGCGCGAGAGAAAATAATCTGAAGAATATTGATGTGGATATTCCCAGAAATGAGCTGGTAGTGCTGACAGGTATGTCTGGCTCCGGAAAATCCTCTCTGGCTTTTGATACCATTTATGCGGAGGGACAGAGAAGATATATGGAATCGCTGTCCTCCTATGCAAGACAGTTCCTGGGCCAGATGGAAAAGCCTAATGTGGACAGAATCGATGGTCTGTCCCCTGCCATTTCCATAGACCAGAAATCTACCAATAAAAATCCCCGTTCCACTGTGGGAACGGTAACAGAAATCTACGATTATTTCAGACTTCTGTATGCAAGGATTGGTATTCCCCATTGTCCCAAATGTGGCAGAGTGATTGCCAAGCAGTCCGTGGATCAGATGGTGGATCAGATCATGGCTATGGGAGAAGGAACCAAGATCCAGCTCCTGGCGCCAGTTGTCAGAGGAAAGAAGGGAGAGCATGTCAAGGTACTGGAAAGAGCAAAGAAAAGCGGCTATGTGAGAGTGAGGGTGGATGGTAATCTTTACGAGCTTACAGAGGAGATCAAGCTGGATAAGAATATCAAGCACAATATTGATATTGTGGTAGATCGTCTGGTAGTGAAGGAGGGCGTCCAACGCAGAATGACGGATTCCATTGAAAATGTGTTGAACCTTGCAGATGGTCTGCTGGTGGTGGATGTGATCGGCGGAGAGCCTGTGACCTTCAGCCAGAGTTTCTCCTGCCCGGATTGCGGCATCAGTATCAGCGAGGTAGAGCCAAGAAGCTTTTCCTTCAACAATCCATTCGGCGCTTGCCCGGAATGTTTTGGCTTGGGCTATAAGATGGAGTTTGATGTAGACCTGATGATCCCGGACAAATCCCTTAGTATCAATCAGGGTGCTATCGCTGTGACAGGCTGGCAGTCCTGCACAGACAAGACAAGCTTTACCAATGCTGTGTTGCAGGCCCTTTGCAAGGCTTATGATTTTGACCTGGATACGCCCTTTGAACAATATTCCGAAAAGGTACAGAATATTTTGCTCCATGGAACCGAAGGCAGGGAGGTAGAGGTATACTACCAGGGCCAGAGAGGCAGGGGGGTATATCCTGTTGCTTTTGAAGGATTGATCCGTAATGTGGAGAGAAAATACAAGGAGACGGGCTCCGATTATATGAAGCAGGAGTATGAATCCTTTATGCGGATCACTCCCTGTAAGGAATGTACAGGGATGCGTCTGAAAAAGGAATCCCTGGCAGTAACAGTTTGTGACAAAAATATCTATGAGATTACTTCCATGCCTATTGTGGACCTGAACGCTTTTTTGGAGAATATGGAGCTGACAGCTTCACAGCAGATGATCGGTGAACAGATTCTGAAGGAGATCCGGGCAAGAGTGGGCTTTCTGAAAGATGTAGGTCTGGAATATCTGTCACTGTCCAGGGCAACGGCTACCCTGTCCGGCGGCGAGGCCCAGCGTATCAGGCTGGCAACCCAGATTGGATCAGGACTTGTAGGAGTGTGCTATATTCTGGACGAGCCCAGCATCGGTCTGCACCAGAGGGATAATGATAAGCTTCTGAGCACCTTAAAGAGCCTGCGGGATCTGGGGAATACCCTGATCGTGGTAGAACATGACGAGGATACCATGCTGGCAGCGGATTATATTGTGGATATCGGGCCAGGAGCAGGCTCCCATGGCGGAGAAGTGGTGGCCTGCGGCACTGCTAAGGAACTGATGGAAAATGAAAAATCTATTACCGGTCAGTATTTAAGCGGCAAATTAAGCATTCCGGTGCCTGCAGAACGCAGAAATCCCACAGGCTGGCTGACAGTCAGAGGAGCCCAGGAGAACAATCTGAAAAATATTGACGTAAAGTTCCCGCTTGGCGTCTTTACCTGTGTGACAGGCGTGTCCGGCTCCGGCAAGAGTTCCCTGGTCAATGAGATTTTGTACAAGCATCTGGCAAGGGATTTAAACAGAGCAAGGTGTATCCCAGGAAAGCATAAGGGAATCGAAGGGATTGAACAGTTGGACAAGGTGATTGACATTGACCAGTCCCCTATCGGAAGAACCCCCAGATCCAATCCGGCCACCTATACAGGCGTGTTCGACCAGATCAGGGATCTGTTTGCCTCCACAGCGGATGCCAAGGCAAAGGGCTATGGGAAAGGGAGATTTAGCTTTAACGTAAAAGGCGGACGGTGCGAGGCCTGTGGCGGAGACGGTATTATCAAGATTGAGATGCATTTTTTGCCGGATGTGTATGTGCCCTGCGAGGTCTGTGGCGGCAAGCGTTATAACAGAGAAACTTTGGACGTCAGATACAAAGGAAAGAGTATTTTTGATGTGTTGGATATGACAGTGGAGGAGGCGCTGCCCTTCTTTGACAATCTGCCTTCTATCAGGAGGAAGATAGAGACATTAAATGATGTAGGACTGTCCTATATCAAGCTGGGACAACCATCCACCACGCTATCCGGTGGAGAAGCACAGAGGATCAAGCTGGCAACAGATTTGTCGAAGAGAAGCACAGGCAAGACCATCTATATTCTGGACGAACCGACCACGGGATTACACTTTGCAGATGTGCATAAGCTGGTAGAAATCCTTCACAGGCTGGCTGACGGCGGAAATACCGTGATCGTCATTGAGCATAATCTGGATGTGATCAAGACTGCGGACTATATCATTGATATCGGACCGGAAGGCGGAGACCGGGGCGGCAGAGTGGTGGCAAGTGGTACCCCGGAGGAGATTGCGGCTGCACCGGGATCTTATACCGGGGTTTATGTGAAAAAGATGCTGGAAAAAACTTTTTAAAATTTTATGAAACCTCTATGAAAATGAGAAAGTTTAGGTTATACTAGTACATACATGTCTAGCAGAGCATAGATAGTCTGTGTACAGCTTGTCTGGTAAAACAGAAAAGATGAGGGAATGGCTTTGTAAAGCGGCCCGGCTGTTGCACAGGATCAGTATAGATAAAGCTCCCGGTCATAAAAGGAATGGGAGCAAAATAGCAGAACAGAAACATACCAGATTCAGAAAGGGGTACCACACTCATGCAGTGCACAGATATTGGAATTGATTTAGGAACTGCCAGCATATTGGTTTATATCAGAGGAAAGGGCGTTGTGCTAAAGGAGCCCTCTGTTGTTGCATTTGATAGAGACACGAACAAGATTAAGGCGATTGGAGAGGACGCCAGGCTGATGCTTGGACGTACTCCCGGGAATATCGTAGCAGTCCGTCCTTTGCGTCAGGGCGTTATTTCGGATTACACCGTAACTGAGAAAATGATGAAATACTTTATCCAGAAAGCCCTGGGTAAGAGAACCTTCAGAAAGCCCCGTATTGCAGTATGTGTGCCCAGCGGCGTCACAGAAGTAGAGAAGAAGGCAGTTGAGGATGCTACCTATCAGGCAGGCGCCAGAGAAGTGGCTATCATTGAGGAGCCTATTGCAGCAGCAATCGGCGCAGGAATTGATATTTCCAAGCCCTGTGGCAATATGATCGTAGATATCGGAGGAGGTACCTCTGATATTGCGGTAATCTCTTTAGGCGGCACTGTAGTCAGCGCTTCCATTAAGATCGCCGGAGATGACTTTGATGAAGCAATCGTAAGATATATGCGTAAGAAGCATAATCTTCTGATCGGTGAAAGTACTGCAGAGGATTTGAAGATCAAGATCGGTTCCTGCTACAAGAGACCGGAGCCGGATTATATGGACGTGAGAGGAAGAAACCTGGTGACAGGACTTCCAAAGACAGTAAAGGTTTCCTCAGAAGAGACAGAAGAGGCTTTAAAGGAGACTACGGCACAGATCGTGGAGACCATCCACAGCGTATTGGAGAAGACTCCCCCTGAGCTTGCAGCGGATATTGCAGACAGAGGAATCGTGCTGACCGGAGGCGGCAGCCTGTTAAGAGGATTGGAGGATCTGATCTCAGCCAAGACTGGTATCAATACCATGACCGCAGAAGATCCCATGACAGCCGTTGCCATTGGAACAGGCAAATATGTGGAGTTCCTGGCAGGCTACAGAGGAGAAGACTGATCATTGTTGTTACTCAATACAAAGGGCGTTGACGGTTGTAGTATGGTCCGAAAGCATGGATGATAATGGCAAATGTATAAACGGAAATTCAGAAGGCTGCTGAAGCACTCAGCAGCCTTCTTTGAGTAAAGCAGGCAGTAGGGGTAAGGTATGGAAACAGTAAACGGATATGTGGAGCATATCATTTTTCATAACAGCGAGAATGGCTACACAGTTATGAATCTGGTGACGGAAGAGGAGGAGATCACCTGTGTGGGTATGTGCAGAGGAATTGTGGAGGGGGAGAGCATCTGCGCCCAGGGAGAGAAGGTAGAGCACCCTCTGTACGGAAGCCAGTTTAAGATAAGCAGCTATGAAAGTGTGGCTCCAAGGGACTGCGCCAGCATGGAACGATACTTGGGAAGCGGAGCAGTGAAGGGGATCGGTGCAGCACTGGCAGCAAGGATTGTAAAAAAATTCAAAGAGGATACCTTCCGTATCATAGAAGAAGAGCCGGAAAGACTTGCCGAGATCAAGGGTATCAGTATGCGTAAGGCAAGGGAGATCGCAGAGCAGGTGGAGGAAAAGAAGGATATGCGGGAGGCCTTTGTATACCTGCAGCAATACGGTATTTCCAATACGCTGGCGGCGAAGATCTATGACACCTATGGAATGACGCTTTATAGTGTAATGAAAGAGAATCCTTACCGCCTGGCAGAGGATATCAGCGGTGTTGGCTTTAAGATTGCAGATGAAATCGCAGCAAAGATCGGGATCCATACGGACTCTGATTACCGGATCCGGAGCGGCCTTTTGTATACACTGCTCCAGGCAGTAGGGGAGGGACATTGCTATCTGCCCATGGAGGAGCTCCTTGCGCGTGCCAGTGAGCTTTTGCAGGTTTCCCGGGAGGATATCAGGCCCCAGGCAGACAATTTGATGATGGATAAGAAGCTGGTGATTAAGGAAGAGCGGGTATATGCCTCCAATTATTACTATGCAGAGTTAAATTGTGCCAGAATGCTCCACGAGCTGAATATCAGAGCCACGGATCTAAATAAGGAACAGGTGAAAAAGAAGATCGGGCAGCTGGAAGAAAACCTGGAGATATCGCTGGATGAGTTGCAAAGAGAGGCAGTAGTGGAAGCGGTGGAAAGCGGTCTGTTTCTGCTTTCAGGAGGACCTGGCACCGGGAAGACCACAACCATTAACACGATCATACGATATTTTGAAGCAGAGGGGATGGATATTTTCCTGGGAGCGCCCACAGGCAGAGCAGCCAAACGAATGACGGAGGCTACGGGATTTGAGGCCAGAACCATCCACCGGATGCTGGAGCTGAACGGAGATCTGTCGGAGGACAACAGCAAAAAGGTACATTTTGAGAGAAATCAGGAGAATCCGCTGGAGGCGGACGTGATTATCATTGATGAAATGTCCATGGTGGATATCAATCTGTTTCAGTCCCTTTTAAAGGCAATCGTGCCGGGCACCAGACTGATTTTGGTAGGAGACGTGGATCAGCTTCCCAGCGTAGGTCCCGGACAGGTGCTGCGGGATGTGATAGAAAGCGGCTGCTTTCCTACGGTAGTATTGCAAAAAATCTTCCGTCAGGCAGGGGAGAGCGATATTGTCATAAATGCCCACCGCATCAACAAAGGAGAGCAGATCGCTCTGGACAATAAAAGCATGGACTTTTTCCTGCTGGAAAGATCGGATGTGAATGTGATCTATAAGCACATGATACAGTTGATCCAGGATAAGCTTCCCAGATATGTAAAGGCTACGCCCTATGACATTCAGGTGCTTACCCCCATGCGGAAAGGAAGCCTTGGCGTGGAGACGCTCAATGGCATCCTGCAAAGGTACTTAAACCCGGCATCCCCGGGTAAAAGAGAATATCAGTCGGGAGATACTATCTACCGCGAGGGGGATAAGGTGATGCAGGTGAAGAACAATTACCAGCTTGAATGGGAGATTGTCAGCCGTTATGGGATCCCTATCGACAAGGGAGTGGGCGTATTCAACGGAGATATGGGAAAAATACTGGAAATCAATGAAGCAGCTTCCAGCCTGTTGGTAGAGTTTGATGAGCACAGAAGAGTGACATATCCCTTTTCTTTGTTGGAGGAGCTGGAGCTGTCCTATGCCATTACCATCCATAAATCCCAGGGAAGTGAATATCCTGCTGTGATCCTGCCTTTGCTTGGGGGACCCAGGATGCTTTTAAACAGGAACCTGCTGTATACAGCGGTGACAAGGGCCAGAAAATGCGTTACCATTTTAGGAAGCAGCAACACTGTGCGCACCATGATTGAAAATGAAAGCGAGAATAAGCGTTATACATCCTTGAAGGACAGGATACGGGAATGTACAGAATAAAAATAAAAGCAGAAGGAACAGATAGAAATGAAGCAGAAATAAATAGATAAAGACAGGACGGAATAGAGACAGCAGAAAAGCATCTAAAAAATAGTTAAAAGACAAGCATAAATCATTGAGAAAATAGAAAAGCAAATATAGAATGAGGGAGGCAGATGAAACTATAAGAAAAAAGGAAACCGAAATTTTAAGAACAGAACGCAGAAGAGAATTACAAGAAAGAAAAGAAGAAAAAAGGGAAGCTGTAAAAAGGACACAGTCCATGCAAAGCAACATGTTTTTCAAAACTGCAGGAACAATACTGGAAACAGTAAAAGATACAGGTCTACAGCTCCTCTATCCCAGGCGCTGCCCTATATGTGACAACATCATCCCCCAGTGGGGAGAAAAGATCTGCCTTACCTGCCTTCCCAAGCTTAAGTATGTAGCGCCGCCCCGGTGCTTAAGGTGCGGGAAGGGCTTAAAGGTGACGAAACAGGAATATTGTGGAGATTGTGCGCATAAACATCATTATTATGTAAGCGGCAGAGCGTTGTATGAATATGGCAGTGTAGCAGACTCCCTTTACCGATTGAAGTATGAGGGGCGGCAGGAGTATGCCCAGGCGTATGGAGATGAGCTCGCAAGGTATCTTGGAGATTTTATTAAGAGAGTAAAGCCGGATGCCCTGATCCCCATTCCGCTACATTGGACCAGGAAGCAAAAAAGAGGCTACAATCAGGCGGCTCTTTTGGCCAAAAGTCTGGGAAAGCAGGTGGGCGTGCCAGTGAAGGAAAAGGTTTTGATCCGGGTAAGAAAAACCGCCCCTATGAAGCTTTTGAACCCCACAGAAAGGCAAAATAATTTGAAAAAAGCTTTCCTTATCAGGGGAAATGATGTAAAATTAAAGACGGTTATCATAGTGGATGATATTTATACAACTGGCGCTACCATAGATGAAGCAGCCAGGACGCTCCTTGAAGCAGGAGTGGAGAAGATTTACTTTGTTACACTGGCTGTGGGCGGCTGAAAAAGAAAAGCAAAAAGCCTGGATTTTGGAGCCTTAAGTCAGGTGTAAACGGTAAGGGGGACATATCTATTGCTGAACGAAGACAAGGTTATTCTGATGACCAGAATGGCTGCATATGAAGAAAACGAAGGAAAGAAGAATGTGCAGATTGGGAATTATTTTAGAAGCGATTATATCAGCCTGCAGGTTCTGAAGTCCGTTGTGAGTGCAACAATCGGCTTTGGCGTGATCTTTGCCCTGTATATTTTCTATGATTTTGAAACCTTTATGCAGGATATTTACAAGATGGATCTGATTGCCTTTGCCAGAAATGTGTTGATCGTGTATGGGGTGTCCGTTGTGGTATACGGCGTGATTACCTATATTTTTTATTCCTGGCGCTATGCCAGGGCGCGCAAGAGCCTGAAGAACTATTATGGGAATCTGAAAAAGCTCAATACGCTTTACAACAACTAGAAAATTCCGAAAGGATAAGCAAAATGACTGGTTTACTGGAATTAAGAGAAAAACTGAAAATGATCTACAGCAGGAATGAAACCTTTATTCTTCCTATTGTGAAGTTTCTGCTGGCTCTGATTGTACTGAGTACTGTAAACGGACAGCTGGGCTACATGGCAAGGCTTGACAGCCTGCCCATCGTCCTGATCGTATCCCTTTTATGCTCCTTCCTTCCAAACGGATGCATCGTACTGTTCGCAGCGCTGTTCAGCCTCCTGCATATGTATGAGCTTTCCATGGAGGTGGCAGGTGTAGGGCTTTGTGTATATCTGGTGATGACACTTCTGTTTATGCGCTTTGCACCGAAGGGATCCCTGCTGGTGGTGATCACCCCTCTTTTGTTTGTGATGAAGATCCCTTATGTAATCCCCATTGTGGTGGGACTGTTGGGAACTCCTGCCAGCGCAGTGCCGGTGGCCTGCGGCGTGGTAGTCTATTATTTTTTGAGCAATGTGGCAGCAAATGCAACGGTGATCGGCGGAATGGGCGCTGAGGAGGCTACGGCAAAGCTTCGGATGGTCATTGATGCACTGATCGGGAACAAGACCATGCTTGTTATGGTGGCAGCCTTTGTAATTACTATTATTGTGGTATATCTGCTCAGAAGGTTGTCTGTGGATTATGCCTGGACCATTGCCATGGTAGCAGGAGGCATTCTGGATCTGGTGATTCTTCTGATCGGCGATCTGATGTATGACACTAATATGTCAGTGGTGGAAGCCATTCTAGGGACTGTGTTAGCACTTGTGGTGGCAAAGATACTGGAATTTTTCTGGTTCTGTGTGGATTACAGCAGGACGGAGAAGGTACAGTTTGAGGATGATGAGTATTATTATTATGTGAAAGCAGTGCCGAAGATGACGGTAGCGGCCCAGACCAAGACGGTAAAGAAGATTAACACCCAGAGAAAGAATGGAACTGCTTCACAGCGCAGCCAGGAAGCCGGGCAAAGGGAAGAAGGCGGAAGCTACAGAAATGGCGGCTATCAGGAACAGAATGGAAATCATAGAAATGTGACTACAGAAAGAACCCCGGTGAACAGAAATGGCGCCGGCGCAGAATATGAGGGTGGACGCAATACCAGAGTATACCGGAACGAGCATGTAAATGGAAGAAGCGTATCCATCAACAGCAGTATGGTAGAGGATGACAGACAGGACGAGTATTACGAGGATTATGATGAGTAAGCCTGGTAAATAGTGCAGGTGAACCCGGAAAACAGGCAGATAGCGGTTTACAATAGGTATGGCAGTGTATTTGCAAAAATAAAAAGGAAATAAGGGTAAAAGAGGACAGCGGCATGCAGTTTGATTTCAGCATGGTAAAAGATATTTTAGAGATGGTGAAAATAGGCGATCTGGTAGAAATACTGATTCTCGCCTTTTTGGTGTACCACATTATTCTCTGGATCAGGGACAGCAAGGCGTGGTCCTTATTAAAAGGTCTTGTGATCATAGCTGTTTTCCTTCTGTTGGCGCAGCTGTTTGAAATGTATACCATCCTGTGGATCGCAAAGAATGTAATGACCTTTGCCATCACGGCATTGGTGGTGGTGCTCCAGCCGGAGCTTAGAAAGGCGCTGGAAGAGCTTGGAAGGACCAGGATGCTTTCCTCAGTGTTACTCTTTGACAACAGTAAGAGAAAGACAGAGGAAGGCTTTGGGGAAAAGACCATGAACGAGATCACCAGAGCCTGCCTGGAAATGGGAAAGGCCCATACCGGCGCATTGATCGTAATAGAGGATGAGGATTCCCTGGCTGACTATGAAAGAACCGGTATTGATGTGGATGCTATTGTGACAAGCCAGCTTCTGATCAATATTTTTGAGCATAATACTCCACTTCATGACGGTGCAGTGATAGTGCGCAATAACCGGATTACATCCGCTACCTGTTACCTTCCACTGTCTGATAATATGAACCTGGATAAGGAACTGGGAACCAGGCACAGAGCGGGCATCGGTATCTCTGAGGTGACGGATTCTCTCACCATTATAGTGTCTGAGGAGAACGGACAGGTGAGCGTGGCCTATCGGGGAAAGCTGGAACGGGGGCTTGACGGAGACGGCCTGAAGGGCTGGATGAAGAAAGTACTGATCAGGGAGGACGAGGAGGATAACGGCAAGCGCAGACGAAAAGGAAGGAGCAAAGGAAAGAAATGATGAAAAAGATTTTTTCCAACTGGGGCTGGAAGCTGGTTGCCTTTCTGATCGCCTTCGGACTTTGGTTTGTGGTAGTGTTGATAGAAAATCCTCCGGGAGAGATCACCTTTTCCAATATTTCAGTACAACTTTTGAATACAGACAGTCTGACGAACCAGGATAAAGTATATGAGGTATTAGAGGATAGCGACCTGTTAGAAAGCATTCAGGTGAAGGGCCCTACCAATATCTTGACAGAGATGAAAAAGCAGGGAAACGGCACTATCATTGCTACAGCAGATGTAAGCAACCTAAGCGAGGACGGGACGGTACCTATCAAAGTATCTGCCATATCTCAGTATGCTTCTGAGATTACGGATATCATCTTGCCGGAGAAGGAGCAGAAGTTACAGCTGTTTGTGGAAAATAAGATCAGCAAGAATCTTCCGGTACAGGTGATCACGGAAGGCGAGGTGGCAGAAGGCTATCAGCTTGACAGAGCAACGGCATCCCAGAACCGGATTGAGATAAGCGGCGGCGAGAGCAAGGTAAATCAGGTAGCTTCCGCCGGAGTGGTGCTGAGTATTGCAGGAAGTGATTCTGATGTTTCCACCACAGAGACCATTCAGCTGTATGATGCAGAGGGAAATGTGCTGGATGGCAGACTGGTAAAGAAGAATATCAACAGTGTTCAGGTATCTGCCACTGTGCTTGCTACCAAAACAGTACCTTTGGAATATCAGACCTCCGGTACGGTGACGGCAGGCTATCAGGTGACAGGTATTACGAGTATGCCTGATTCCATTATGATCGCAGGCAGTGAAAATGTATTAAGCAGCATTACATCCATTATCCTTCCGGCAGAGCTTCTGGATGTGACAGGAGCCACAGAAGATCTGGAAAGAGACTATAACATCAGAAGCTATCTGCCAAGCGGCGTGCAGATAGCAAAGAATAACCCTACCGGTACAGCAAATATTACAGTAACGGTACAGATTGAAAAAGAAATTCAGAGAACTTTTAAGATACAGGCAGGAAATATATCTGTGGCCAATGTGCCGGAGGGTGTCCATGTGCGCACGGCAGAGGATTATCAGGTATACGACCTGACTCTTGGAGGACTGACAGAGGATATCGCAGCAATTAATGAGGATACTCTGACAGGAACAGTGGATATAAGCGACTGGATGAACAGCGAAGGCCTGACAGAGGTGCCTTTAGGACGGCATTATCTGCCGGTAAGCTTTTCTCTGCCAAGAGGTGTGCATGAGGTGAATGTAACGAAGGCCTGGGTGGAGTTTTACACGGGGGCAGAGGAAGCTGAGAGTACGCTACAGCCCTAAAAGGTTACTGTTTACTCAGTTCGTGGTGGCACATTTCATGGAACATGGTCTGTGAACAGTAACATTAAAAGCTATTACTCTGAATGAAAGATGAAGTTTGAAGGGACAAAAAAACGATTGAAAAGGTCTGATTGGCTCTCCGGAGACTGAAACAGATGGCAAAGAGGAAAAGAAAAGGAATAGAGATATTGGAGGATAGAAAATATGGTAAGTAAAAAGGTAGTTATCAAAAATCCAACTGGATTACATCTTCGCCCTGCAGGAATCCTGTGCAAGGAGGCGATGCAGTTTAAATCCCTGATCACATTTAATTTCAAGGACAGCACGGCAAATGCAAAGAGCGTGCTCTCCGTGCTGGGTGCCTGCGTAAAGAGCGGCGATGAGATTGAGTTTGTCTGCGAAGGAGAGGATGAGGAGGAAGCTTTGAAAACTCTGGTAGCAGCAGTAGAAAGCGGTCTGGGAGAATAAACAGTTCAAAAATACCATTAAAAAGAGCATTTTTGATGCTTTTTTGCGTGAACAGTAAATACAGAACCGACTAGAAAAGAAGGAAGAATAAAATGTTGAACTATGAAAAGTATCAAAAGAATCCGGTAGTGCATTATCCTCAGAGACAGTGGCCGGATAAGGAGATTACCAAGGCTCCCATCTGGTGCAGTGTGGATTTAAGAGACGGTAATCAGGCGCTGATCGATCCCATGGTGGTAGATGAAAAGATCGAGATGTTCCAGTATCTGATCAAGCTTGGCTTTAAGGAGATTGAGATCGGTTTCCCGGCAGCCAGCCAGATCGAATATGATTTTTTAAGACAGTTAGTAGACAGAAAGCTGATCCCGGATGACGTGGTGGTGCAGGTGCTGACCCAGTGCAGGGAAGAGCTGATAGACCGTACCTTTGAGGCGATTGAGGGCTGTAAGCAGGCCATTGTGCATATCTACAATTCCACTTCTACTTTACAAAGAGATGTGGTATTCCACATGGATAAGGAACATATCACACAGATTGCAGTAAAGGGCACCGAGATGGTAAAGGAAAGGGCTGCTTCCTTCCCCGGAAAGATCATTCTGGAGTATTCTCCGGAGAGCTTTACCGGAACGGAATTAGACTATGCGCTGGAAATCTGCAATGCGGTGCAGCGCACCTGGGGGCCCACACCGGAGAATCCCATGATCATCAATCTGCCTTCTACTGTAGAGATGAATACCCCCAATGTTTATGCGGACCAGATCGAGTGGATGATCCGTCATCTGGAAAACAGGGAAAGCATCGTGGTCAGCGTACATCCTCATAATGACAGAGGAACAGGCGTGGCAAGCGCAGAGCTTGCAATGCTGGCAGGAGCAGACAGAGTGGAAGGAACCCTGTTTGGCAATGGCGAAAGAACCGGTAATGTGGATATTCTGAACCTGGCCTACAATATGTTTTCCCAAGGTGTCAATCCAGAGCTTAACCTGGAGCATATCAATGAAATTATTGAAATCTATGAGCGCTGTTGCAAGCTGCCCATCCATCCCAGACATCCCTATGCGGGCAAGCTGGTATTTACTGCCTTTTCCGGCTCTCACCAGGATGCCATCAACAAGGGCGTGCATGCTATGAAGGAGAGAGGCAGCAAGATATGGCAGGTGCCCTATCTTCCCATTGATCCTGCAGATATCGGCAGAGAATACGAGCCCATCGTCCGCATTAACTCCCAGTCTGGAAAGGGCGGGGTAGCCTTTATCATGGATACTTACTTTGGCTTCAAGCTTCCCAAGGCCATGCACAGAGAGTTCGCAGACGTCATTCAGGCGGTATCGGAAAAGCAGGGTGAGGTAGCACCGGAGCAGATTATGGAAGCCTTCCGTACTGAATATCTGGAAAAGAATGAGCCCATTCACTTCCGTAAGCTTCGTATGGATGACTTAAGCGGAGAGGTAAGGACAGAGTTTGATACCCGTGTGACAGTGGTTTATACAGACCATGGAGAAGAAAAGTTCTTCGAGGCAGTGGGCAACGGCCCCATTGACGCAGTGAAGAGAGGTATCGGGCAGGCACTGAACATTGATATCAAGATCCTGGATTACGAGGAGCACGCTCTTCAGAGCGGTTCCAACTCCCAGGCAGCAGCATACATCCACCTGTTAGATGCCAATACCGGCAAAGTAACCTACGGCGTAGGCGTAAGCTCTAACATTACCAGAGCTTCTGTAAGGGCAATCTTCTCAGCCATCAACAGACTGGGGCTGGGCGAAAGATCCAGAGTGTAGTGTGAGGTATTTGCTGATTGTTACAGAGATAAAAAGGCACATCATGTTCCCGGGAGGAAACATGATGTGCCTTTTTGATACCTGTGCTTGGTATCGTTTTATTTGTTGTAAGTGCCTCGTCTTTTGAGACACTTACTATTTCCTGTAAAAATTATTACTTACTGTACACTGTTTGCAGTGCTGAAGTTGTCTGCGTCCTCTACGATAAGGATCATGGTCTTGCCGGTATTTAAAGTAATCTCATTTCCGTTATCGTCATAGTATCTGGTAGCGCCCCAGTCGGAGGTCTTCTTCCAGGTAACGTGAATGCCCTTGCCGTTGGTGAAGTACCAGCCGTCTTTGGTGGTGTCATGCACCTGGAATGCAAGGTAGCCCTTTCCAAGCTCTTCATGCTTTACATTCTGTACTAGAATGTTCTTAAAGGTCAGCTGTTCTCCGGTAGCGGCATCCATATGAGGACCGTCAGAAGCACCGGACAGATGCTGGTAACGGTAGTAAAGACCATCCTCTGGGTTGTACTCAAAGCGGCATCTTGTCATCGGATAGTAGGAAGACATGTCAATCTTATTAGCTGTGATGGCACCGGAGTACTGATCCAAGGTGTTAGGATTTGCCTTAGCAGTAAAATTAAAGTGATTCTCATCCGCAAGATTTCTATAGGTCAGGCTCATGCCCTTCTGTTCAATAACCTTCTTTAAGCCTTCGCCGGAACCATAAGCGTTGTGAGGAGCCTTTCTGTCGGTGGTACGGAAGAAAGCAGCGGAATCGGAACCTAAATTACCGTCGATATCTTCTACATTGGGCTTATCCAGAACTTCATCTACAAAGTAGGGACCACCGAAGTGAACGATGAAGGCATCCCACTCAAGAGCCCAATAGCCGAAATAAGCGCGCAGGCTTCGAATATTACCGATCTTGTCCAGACCTTCCCAGTTTTCATAGAGAGCCAGCATACGGGTCATACGACCTTCTACGTTGGCTTCATAGATGACAGAAGCATTGGAAAGGTTATAATGAGGAACAGCAGAGCTTTCATTGGGAGTCATCACAGCAATGGGTCTGGTATTGGCCACGTCTGCATCCACCCACTCATTGGTAAGACGGCTGCGGAGCATGCCCTCAGCAGGGGGATTGGTGTCATCCTCATTGGAAGAAGCGGGAGTGTCCACACTTTCATTGGAAGCAGCAGTTTCTTCCTTGCTCTCTTCCTGTTCAGGGGTCTTGGAGTCATTCTGCTCCATGGAGATGGTTTCCGGTGTCAGAGGCTTGGGCGTATCATCCTGGGAGCCGCAGGCACTAAGAGCCAGGGCTGAAGCTGCCACAAGAAGCCAGAGCTTTATTCTTTTCATGTATCTTCCTCTCTTTCGATAAGATGTAAATAACATCACATACAAGACTGTATATGATATTTGCATAAAATAATTATATCATGAACTTCGTTCATGATCGGCATTCGCCGTTCGTCAACCATGCAAGCAAGTGATTTTGTTTCATTATATCACACTTTCCTGTCAGCGTCACCCGCTCGAACCTAAATTAAGAAAAACTTAAAGCGCAGTCGTGCAAATAGCGCAGGTGAATTGTAGTGGCCCTGAAAGAACAGGGATAGTACGCTATGTGTTATGGCAGATAGAAAAGGCAGGCGATGAGGATGCCTAAGATGGCACCGATCAGAACCTGTAAGGGGGTATGTCCCACAAATTCCTTTAATTTATCATGGGCGGAGATTTCAGCGCGGCCCATGTCCTCGAAGGTCTTTAGCATATCGTTTAAAAGCTTGGCCTGGATGCCGGTTTCCCTGCGCACGCCCATAGCGTCATACATGACAACGATGGCAAAGAAAAGTGCAATGGCAAATTCAAAGCTGGCAGAGCCGTATTCATAACAGGTTGCGGTAGCGAGGGCACATACGGTAGCAGAGTGGGAGCTTGGCATACCGCCGCTGCCTACCAGCCTTTCCGCTACAAATTCCTTGGAAATAAAAAGATGAATAGCAGTTTTGAGGATCTGCGCTACCAGCCAGCCGCAGGCAGCAACAAGAATGATCTTGTTATGAGCAATTCCGGTGAAAAAATCCATGATCGTACACATACCTTTCTGTAGTAATAAATGAAAACCCACCTTCAGTATACCATGTACAAAATTCGCACATGGTACAGGTGGCCATCCGGCCGTATTCTGCCTTGAACAAGGTTCATTGTAGCATATTAAAAAGAAAATATCTATGAAATACAGAAAAAATAAAGCTTGCCAGGTAAAAGTGTAAGAGAGTATACTAGAAACAACATTTACTGCAGAAAGGTATGGGTAAGGAGTATGAGCAGTATATTAAGCGTGATCGTGCCGTGTTATAACGAAGAAGAAACTGTGGCTGATTTTTATACAGAGCTGATGAAAAATGAGGAATTTTTCCAAAAAAGACAGCTGGAGGTAGAGCTTTTATATATCAACGATGGTTCCAGGGATGGTACGGTAAGAGAGATCAAGAAGCTTCATGAGAAGGATGCAAGAGTACATCTGATCAGCTTTTCCAGAAATTTCGGAAAGGAAGCTGCTATGTATGCGGGGCTTGAGAAGTCGAAGGGGGATTATGTGGTATTTATGGATGTGGATCTCCAGGATCCCCCGGCGCTTCTTCCGGAAATGTTTTCCTATATCGACCAAGGCTATGACTCTGTAGCCACCAGAAGAGTAAGCCGTAAGGGCGAGCCCCCTATCCGAAGCTTCTTTGCCAGAGCCTTTTACCGTCTGATGAAAAAGATCTCCAAGACGGAGATCATGGATGGTGCCAGGGATTACAGGCTGATGACCAGACAGATGGTGGATGCGATTCTTTCCATGCCGGAGTACAATCGCTTTACAAAGGGAATCTTTGGCTGGGTAGGCTTTGAGACCAAGTGGATCGAATATGAGAATGTGGAACGGGTGAAGGGAGAGACTAAGTGGAATTTCTGGAAGCTCTTTTTGTACTCCCTGGAGGGTATCACCGCCTTTTCTACGATGCCCTTGATGTTTGCTTCACTGATGGGGGTGGTCTTCTGCCTGTTGGCCTTTGCCATGATTATTTTTACCATCGTCAGAAAGCTGATCTTCGGAGATCCGGTGTCAGGCTGGCCTTCCTTGGTATGTATCATTTCCCTGGCAAGCGGTGTGCAGCTTTTCTGTCTGGGAATCCTGGGACAGTATCTTTCAAAAACCTACATGGAGGTAAAACGGCGTCCTATTTATATTGTAAAGGAAGAACTCTGATAAAAAGGGCTTTACACTTTCTTAACATGAAAAAGGAAGGTGTGGGCCCTTTTTTGATAAAATAGAGAAAAAATATTCAAGCAAATAAATTATAAATAATAAAACAGCACAAAAACAGCAAAACATAAAGTAACGTGCAAAATTTTGATAAAAACGAAAGAAATTCTGCGATAAATATCCTATTTTCAAATACTGACAGATGTGGTAGAATTTACCCTATCATTGCAGTATGAGGCTGTATTCGACATATGAAAGGGGATAATATGTATGGAGATCAGAGAATTAGAGGATTATGAGCTAGAAAGGTACATTACAAATATCATGCTGGATATGGGAGTACCGGCGCATTTAAAGGGCTACCATTATCTGAGGGATGCGATTCTGATGTCAGGAAAGGATATGGAAGTGGTGAGCAGTGTGACGAAGCTTTTGTATCCCACGATAGCAAAGCATTTCAGAACCACGGATCAGAAGGTGGAACGAGCAATCCGAAACGCCATCGAAGTATCATGGACAAGGGGAAACATTGATACTTTTGAAAAACTGTTTGGCTACTCACAGCAATCAGGCAAGACAAGGCCTACAAACAGCGAGTACATAGCAAGAATTGCAGATAAAGTCAGGTTGGACGTAAAAGCGATGAAATAAAAGCCGGAATTAAAATGCTATATAGTAACGATGGAAGGAAAATAAAGTAAGAGCGCTCTTATTGCATGATAGAAGAAAGGAACTGCTGGTAATGGCGGTTCCTTTTTGTTTTGCCCATAAAGGGGGAATGTACCGAAAAAGGGTGCCTCCTGTTATACCGAAAGAGGTATCCTTTTTGCTATACCGAAAGCGGAAAGTATGGTATACTTAATTCATTCATGGATTGCAATTACCGGATAAGTTGTATTTAACAATATAGCATGATGCCAGGGTCAAAAGGTCAAAAAGCCGTTCATGCTTGCATGATAAGGCTTTTGAACTTGGGACCCGCCAAACATGAGGAAGGAGTGATTTGTGTAGCAAATCAACGGATTCCGAATGTTTGCAGAATTGCGGGAGCAGCTTGCTGCGGAGCAATTCGTGGACATCAGTTGGGGGCAAAAGACCTTTTGACCCCAACATCATAGAATGAAAGGAAAAGTATATGCGGACAATGATTTTGTGGGTCCTTCTTATTCTGGTCCCCTTCTGGGTAGGAAGGGCTGCGCTGAGGATACTGTATGGAGCAAAGGGCCAGAGCGGCCTAAACCGAGAGGATAATTATCTCACAGGCATATGCGTGTGCATTGGCGTGGGGGAAGGAGCAAATCTTCTTGCGGTAAGCGGCAGATTCTCCTTGAATCAGGCAGGGCTTGCGATGGGGATTTTGCTGTTAGGAGGAAGCTTGGTATCCTTTGGCATCTGGAGTGTGAACCGTTTTAGGGGAAAGCAAATGGCTGGCAGCCTTCGGGAGACAAAAGAACAAAAAAAACTGTTGGAAGGAGATTTCCTCACTGCAGGGCAGCAGCTGGTGTTTATCTTTTGCGGTATTTCCATTCTGGTGCAGCTGGTTGCCATTATGCTGAAGAGCATGTACTATCCGGAGGGGGATATGACCCTTGAGACAGTACAGAGCTTTCTTGCACAAAACAGTGTCTGGACAGTTGATCCGCTGACTGGAAACGCATTTTTGCAGGGAGTGCCCTTAAGGATAAAGCTTTTATGTCTGCCGACTGTTTATGCCTGCCTAAGCAAGGGCTTTGGGACGGATCCCCTGTTTGTCACAGGGGGAATGATCCCCGCTGTGGTATTGCTTGGCAGCTATCTGGCCTATGACAGACTGGGGAGTTATCTGTTTGGAAAGAGCAAGGAGAAAAGAGGACTTTTCCTGTTCATAGTAAGCCTTCTTTTCTGGCTTGGCACTTATATGACACAGATGGATGGCTTTGGTCTGCTTTACAGAGGCTATGCCGGGACAACAATCCGAGCGGCGATACTGCTTCCCTATACCATATGTATGGGACTTAAGAAACGGTGGAAATCTGTGTTCTTATGCGTTTTAGCGGAAGCGTGTATTGTCTGGACTCTCTACGGGGCAGGACTTTGCCTGGCAGCAGGAGTACTTCTGTTTGCGATAAGTCTGGTCTCCAAGGCCCTGGCGGGAGGTGAAAAATGATGGCTGAACTTTTCAAACGGGTGCAGGAGGGATATACTCAATATATCACCTATGGCAAATATCTGGTGCTCGTGTTTGCAGCACTTATTTATCTTTGGAATCAGAAAAAGGAAAAGACCAGGCCCCTTTTGCTGTATGGTATATGCAGCCTTTTCCTGGTCATTTTTGCACCTACCGCTATGGTTTTGGTGAAATATCAGACATACTATTATGATTATCCATGGCTTTTTGGTCTGGTACCTGTGACGGTCCTGATTGCCTGGGGAGCGGTGTGTTTTCTTATGGAATGCAGGAAAACAGCAGCAGAAAGTAAGAGCGGAAAGAAAATCGGGATTTTGAGCGTAGTCCTGCTTCTGGGAATCCTTTTCCTGTGTGGAAACATGACCGGTTCTGTCAATGGGAAGAAAAAAACTGCAGAGGAAGCAGAACAGGCATTGCAAAGTACAGAGGAAATCCTAAGCCTTGTGCATGAAAAGTCTGCAAATGCAGATAATATCTGTATCTGGGGACCCAAGGAAGCACTGGAATACATGAGAGCTGTAGATCCTTCTGTGACACTTTTATATGGAAGGACCATGTGGGAGCCTTCGCTTGGCGGCTATACCTACGATACCTACAGCGAAGAACAGAACGCACTTTACCAGTGGATGGAGGATCTGGTGCAGGATGCAGAAAATGCCGGGACAGCAGAAATGGTTGTACAGGATGCAGAAAATGCCGGGACAGCAGACGCCTATTTTAAGACAGCTTTCTCCTGGGGTGTGACCTGTATTGTGCTGCCGGAAAACACAGCAGATGTGCTGACGCTTCAGCTGGAAAAATCCGCAGAGGAAGCCGGATATGTAACCACTTTTGGTAAAGCGGGAGACTATCAGATCTGGATGATAGAAAGGGAAAGAGATGAGTGAAGGACAGCAGGAGAAAAGGGTAAGTATTATCGTACCTGTTTATAATATTGAAAAATACATTGAAAAGACCATCAACTGCGTGAGAGCCCAGACTTATGAAAACTGGGAGCTTTTGCTGGTGCTGGACGGATGCACGGACAATACCCGGGCAGTGATCGAAGAAAATCTGAAGGAAAAGCCGGATGACAGGATCCATGTGATCCTCCAGGAAAACCAGGGTGCGGCAGCAGCCAGAAATCATGGCCTTAAGGAAGCCACAGGCAGATATATCGCCTACCTGGATGCGGACGATCTATGGCCTAAGGAAAAGCTCCAAAAGCAGCTTATCTTTTTGCAGGAAAAGAATGCTGCCTTTACCTTTACCGGTTATGAATTTGCAGATGAAAATGGCAAGGGCCTTGGAAAAATCGTACAGGTACCACCCAAAATGGAATATAAGGACGCCTTAAAGAATACCACTATTTTTACCACCACCGTGATGTTTGACACAAAGGTAATTCCAAAATCCCTTCTGGAAATGCCTCTTATGAAAAGCGAGGATACGGCGCTTTGGTGGAAGGTTTTAAGGCACGGATACCCGGCCTATGGACTGAACGAAAACCTGGCGCTCTACAGACGAAGCGGCAAAACCCTTTCCTCTAACAAGCTGAAAGCCATCCACCGCATCTGGAACCTGTACCGTGAGGCTGAGGGCTTTTCTGTTCCGGTGAGCTTTTATTATAGCTGTTTCTGGGCATTAAATGCAGTGAGACGCAGAATTTAGAACTCTCTGGTATTTACAAGCAGAATGTGGTATGATAGATGCGCTTATGCAATCATGATACAGTTCTGAGTAAGGAGGAAACAATTTGAATCAGAATCCCAGAATCCTGGAAATGCGGAAAAAGGAAGCCTTCAAGAGACTGATTAATTTATCCCTGGTAGGAATCTGTCTTGTACTGGAGACCCTTATTTATACATACTTTTTTATCAACCACTTTTATGGAAGCCTGGCAGATGGTATCAAGTTCTGGCAGCGAGGCTATATGCTGCAGATTTTTTTCTATTTTGCACTGCTTTTTTTCTTTTCCAACATGTACGGAGGCTTACGGCTTGGCTATCTGAAAAACACGGAGCTGATCTTTTCCCAGGTGTTCGCCACGCTGATGGTAAACCTGTTCACTTATGCCCAGCTTTCCCTGATGGCAAACCAGGCCTTTGTTCCAACCTTTTTTATTCTGATGATGATCGTGCAGGCGTTGGCGGTAATCCTATGGATCAACATTGCCAACCAGCTTTATCAGAGAATGTTCCCACCCAAGAAGCTGCTTCTGATCCACGGGGACAGATCCATTGAGGATATCAAGAACAAATTCGCAAGCAGAAAAGATAAATATACCATTGTCAACTGCATGCATGTGGGACTTGGCGTGGAAAAACTGTCAAAGGAGATCGTGAAGGGCTATGAGAATGGAGACTACAGTGGAGTGGTGCTGTGGGACATTTCCGTAGAGGACAGAAACAAGCTTTTGAAATTCTGTTATGCCCATTCGATCAGAGTATATACTATGCCCAAGCTTCCGGATGTGATCCTGTTAGGCGCAGAGGAGCTGCATTTGTTTGATACGCCTATTCTTTTGACCAGAGAATACAGCATGACTATGGAACAGCGCTTTATCAAAAGAGCGGTGGATATCATTTGTTCCCTGATCCTTTTGGTAGTGGCCTCCCCCATTATGCTGATCACGGCCATTGTGATCAAGGCCTATGATGGAGGTCCGGTTTTGTACAAGCAGATCCGCTGTACGGAAGGACAGAGGGAGTTTTATATCATGAAGTTCCGCAGTATGAGGACGGACGCAGAGAAGGATGGCGTGGCCAGACTGGCCCAGAAGCATGACAGCCGTATCACACCGATCGGCAAGGTAATCCGTAAAGTCAGGATAGATGAGCTTCCCCAATTAATTAATATTTTAAAGGGAGATATGTCCTTCATCGGTCCCAGACCGGAAAGGCCAGAGATCATCGCCCAGTATGTGGAGATTATGCCGGAATTTGCCTATCGCATGAAGGTGAAGGCGGGACTGGCAGGCTATGCACAGGTGTATGGCAAGTACAATACTTCTCCCTATGATAAGCTGAAGCTGGATCTGACCTATATAGAAAATTATTCCATCTGGATGGATTTCAAGCTGATGCTTCTGACCTTGAAGATACTTTTCTGGCCGGACAGTACAGAGGGTGTGGAAAGCGAGCAGGTGACAGCCTTTAAGGAAGAATATCAAAGAAGGCATGGATCGGAGGAAAAGAAAGGAACTTGAGGATGCAGGAAAGTTATTACGCAAGGGAGCCTGTGGATCTGAAGCTTTTGGTCTTACGCCTTGTGCGGCAGGCAGGATGGATCTTGGGCGTGACAGTGCTTGGTATGCTTATATTCGGCGGTGGCTATTACCTGAAAAAGGTGGTGCTGCCTGCAAAGCTTTATGCGGCAGAGTCCCTTTATCAGGTAGAATATGAAGCAGCACCGGAGGATGTGCCCTCTGTATATATCAACAATGCAACCTGGGATACCTGGATGGGAACCAAGGAATTTTTGGATCTGGTATATGAGGAGCTTGCAGAAAGCGAGGATGCGAAGATTGATAGAAAGACCATGAAAACCTATCTGTCTGCGGATCTGAAGTCCAATCTGATGATGCCCAATACGGTAGTCACCACAGAGGATCCTGCTTTGAGCCTGCGGCTGGCTGCTGCGGTAGAAAGAGCCATGCAAAGGTTCCCGAGCATCCAGGAAGGCCTGATCAAGCGTGTGGATGTAGTGGATCCTGCCGGGAAGGCAACTCTGGTAAATGATGCAAGACCCATAAACGCATTGATCCTTAGCGGCATTGTGACCTTTTTCTTAACTTTGGTGATTATATCCATTAGGGAGCTTGGGGATGACAGCATACGGCTTCCCAAATATTTGGAAAGCAGGTATGGACTTAAGACACCGGGAAGTATTCAGAGCTTTGGCTTTGCAGAAAATATGAGATATCTGCTGCGAGACTGCAAAAGGATCGGTGTCCTTGCAGCCTGGGGACAGCCCTCTGAGGCAGCAGGGGATGCAGTAAAAAAAGCCTGTGATGGGCTGGAGGTGATTTGTATTTCTGATATCAGATCCTGTCCCCAGGAGGCAGGTAAGCTGCGGGAGCTTGACGGCCTGGTGATAGTGGCAGAATCGGGAAGAGGAGCAGGAAAGCACCTGGAAGAAGTCATGGAGTACCTGAAGGTGCAGGACTGTCCGGTGAAGGCAGCTTTCTTGCAGGATGCAGATGAAACTCTGCTTGGATGGTATTATTGGAGACCTTGGAAGAAGAAATGAGCAATGTATCTTGCAAAGGCAATGGCAACCGGGAAAGCAAAGTAAGCAGAGTGCCCAAACAACAGTGAAAGTCTGGAAAGCAAAAAGAAGAATGTTTCTTATAAAAGCAGTGGAAGCAATAGAAAGGTATGGTTACTGGCATGGAAGTACAGGTTCTGGCATCAGTGATGCATCAAAGTAACATAGAGGATATCATACAGAGCATGAGACTTGATTCGGATGCAGTGATCATCAATCAGTGCGAGCATTACGGATATGAGGAAACACTCTGGAAGGGACACAGGATCCGGCTTTTTTCCTGTGCAGAGCGGGGAGTGGGCAGAAGCCGCAACAATGCAATCCTCAGGGCAGATAGAGATATCTGCCTTTTTTCCGATGAGGACATTGTGTACGGGGATGGTTATGCCGAAAAGATCGCAGCAGAATTTGAGAAAAATCCGACAGCGGATATGATCCTCTTTAATATTGAGGTAGAAGAAGCCAGAAGAACTTACCATATTACAGAACGCAAAAAAGTCAGATGGTACAACTGCGGCAGATATGGAGCTGTGAGCTTTGCCGTAAAGACGGAGAGCCTGATAGAGTCCGGCGTGATGTTTTCCTTGTTGTTTGGCGGCGGCGCCAGGTACAGTAACGGAGAGGACAGTCTTTTTTTGAAGGAGTTTATGAAAAAAGGATATCAGGTGTATACAGCTCCCGTCACCATTGGCAGGGAACGGGAAGGAGAATCCACCTGGTTTAAGAGCTATAATAAGAAATTTTTCTATGACAGAGGGGTGTTGTACCATTTCCTATATGGAAGGCTTGCACCTGTTATGGCCATTCGCTTCCTGCTTGCGCACAGGGATAAGCTTTGCGCACAAACCAACATCAGACAGGCCCTGCAATGGATGAGGGAAGGGATTCAAAGAAAGCAGGAAGGTGCAGACTAAGAAGAGAACGGAACTTTTTTGAAACGCAAGGTAGAAGCAAAAGTCAGGATCATAAAAATACAGGAAGAGAAAGAAAAGGGAAAGTTTTTGGAAAAGAGATTGGATGAATACGTCCATGGAAGAAAGGAGGAGCCTCATGGAGATTACAGCCTTGTTTTATATCGGCCTGGTTGCGGTAACGGTAGGACTGGCGGTAGTGATACGAAACGAAGCCTATGTGTCGGGCTATGTAAGCGGCAGAGAAAGCCGTATTTACAACAGGCAGCAGGGAAGGAACCTGGCAGCTGAGATTGGCATTTACGGAATGCTTACCGGTGTGAGCGCCTGCAGAGTGGCGATCGGGGCAGATTACTGGGTCTACTGGCAGCAGTTCCAGCTGATCGCCCAGGGAAGGCATGTTTCCTATGAGGTTGGCTTCCGTTATGTGGTAAGACTGATGCAGCTGATCTTTGGGGACGGTACCTACAAGACGATTTTTTCCTTGTTTTCCGTGCTGACGGTATTTTTCTTTCTGAAGGCCCTTCATGATCAGGGAGAGTGGTATGCAGCCAGTCTGTATCTACTTTTGACAGGGGGCTATTACTTTTCCAGCATGCACTCGGTGAGATATTATTTCGCACTGTCCATCGCCTTATTCAGCGCAAAGTATGTGCTGAGGGGAGAATATGGAAAATTTGTGCTGGCAGTTCTTGCTGCCGCATTTTTTCATAAATCTGTGCTTTTGGTGATTCCGGTATATCTGTTAGCGGCAGTGTTGTCAAAGATCCATTTGAAGCCTTGGCATTACATTGTGGGAACCATCATTGCGGCCAGTCTGATCTTCGGCCAGGGATTGTATCGAAAGATTATTTTCTATTTTTATCCCTATTATGAGGGATCCATGTTTGATAATGGAAGCATTTCCTGGGCCAATGTGGCTAAGTGCAGCGCAGTGCTTGTTCTGTCCCTGATATGCTTTCGAAGCGGTATCAAGGAAAATGTCAGAAACAGGTTCTATTTTTGGCTGAATATAGGAGGATTGTTGATCTACACTTGCGGCTCCTTTATCCCGGAGGTTTCCAGAGTGGGGTATTATCTGATCATTTTCCAGATTTTCCTGATCCCGGGCCTGTTAAGGAGTATGAAAAAAGGCTGGCTGAAACATCTGTGTACGGTGGGAGCCTTTGGGGCTTTTGCCTGTTATTTCCTTTTGTTTTTGTATAAGGCCTATGATGACAGCATCCGCCTGCTCCCCTATATGAACTGGATTTTCCAGTAAAGCATGCATTGCATATGGGACATATGTATAAGAAAGGAAAAAATATGCTATTCAGTATTGTGATCGTATCCCTGAATCCGGGAGACAAGCTTAAGAAAACTGTTGACAGCGTGATACAGCAAAGCTGTCAGGACGTCCAGATCCTGGTAAAGGACGGCATGTCCCGGGACGGCTCTGTGGAAGCCCTGGAAAAGATCTATGGGGGACATTCTAAGCTGGAGATTGTAAGGAAGCCAGATGGCAGCATTTATGAGGGAATGAACCAGGCAGTAGAGCTTGTAAAAGGAGAGTATGTACTTTTTTTAAACTGTGGAGATACCTTTTATGATAATGAGGTGTTAAAAAGAACCGCAGAAATAATAAAAGAAAGGCGACAAAAGGAGCCCCCTGCCATATTTTATGGCGATACCTACTGTGAGAAAACCCAGGCAGCGGTACATTCGGCTCCTGAGATCACAGGCTTTACCTGTTACCGGAATATTCCCTGCCATCAGTCCTGCTTTTATGACAGGAGACTTTTTACGGCACATCCTTATGAGACAGCCTTCAGGATTCGGGCGGATTATGAGCATTTTTTGTGGTGCTATTATGAAGCACATGCGCAAATGATCTACATGGACGAGCGGGTATCCTCCTATGAAGGCGGAGGCTATTCGGAGAGTAAGGAAAACCGCAGACGGGATAAGGAAGAGCACAAAAAGATCACAAAGCGATATATGAGCTCTTTAGAATTATGGAAATATCGCATGCTTATGGCTGTAAGCCTGGCTCCCTTACGAAGAGCACTTGCAGAGAACAGACTCACTGGCAGTGTTTATAACTGGCTGAAGACAAAGGTGTATCAAAGAAGGACAGGAAAAGAAGTATGAAGGTTTTGTGGGTATGTAACATTATACCGCCCGTTGTGGCGGAAGCACTGCACCTGGAAAGCAGCAATAAGGAGGGCTGGATCACCGGGCTTTTGCAGACCATATTAGAACGGCAGGACAGAAATGGGGTTGAACTGGGAATTGCTTTCCCGGTAGAGAAAAACCTTGCTTCTTATCAGGGAGAAGTAAAGGGAGTGGCCTGTTATGGTTTCTACGAAGAAGTTTTAAAGGCAGAGGCCTATGGAAAAGAACTTGAGGGCAGGTTAAGGGAGATCCTGCAGAACTTTGCTCCGGATGTGATCCATTGCTTTGGCACGGAATACGGGCATACTCTTGCCATGACCCGGGTGTGTACTGCGCCCCGGAGAGTTCTGGTAGGACTGCAGGGGCTGTGTACTGTGTGTGCCCAGGCATATATGGCAGATCTGCCAAAGAAAATACAGAAACAGGTCACTTTTCGGGATTGGCTGAAACAGGATAGCATCGTGCAGCAACAGGAGAAGTTTGCAATAAGAGGCATTACAGAACAGGAAGCAGTGGAAAAGGCAGGCAACGTGACAGGACGTACTGCTTTTGACCGGTATTATACGAAAAAATGGAATCCCAAGGCATCCTATTACCAGCTAAATGAGACTTTGCGGAGTAATTTCTATGAAGGGCAATGGGATCCTAAAAACTGCAAAAGCCATCAGATCCTGGTAAGCCAGGGGGATTATCCTCTAAAAGGTCTGCATTACGTTCTGCTTGCCATGCCTCTTATTAAGAGCCGTTTCCCGGATGTATCTTTGGTAGTGACAGGAAACAGTATTGTTGCCCAAAAGACATTGAAGGATAAAATCAAATTGAGTGCTTATGGGAAATATCTGCTTTTGCTGATACAAAACCTGAAGCTTAAAGAAAACGTAACTTTTACCGGAAAACTGGACACAGATAGGATGAAACAGAAGCTTTTGGATAGCGGACTGTTTCTTTGTCCTTCCTCTCTGGAAAATTCTCCAAATTCCCTGGGGGAGGCCATGCTGCTTGGTATGCCCTGTATAGCGGCTGATGTAGGAGGAATTCCATCCTTGTTTACGGATGGGGAGGATGGAATCCTGTATCATGGGTTTGATAGTGGGAAAATAGAGTTTCGTAACAGTTGTTATCCTTATGAAAAAGAAGAAAAAACAAAGGATAAGAAAATAGAAACAGTGGAAAGCAATAAAGAAAGCGATGAAACAGACATTGCCTGGGAATGGAGAAATGCCAAAAATATATGGAAAACAGTGGAATGCTCCAAAGAAGAGAAAGCCATCGCAGAAAATATTGCACAGGCAGTATGCCGCATGTGGGAAAACCCAAAGGAACAGAAACAGTATTGTGAAAATGCAAGAAAACATGCAAAAGCTACCCATGACAGAGAAGAAAATTATGAAAGGCTGATGGAAATCTATGCAGAGATTTCCAATAAATAACAGGTGATCCTATGTATATAACCTTTGTATCCAATTACATCAATCATCATCAGATCCCCTTTTGCAAAGCCATGTGTGCAAAGGAGGGTGTGAAATTTACCTTTGTTCAGACGCAGCCCATGGAGGCAGAGCGTGTGAAGATGGGATGGACGGTAAAGGATGCACTATCCTTTGTAAAGTATTATTATAAGGAACCTCAAAAGTGCGCAGAGCTGATCTTAAAAAGTGATGTAGTGATCTTCGGCGGGACGGATGATGAAAGCTATATCAAGCCCAGGTTAAAGGCCGGAAAGCCGGTGATCCGCTGTAGCGAAAGACTGTATAGGGAAGCACAATGGAAGGCTGTCTCTCCCAGAGGCCTGGTGAAAAAATATCTGGACCATACCCGGTATCGGAAGGAGAAGGTATACCTTCTGTGTGCGGGAGGCTATGTGCCGGATGATTTTCACATTGTCAGGGCTTATCCGGGGAAGATGTACCGCTGGGGCTATTTCCCGGAAACGCGCAGGTATGATATCGCAGCTTTGATGTCGGGAAAGGGATATACGGGAAATGGAGCTTTGACAGAAGGGGAAAAGCGTCCTCTTTATCTTCTCTGGGTAGGACGTTTTATGACACTGAAGCATCCGGAGCTTGCCGTCCATGCAGCCGGGTACCTGAAGGGGCTTGGGATTTCCTTCCACCTGGATATGGTAGGCGGCGGCGCCATGGAAGAAGTGTTGAAGAAAATGATCCGGGAAAAGGGTCTGGAAAAGGAAGTGACCCTTACCGGCTATAAAAAGCCGGAGGAAGTCCGGGAAAGAATGGAAAAGGCAGATATCCTGTTAGCTACCAGCGACAGAGGAGAGGGCTGGGGAGCTGTGATCAACGAGGCCATGAACAGCGGCTGTGTGGTCATTGCAGACCATATGATGGGAGCTGTTCCTTTCCTGATCCGGCACAGGGAGAACGGCCTGATCTACGAGGATGGAAATTATCTGCAGATGTGCCGTCTGACAGCCGAAATGGCGGAAAACGAGCAGGCAAGAAGGCGTCTTGGCGTCAATGCCTACAAGACCATCACCCAGGAATGGAATGCAGAAAACGCCGCCGAAAAACTGGTGGAGTTGATCCACAGCCTGGGACTTGTGGAAGAGAAAGCTACAGCTTCTGCCCAAGGAGAAAAGGCAGTAAAATCTGACAAATACACAGGTCCCTGCTCTCCTGCCCCTGTGATCAGGGAGCGGAAGATGTATCAGTGGCTGTGCGGCAGGGAAGCAAAAAGCACAGGCTGTGGGAAGTGTTGAAAAGAAGGCAGAGAAGCTAAAGGGAAGGCAGAAATAAAGAAAAGCTGGTAAGAAAAGGCAGAAAGAAGAAATGGATGAAAAGAAAGCAAAAAGGACGGATATGGACCAAAATGGCGCAGAGGTCAGAGATATGGAAAAAATAAAAATCAGTATCATAGTTCCGGTATATAATATCCTGGAATATCTGCCAAGGTGCGTTCATTCCCTGACAGCCCAGACCTATCGGAATCTGGAAATCCTTCTGGTAGACGATGGCTCCACGGACGGCACGGAAAAGCTCTGTGACAGCCTTGCAAAGGAGGATGAAAGAATCCGGGTATTTCATAAGAAAAATGGCGGCTCTTCTTCGGCAAGAAATCTTGGGATACGGGAGGCTTTAGGAAGTTTCCTGGGGTTTGTGGACAGCGATGACTATGTGGAGCCGGATATGTATGAGCGCATGATGGAGGCGGCAGAAGCACATCAGGCCTTTATGGTGCAGGCTGGAAGAGATGAGGTGGATGCCAAGGGGCAGGCCCTGCCGGATATCTGTCCGCCTCCGCCTCAGATAGAGAAGATAGGCGCGGAAAAATTTTTAGAGGAGCTTTTGATGCACCGGGGAGATTGCTCTTTTTGTACCAAGCTGGTGGCAAGAGAGCTATTTAAGGAGAGGCAGTTCCCGGAAGGTGTTTTGAACGAGGACTTTGGCCTTCTGGTACAAATGCTCCCGGAGGCCGGAGAGGTAATACTATTGCCCGGTCATAGCTATCATGTTTTTTATCGGATCGGCAGTAACACGAGAAAGAAGAGTAAGGAAGAATTTTCCAGGGTATACGGCGACTGCGTGGACAATGCAGACATGGTGGCAAATTTGGTGGCAGAAAAATATCCTGCACTGAAAAAGACGACCCTTCGCTTTGGGGTGTTCCAGCGTCTGGAATATCTTCTCCACATTCCAATCAGCCAGATGAACCGGGAGAATGGCCAATATGTGGATATCGTAGGCTGGATGCGGCGAAACTGGTGGATATCTATGACAAATCCTTTTTTAACGGCAAAAAATAAGGTATATCACACGCTTTTTGCCTTTGCCCCCAAAGGCATCCGGGTTTTGCATAAAAGGTTGAAAAAGGTATAAAAAGGAAGTGAAAACCTGAGTGACAGGCAATGGAGCATACATGGAAAAAAAGGAACCCGTCAGAGGTAAAAACAGAATAAGAAGCGCCCTTTGGAAAATAGAAAGAGGCATTAACCGGTTGGATGGAATAAATCTCTGGTGGATAGGATTACTTTTGCAGGCGGTAGTCTTTGTTCCTTATCTTCTTTTAGGCACGGGAAGCGTTTTTGAGATCCACGATCAGTTGGATGAAACATTGATGACCTATGTGCTGAATGCAAGGCATCCGGGAAGTGAGATCTTTGAGGAGCTCTTAGGTGGGATCAATGCCAGCGGAATGCAGCCCTCCGCTCTTTTATTCATTCCGCTGTACCGGATTTTCCCAACATTTACGGCTTTCCTGCTGCAATATGCCATTGTGTTTGCTGCAGGCTTTTATGGGATGTATTTGTGCGTCAGGAAACTGACGAAAAGCAGTATCCTTTCTGTGCTTATCGCAGGGTGCTACAGTATGCTGCCCATACAGCCGGTATATGGCTTGTCCGTTCTGGGTGTTCCTCTGTGTCTGTATGCCTTTCTTTGCCTGAAGGAAGAGAGCCAAAAGGAAGAAAGTAAATCAGATTTCAAAAAGGAAAGGAAAGCAGGTGCATTTTTAATTCTTCTGTTCTTTGGACTGACTACGCACCTGATTCTGATCGGCTATGTGGTGCTGACCTTTGCAGGCCTTGCTCTGGCTGGATATACCATTCAGAATATCAGGAAAAGACGAAAGCTTTTTTATGGAACAAAGTGGCTCTGGGCAGGATGTATTTTCTTAGGAATGGTGTATGTGGCGGCCAACCATAGCCTGTTTTTGGAGCTGCTTTTAGGAGACAGCAGCTATGTAAGCCACAGGGCAGAGCAGATCAATTACGGGGAGCCGGTGTGGAACAATATCAGGGAAGTGTTTTTAAACAGCGCACAGCATGTGCCTTCCCTGCATCAATACTTGATCCTCCCTATTCTGGCAACAGGCGTCTTGAAGCTGTTTTCTTGGAAACGTCTGGAAGAAGGAGAGAAAAAGAAATTAGCTCTTTTATGGGTAATCTTTCTTTCTCTTGCAGCCAGCGCTGTGCTTTACGGTATCTGTAATTCCCAGTGGGCGGCAGATTGGAAAAACAGGCAGGAAGGGTTCCTGCGATACT
>ULUL01004270.1_pt1 | contig 37233 bp, 30 predicted proteins | sample 1958481 | NCBI WGS metagenome assembly ULUL01 (sample SAMEA4835759, study PRJEB28245) | human gut metagenome | biome: gut microbiome; material: fecal sample | place: Denmark | collected 2008 | reverse complement strand
CCCCCCCCAACGATTGCTGTCTATTCATGCTTCTTCACTCCTTTTAAACTTATTATACTCTTTAACTTATTAACTCTATTATAACTTATTTTTTAAATTTTTCAAGTGCTAAATACAAAACATCCATGTTTATGTTATTATTATTGAAAAGGTGTTGATACAAAACTTTTTAATTGAAGGAGAAAAACTTATGAGCGAAAAACGCGTATGGCTTTTCAGAGAAGGTAACGCTGATATGCGCAATCTTCTTGGCGGCAAAGGCGCTAACCTTGCTGAAATGACCAACCTTGGCCTTCCGGTTCCTCCGGGCTTGACCATAACAACTGAAACTTGTATGGATTACATTAATCACGGCAACAAAATGCCTGATGGTCTTATGGATGAAGTTAAAGCAGCGCTGAAAGACGTTGAAAACCAAACTGGTAAAAAATTCGGCGATGCTGAAAATCCGCTTCTTGTATCTGTTCGTTCAGGCGCAAGACTTTCTATGCCGGGTATGATGGAAACTATTCTTAACCTAGGTATGAACGACAAAACCGTCGAAGGAATGATTAATTTAACCAAAAACCCAAGATTCTGCTATGACAGTTACAGACGCTTCTTAACTATGTTCGGTTCTGTTGCTTGGGATATTGAAAGACAAAAATTTGAAGATTATATTGATAAAATTAAAGCTGAAAAAGGTTACAAACTCGATACCGAGCTTACCGCTGACGATTGGAAATCTTTAATCCAGCCTTACAAAGAACTTATCAAAAAAGAAACCGGAAAAGAATTTCCGCAAGATCCGTATATTCAGCTTCAAGAAGCTATTGAAGCAGTTTTCCGCTCTTGGAACATTCCGCGCGCTGTCGCTTACAGAAACCACTACAAAATTGACCACAACTACGGTACAGCCGTAAACGTTCAAACCATGGTTTTCGGTAACATGGGCGATGATTGCGCAACAGGCGTTTCTTTCACAAGAAACCCTTCTACAGGCGAAAACAAATTCTACGGCGAATACCTTACTAACGCTCAGGGCGAAGACGTTGTTGCTGGTATTAGAACTCCAAAACCAATCGCTGAATTGGAAAATGAAATGCCTGAACTTTACAAACAGTACGTTGATATCGCTAAAAAACTTGAAAAAGGCTATAAAGATGTTCAAGATATGGAATTCACCATTGAGCGCGGAAAACTATACATTCTTCAAACAAGAAACGGTAAAAGAACTGCGGCGGCTGCTGTAAGAATTGCTGTTGAAATGGCTGAAGAAGGCATTATTGATAAACAACGCGCTGTTCAGCTCGTTGATCCTTATCAGCTTTATCAATTGCTATTGCCTAGCTTTGAGGCTGATGCTAAGAAAATGGCTCCGCATTTGGCAACAGGTTTGGCGGCCTCTCCTGGTGCTGCTGTAGGTAAAATCGTTTTTGATACTGAAGAAGCCGCTGAACGCGGTAACGCAGGTGAAAAAATTATCCTTGTACGTATTGAAACATGTCCGGATGATATTCACGGTATGATTGCGTCTCAAGGTGTATTGACACTTCGCGGCGGCATGACTTCCCACGCGGCAGTTGTTGCTAAAGGTATGGGCAAACCTTGCGTTGCAGGGGCTGAAGATTTGAAAATCGATCTTAAAAATGAAACCCTCACCGCGTCTAACGGAAAAGTTTTCCACAAAAATGATATCATTTCTCTTGACGGCGGCACAGGTGAAGTTATGGAAGGCGCTGTTAAGACTTCTGTTGCCAAAATGGATGAAAACTTCCAAAAACTTTTCTCTTGGGTTGACGAGATTAAAAAATTAACAGTACGCGCTAACGCTGACACTCCGGCTGACGTTGCAAAAGCGCTCGAGCTTGGTGCAGAAGGCGTCGGACTTTGCCGTACAGAACACATGTTTATGGATCCGGAAAGACTTCCTTGGGTTCAAAAAATGATTATCGCAGGTACTCCTGAAGCTAGAAAAGAAGCTTTAGATCATCTTTTACCAATGCAGTACAAAGACTTCTATGAAATGTTCAAGGCATTGGGTGAAAAGCCGATGACTATTAGACTTCTTGACCCGCCGCTCCACGAATTTTTACCTAATAAAGACGAGCTTATCGCAACTGTCGCAACGAAAAAGGCGCTAAAACAGGATTATTCAGAAGACGAAAAAATGCTTAACCTTGTTGAAGAAATGTCTGAAAGCAACCCAATGATGGGCTTACGCGGCTGCCGTTTAGGCTTAACTTATCCTGAAATCAACGAAATGCAAGTAAAAGCAATCTTCTCTGCAGCTTGTGATTTGAAGAAAGAAGGTTTAGACGTTAAGCCTGAAGTTATGATACCGCTTGTAGGCCATGTTAATGAACTTAAGACAGTTCAATGCCTGCTTGAACGCGTAGCTTGCCAGGTTATGGAAGATCGCGGCTGCAAGATTGATTACAAATTCGGTACAATGATTGAAATTCCGCGTGCAGCGTTAACTGCAAACGAAATTGCAGAATATGCTGAATTCTTCTCATTTGGTACAAACGATTTAACACAAATGACATTCGGCTATTCAAGAGACGACGCTGAAGGCAAATTCCTCAAAAAATACGTTGAAGATAAAATCCTTCCGCGCAACCCGTTTGAAAGCTTAGATCAGACAGGTGTCGGCCAGTTAATGCAAATCGCATTAGAAAAAGCGCTTCCTGTAAGACCTGACTTGAAACGCGGCATTTGCGGCGAACACGGCGGAGATCCGGATTCTGTAAAATTCTGCCACAGAATTGGGCTTCAATACGTATCCTGCTCACCGTTCCGCGTACCGCAGGCAAGATTGGCCGCAGCGCAAGCAGTTGTCGAAGAAAAACAATAAAAATCGTCAAATTAGACAAACAAAAAGGAGTCTGTTTCAGGCTCCTTTTTTATGTTATAATATAATTTATATTATGTCTGAAAAAAATTACGAATTTACAAAAAAATTTGCAAAACATTTAAAGCTTGAGAGAATTAAAAAAGATATGTCTCAAGAGGAATTGGCTTTTAAAGCTGGCATAAGCCTCGTGGCTTATGGCGCAATAGAATCAGGGAAAAGTTCCCCAAAGCTTGAAACTGTCTATAAAATAGCTCAAGCATTGGATATTGAAATATTTAAGCTTTTTATTTTTAATGACTAATTCAAAATCTCTTTGAGTTTGCCGTTTTTGTGCATTGCTTCCAAGTCAGAATATCCGCCGATGTATTGTTCGTTTATAATGATTTGAGGCACTGTTGAGACCGGAATATTAAACTTCTCGCCGATTTCTTTGCACATGTCCTCAAACGAATTGTCGACGTTATGCTCGGTGTAATTCAAATTTAACATTTGCAAAAGTCTTTTGGCTTTCGTGCAATAAGGGCAGGTGTTAGATGTATAAATGTCGATTTTGTTCATATTTTCTCCTTTTTAATTCATTATAAACATTATATTGAATTTTGCAACCGGACTTGTTTATTAGACAATTATACTGCTTTTTCTGCCGGCTGGGATTTATTCATCGGGTTCCATGTGTCTTTAAGGTTATTTTTTATAAGGTTTTGGTAGAATTTTTCTTTGAAATCAAGCAAATCAAGCTGTTTTTTAAGTTCATCCATCTGCTGCATTGCTTTGAGCTTGGTTGCCTGGATAATCCCATACCGCTCAGGAATTGTTGAATCGCCTATTATACACAAGTCTATATATCTTTTTATAGCTTTATTTTCTGTTCCGACCGCGCGAAGGCATTTTACAATTTTAACCCAATCCAGATCGCTTTCGGAAAACAAACGTATGTTATTTTCATTTCTTTTTACAAAAGGAAAAAATCCGCTTTTTGCCCAAAAACGCAGAGTGTGCTCAGAAACATCCATTTTATCCGCAACTTCTTTAATTGTATACATCATTTCCCTCCTGTAAATATTTTAGCATAAAAAAAAGCCGGAAATTCCGGCTTTTCTTGTTTATTTTGCAAGAGCATCCTTGACGGTTCGCAAAGCCTCAAGGGCGTTTGGAAAGCCAGTGTAGGGCATGACCTGGATTATGGCGGCTGTTATTTGCGCCTCAGTGTTGCCTGCCATTACATTTCCAAAAATATGGCTTTTTAAGGTTCTGCTGTCGCCGGTCGTGGTCAAAATACCTATAACAAGTAATTCTCTGGTTTTTGTATCCAGGCCTGAGCGAGCATAAAAATCACCAAAGCAAACTTCTGTTAAAAGCCTTGCGGCTTCTTCACCCATGTTATCAGGAAGACCCTTTAAAGCGTCTTTTATTTCATCGCCGTATAAAGGTTTTTGAATTGCTGAACCCTTTGTGAAGCGTTCGTTTTCCTTAACCTGTGCAGCGTTTGGAAGCGGTGTTTTAATTCCGCGTTCTTTAAAGACTTCATTCAAAACAGCTAAAGCATTTAAGGTTTTCGGAAAACCGATAAACGGAGCGCACTGATAAATCGCCTCCCTAACTTCCAAAGGATTGACACCAACATTCAAGGCCGCATTAATATGAGCTTTCAACTGCGGCAAAGTCTGCTGCGTTGTTAAAGACACGACTGTAAGCATTTCACGCGTTTTCATATCAAGTTCACCAATAGTGAAAACTTCACCGAAAATATATTTTTGCAAAATTGCCATCATTTCAGGATCGTCGCCTGTGTTTGTTAAAGCGTCGCCCTTGAACAATTTGTGATAATTTTCTTTACAAATTTCTTCTCTATTCATTTTTTTATCCTTATTATTGATTGCCCCTGCAAATGCTAAATTACATTGAAACACTGACAAAGTCAGGATTAGTGCAAAAAGTTTTTTATACATGTGATACCGCCTTCAGCGCTTGCAAAACATCACTCACAATAAGTTCCTTTGTCAGGTGGTAACGGTTAAGCAAAACATCCATCGGCACTCTGTCTGTAAACTCTTTTTTGCCGCCAAAATTTAGCACTTTCATTTCTGAATTTCCATAGAACCTTGCTATCTTCTCGCCAAAACCGCCGTCAAGAATTCCGTCTTCCAGTGTTATTACTAATTCGTGATTGCTTTTTAAGTTCTCAAGCAGCCCTTCGTCAATACCGGTCATGAATATCGGGTTTATAAGTGTTGCGTCAATATTAAGTTTATTTTTAAGTTCGTCTTTAACTTCCCGGCCAAGCTTAAAGAAATTTCCAAGGCCTAAAATTGCAACTTTTTCGCCTTGTTCAACTACTTTAAACTTGTTTAATATTGAATAATCAGTGTTATCTTCGATACCTGTAGAAACGAATTCACCAAAAGGCACTCTTATTGCAACCGGATATTGATTTTGTTCTACAGACCAGTCAAGCATTTTGAGGTATTCCTCTTTGCAGGTCGGCGCAAGGTAAACAATATTCGGAATATTGCTTATCAAAGAAATATCAAATGAGCCAAGATGAGTAGAATCGCCGTTTGACAAGCCGCCCCAATACACAAGCATAGTCATCGGAGAATTATTCAAGCACAAATCCTGAGATAATTGATCGTATGTTCTTTGGACAAAAGAGCTAAGAATTGCAAGAATTGGTTTTGCCCCGCATTTTGCAAGTGCTGAAGCGTATGCAACAGCGTGTTCTTCCGCAATACCAACATCAGTGTATTGATTTTTCAATTTGTTTCTGAATTCAGGTGTAAATCCATACGCGCCGGGCGTTGCAGGAGAAATCGCAATCACACGTTTGTCTTTGGCGGCCTTGTCGAGAATATAGTCTGTAGTTAAGGTATTATAATTTTCGCTTGAAGCCGCTGGTGCATCATCGGCTTTTTTGTCCAGAGTTCCCGGCAAAATCCAGTGAAATGCTTCTTTGTTTTCTTCAGCAACAGCAAGCCCTTTACCTTTGACTGTGTGCATGTGTACAACAACCGGATGGTTTGTGCCTTTTACTTTTTTAAAAGTTTCGATTAATTTTGCGGTGTCGTTGCCTTCTTCAACATAATAATAATCAAATCCTAATGATTTAAAGAAGTTACATTCAGCATGCCCGTTGGTTTCTCTAAGAAGTTTAAGATTGTCATAAAGTCCGCCTTGGTTTTCGGCGATTGACATGTCGTTATCGTTTATCAGAATAATTATATTGCTGCCTAGAACCGCGGCATTATTAAGCCCTTCATAAGCTTCGCCACCGCTGAGGGAACCGTCTCCGATAAGGGCAATTACATTACCGGTTTCGCCTTTTAAATCTCTGGCTTTAGCAGCCCCGACAGCTAAGCTTACAGAAGTTGAAGTGTGGCCGACTTTAAAAATATCATGCCGGCTTTCTTCCGGCGCAGTGTAACCCGTGAATTTAAGATAATTTTCAGGCTTAAGAAATCCTTCCTTCCGTTCTGTGAGAATTTTATGCGGGTAGCATTGGTGCGAAACATCAAATATAATCTTATCCTGCGGTGAGTCAAAGACATAATGTAAAGCTATTGTTGCTTCAACAATACCTAAATTAGGCCCCAAATGTCCGCCTATTGTGTTAACTTTTTTTATAATAAGTTGTCTCATTTCATCAGCCAACGCCGGAAGTTCCTCTAAAGGCATGTTTTTTAAATCGTCAGGGGTGTTAACTTTTTCTAAAATCATAAATATCTCCTTGTTCAAATTGTTTACTTTTATATTTTAAAACCTGATAGCAGCTATCAGTCAAGAGGTTATGTTAAAATTGTTAAAAAAAACCGGCAAGGAGGTGCCGGTATTAGATTATCTATGAAAGAATTCTTTATTTTTCTATAAGAGTTGGAAATTTTATTAGAGATTAAAACTTTTATGTGATATATAAAATCTTAATATAACTGAAAAATCACGCATTTAGCCTTCAAATTCCTTAATAATATTTCCTATTTAATATTTTACCCAAATGGCTATAAATTTCAATAGATAATTTAAATTTGTAACATTATTTAAAAATTTTGGAAATATAATTAAAAATCCTCAAGTAATCTTGAGGATTTTTTCGTTATACAGTCGATATTATAGTGTGCCTTTATAGCCTAATCCTTTTAGAAATCTTTCGACTTCTTTTTTTGCCTCTGAGACATCTTTTTCTGGAACAGCGACCTTGCCTGACTGTTTATCTTGTTCATTAAGCTTATTCATATAAGCTTCGGCATCGGACTTGTTCTTGAAAGTTCTTAAAGGTCTTGGCGGCAGCCCCATAATAGTATAGTCATAGACTGTATATCCGCCTTTGCCGCCTTCGATACCGTAGTTTTTTAGCCTAGCTGTTTTAAGTCCGTTATCTTTAACAGTACCAGCGTCTACTGTGTAATTATTTTTCGGGCTGTACATTTTGCCGTTAACTTCGATGTCGTGGCGTAATGTAAATTTATCACCAACTCGAAGGTTATGGCCAGGTTTATAGCCGCTGTCTTCATAGACAACCTTGGCAATTTCATTATATTCTTTTGTGCCTGGTGCTACGCCGTATGCGCTTGAGATAATTGCCATCGGATATTCACCTTTTTTAACAGTGTGCGGTGAAGACTTAAACTTAATTTCTTGTCCTTCGACTTTGCGCCCGTAAACCTCTTTTGGTACAATTTGAACATCAGACAAATCTGGTCTTTCACCTGTAGATAAAAGTCTATCAGTTGAGGCTTTTAATGGGCCTTGTTCGCTTTTTCTTAAAGCCATACGGTGTTTTGCTGAGATTATCCTTGCGTTATCAAATTGATTAATGCCTTTATCGTATTTTTTTGAAGCCTTAACAATCGCACCTGGAAGAGCACCGACCATACCAATCAATGCACCCCATCCGATGTTAGCCCATTTAATTGAGTTTTTAGCATTGTTACCGGAGTAATGTTCTTCGCCTGATTTTTCTTTTGTAATTTCTGCTTTGTCATCAACAGTACCTGTAGCTGATTCTGCTGTACCTTTTCCAATTTCAGTTTTTCCGGTCGAAGTACCTGTGCCTTCGACGTCTGAAAGCTCGCCGTGAGCATCTATAATATCTTTTAAAGTTACGTCATCCAGCTGTACTCTGACTGTTTGACCTTGTCCACCTGTAAGTTCGATGTAGCCTTTATAATCTGTTGTACCTGATACATTTACTAAATCATTAAATGTAATCGTTTCTGTAGTAGTCTGTGAACCAATTTTTACAAGCTGACCGTCATCAGTCATCTGCCATACATTTGATGTCAAGTTTACGTCTTTTGAGGCTGATATTGGTACTTGAGTTTCAAATTTAATATTTTCTATGACAACATCGTCGCCTAATGTAATCGGATCAACGAGTTTACCATCCATTATTACGCCTTCTTGTGTCAATTCTACCGGAACGCCTTTGATTGTACCGGTGGCTTTGACATTACTCAAGACACCTGTAGTTGAGCCATCGCCTGTACCGTTTGTAAATTTAACATCTTTGAAGTTTAATTTGCCAAACTCACTCGCTTTAACGGTTAGACTTGTAGCCCAGTTCACAACACCGCTGTATTTACCGTTTTTAAGCAAACTTACAGCTTCAGAACCCAGGGCAAGCGCACCGCCAGCAATACCGGCTTTTCCAAGATCAGCAGCTATTGAACCGGCTCTTATCCAGCCTGTCTTATCTTTTGTAACATCTATACCTGCGGTTTTGAAAGCCTTTCCGGCCTCTTTTCTGCCGCCCCAGGTAGGATTTTTCATATATTTGTTTCTTGCTTCATTTGTAAGAATTCTTTGTTGTTCAAGGTATGCTTTTTCAGCCAGTGAAGTGCTTTTACTTTTCAACTGCTCATCTATTGCAGCAAGCTTTCTGTCATACATTTTTTCGTACAAATCACGCGTAAATGTATCACGATTACCGACACTTGCATTGTAATCAGCCTTATAATATGGATCTTTTTCATCTTCTGTTTTTACATCATGCTCGTTTGCCAAAGCAAGCATTTCTTCTTTATACTTTTGAGCACTGAATTTGTAATGCTTTTTCACAAGTTGACCATTAATCATGACATCTTTTGAAAAATCGCTTTGCTCAGCATCAACTTCAGTTGCGAAGAATTCAGGGAACTCTTGCACCATTTCACGTAAATCATTGTTTAAAATATTATGTTCAAAACCGTCATTTTTATCATATTTTTCTTTTTTATCCCAATGGACAACAGTATTGTCAAATTTTTCTTTTGCTAATGCGTTTGCGACATCTGCGTTTCCTAAAAGTTTTGCAGTAAGTTTGATATTTTGTTGAAACTCTTTATCTTCCTGAACTTTTGCGGCTTTAACATCTTCAATCAACTGTGATTCTAAGGCTTTTGCTTCTTCTGTTTTGCCTTCTTTTTGAAGCTGTTGAATTTGGGCCTTTGTTTCTCTTTCATGGACAGCAGATTTTATAAAGTGTCTGTCTGTAATGACACTTTTCGCCAATTTTTCATACTGCTCATTACCCATGTTCAAAGCTTCATACATTGCCATTTTATGGCTTATTGCTTTCAATTCGTCTTCGGTTATTGCATGGTTTTCTTTTATTGGAAGATCTTGGAACAGCTTTGAATATTCTGCATTGAATCTTTTTTTAGCTAACTCTTTGTCATTTGAATATTCATCATATATTCTGTTATATACTTCATTAAACTTAGCTTTTTCTTTATCATCCAGAACTTCATATAACTTAAATTTTACAGCATCAGGGTTAGATTTGGCTAAATTTTGGTAATATTCCATAAGTTCGGCTTTTTCTTTATTATAAATAGTATCAACTATAATATCCTGAGCCATTTTCTTATCATTTTTAAGATTTTTAAGCCATACTTGTTCTCTTTGAACTGCCATTTTTTCTTGCAGCTCTTTATTACCTGTTAATCTGACATGCTCTAAATTTGGACTTGAGTTTTCCAGTGTAACGCCTTTATCTAAATTTTTAGGAACTGTGCCTTGAGTTTTACTAAAAGCAGAAGGATTTTCTTTTAGCTTTGCGGCAACTCTTGCTGCATAATCCGCATCTTGCCTACACATTTCCTGCATACGCGGAGGTAATGTCGCCCAATTGGCATCTGATATGCCTGCGGGAATAAAATTAGCACACATAGTTTGTCCTTTCTGCATTATAAAAAATGCATTTTATACTTCTCTTATACCTTTTTAAAAAATTTTTTTCATACATAATTGCGCAAAATTTGCCATTATTTTTAAGTAATTTTTAAAACCCTTGCTATGAGCGCGTTTTAATGGCAAATTTCAACTTTACATTTCTTCATATTTTAGATAACATATAAATATACTATATATATCTTTAGAATACTGGATGTATCAAATGTGAAATTTTGTAAATTTTTTCTGAAAAAGTAACAGTTTTTTATAATTCAGACCGTTTATATAGGTATAAATTATATACAAATAGTGTAATGTGCAAAGAAAAAGCGAGGTCGCATATGAGAACATTCAAAAATAAAAGAAAATTGCAAGCGTTGATTTTATCAACGTTATTTGTGCTGCAACAGTCTGCATTTTTCCCGGTATTTGCGTCAACCATTACTGATGGTAACGGAAATCCTATTCTGCCTAACAGTCAAACAGGCAGATACGAAATCAGACCGGATATGTTTAACGGCAAGATTGGGTTTAAAGAATTCCAGCAATTACACCTTTCTGAAGGTGAAATTATGAACTTTATCTTCCAATGGTATCAACAAAAACAGTGGACTGACGGCAGTGGAATTACTCATGACTATATAACAGGCGACATCGACACTTTTGTAAACTTTGTTAACAGCCAAGTAAATATTCAAGGTATCGTTAATGCGACAAGAGGCGTAAGTGCGGGATTAAAAAATGACGGCAATCTGGTATTTGTATCTCCGCAAGGCATGGTGGTCGGGGCTTCCGGCGTTTTAAATGTAGGATCTCTTTCTGTTCTCACTCCTACTAAAGATCAATTCGACACTTTAAAAAGCGGCTTAATCACCGCAGATCGCAACGCGGAAGGCTTTTCACTTGCACAAGAAACTGATAAAACCTGGGATTCATCAGTTATTACAACAGGAAACGCTCCGATTCAAATCGATGGTAAAATTATCGCGCGCGGTAACGTCGAAATGAACGGCAGCACTGTATCAGTCGGCAGCACTGGCTCTGTAAATGCAGGTGTAAGCAGCGACAGCAGCAACGAATCAAATAAATTAATACTTGATGCAGCTAAAAAAGATGATTTGTTCAACGCCCTTGTAAAAGTTGACAACATGGACACCGGCAATACTTTTTCAAACAGCAACGGCAATATTATAATTACCTCTGCAAAAGGTACCAAAATAGCTCAAGGTGGACAAGTTAAAAACTTTGCTTCTGCAAGTAATATTACTATAACTAATACAGGCAAAGAAGTTACACCGACTGTTGTTGAAGGAGTAACCTACGGCGGCGTCGAAGCCGGTATCGAAAACGGAATTAACATAGACGGAGAAGTTTCTAACCCTAACGGCAAATTGACAATCACTAACTCAGCCGGCGCAACGAATATCGGCGCTAACGGCGTGCTTAAAAATAAAGGCACCATGACTATTCTTAATAAAGATGCTGCAACAGGTATTACTTTTGCAGGATTGGGCAAAAATACTGGTGATTTAATTGTTACTAACGAAGCCGGAGCAAATGGTATTAATGTTAGCGGCTCAATAGAAAATCTAGACGGAAATTCTACTTATACAAATAAAGCAGGCGCTTTCACCATCAGTGGTAATTTATCTAATACCGATGATACAATGGACATCATTAGCAACGGTACCGGACTTGAGCTTACAAACACCGGTACTATTACAAATACCGGCACGCTTAACGTTACTAACACCGGCGCTAACGGTATGAAAATTAATGGTAAAGTTACAAATTCAGTAGAAAACGCTACTTTCACAAATGATGCAGGACAACTTCTTGTCGGCGGCACAATTACGAACAATAATAAAGTTTTATCAATGACCAACAACGGTACCGGCGGATTTACTGTAAGCGGCAAAATCGTTAACAACGGTACTAAAACTGAATTATATAATACTAAAAACGCGTTGACCCTTACCAGCAGCGGAATTATTGAGAATGCTGCTGAGTTAATTTTAGATAACAGCGGCGAAAACGGTATGGGCATCGCCGGAACAATTACTAATACCAACGGCCTCGTATCTTTAAACAATACTAACGGCGGAATTACTGTTGATGGTTCAATTACCAACAACAAAGGAAACTTGAGCGCTGTAAATACCGGCGCAAATGGAATTACTATCAACGGTACTGTTGACAATAAAAACGGCAATTCTACTTACCGCAATGACGCCGGAGAATTCCTCGTTGCTGGCACGGTTACAAATGCTAACGGCAACTTATCAATGAATAACAACGGTGTCAAAGACGGAAAAGGCTTAACCATTAGCGGAACTGTTAAAAATAACGGTACTAAGCTTTCAATGTTAAATACTAACGGAGCTTTGGCGGTTACTAACACGGGTAAAGTCCAAAATACCGGTGAATTAGACATGCGCAATAACGCTTCTGGTACTGGTATCGCTATTGCTGGCAGCGTTACTAACAGCGGGTTGATGAATATTACAAACGAAACCGGTGCTAACGGCCTTTCTATCGCCGGCACTGTTACTAATTCTGCTGCCAATGCAAACATTACTAACAACACTGGCGCTTTAAACATTTCTGGGGAAGTCCTTAACAACGATGAAATTATGACTATTACCAACAACGGAACAGGCGGGTTAAATGTAAGCGGCACAGTTACAGGAAAAGGCAGCAAGCTTGCTTTACTCAACACTGGAGGCGCACTTAACGTTACTAAAACAGGCAATATTACCAATGCTAATGAGCTTTCTATAATTAACAACGGTAAAGGAACCGGTATCGGTATTCACGGTACTGTTACTAACAATGGTAACGCTCAAATTACCAATGAAACAGGCAAAGACGGGCTTGTAATTACAGGCACTGTTACAAATAACACTGGTGATTTAAAAATCAACAACAATACAAATACTTTATTAGTCGACTCTTCAGGACGAGTTAACTCCAACGGCAAATCCGTAACTTTTGAAAACAGCGGTACAAACGGGTTACAGTTCAAAGGCCTTGTAAAACAAACAAACAAAGGCACAGTTAACGTTATCGCTCATAATTCAGACGTAATTATTGGCGATACAACTGATAACAACAATTATATAACCTCTAACGGCACTGTAAATATTGACATTACAGACGGTAATTTATACAACTATGGCGTTGCAAAAACTCTTATCGCAACAACAGAAGGCGCTGATTTAAACGTTAATGTTGTAAACGGCGCTATCGGTAAAGAAATTACCGGATGTGAGGGCGGAGTTTGCACAGGTATCGGCAATGACAGCCGGGATTTGAAACTTTCAATTAACACATCAATTGATGGGATTATCACAGCTATAAGCTCTGGTACAGGCTCTCTTGCTAACATCGCAAGTTTAGACAAAGATATGCATGTTAACCAAATTAAAGCCGACGGCAAAGTTATTCTTCTTGCTGACGTAGCAGATGTAACCCATAAGGGTGAAACCCCATACAGCATTTTGAATTACAGCAAAGACGCTACAAAGCCCAACATCGAAGGCAAAGGCATATCAATTATCGCAAGCGGAAGCATTGGTGAAAAAGAAAATAAACTTACTTTCCGCCAAACAGCCGGCGACTTCAATGACACAGCTTGGAACAATGATAAATTTAATTACAAACCTAACGCTCAATACGGCGTCGATATGCTTGCAATAAAAGACATTAACGTAAAAGGCCTTGATAATGAAGACGGCACAAAAAGTGATACAAACGTTTGTGCAATGGTTTCAAGAGAAGGAAGCATTGACGCTGAATTTTCAGGCGATACATTCATTAACGAAATTACAGCTAAAAACAGAATTGACTTAGTAACCCGCGGGCCTAAAATATATATCGAAAACTTAGGCAAAGTTCCGACCTATGAAGCAACCGGCGATTACTACGGAGATTATACTAACCTTGCGCCTCAAAGAGTTAAAATCACAGCCTTAGACCTTGGAACAGTTGATAATCCAAACTTAGATGCTGATTCTACTATCATAATTAAAAATGGCCAAATCGCAGGTGACGGCTTAGGTAGACCTTCAAAAGACCAAGACCTGACACTTGTTGCAGATAACAGCTACGCCGGCGGATACCACTTCCACGAAGGTAAAGACAGAATGCCAGGCCATTCATATGTAGAAAAAGACACAAATACAAACGTAATTACAAACCCGGACGGCACAACCGATGTATCAATCAGATCACAAGCAGTAAGACCTGACGATGTAACGGATATCGGCGAAGATGCAGGTACTCGTAACTACTATTACGGTAAAGACCAAGGCGACGAAAACGATAATGGAACAGGCAGCGATCAAGGTGATGATCCGAATTATGACGGCAAACAACCTGACGGCACTGATGATGATAACCTAGTAGTGCCAGCACCTGGCGACGATGACGATGATGACGATGGCCCGGTTAACCCTGGCGACGATGACGATGACGATGACGACGATGGCCCGGTTAACCCTGGCGACGATGACGATGACGACGACGGCCCGGTCAATCCTGGCGACGACGATGACGACAATGGAAACAATAACAACAATGGCGTAACATTCGACGACGCTAAGCAAACTTTCAAAAAAGAATACTCTGATAATTTACAAATTATCGATAAACGTCAATATATGAGATTTGATATCGCTGACAATCCGAACGTAATCGAATTTGAATCAACTCCGGAAGTAAGTTCAATTATCAACATCTCAAGAGGCGGTGTACAACTCGCTCATGACAAAAAACTTAAAGTCGGCGATGTGGTACCGGTTAAAATCAAATACGGTGATCTTGATATAGATGCTAATGTCAAAGTAATTTCCGCAAATGATCACACTGCCGGAGCCGAATTCGTAGACCTAGACCTGGCAACAGCTAACAAGTTATTATACTTAAGCTTAGAGTTGAAAGACCACAGCGAAAACGCAAATGCTAAAATTAACAACAAAAATGTTACAACATATGTTCCAGGACAAGACTAGAAAAATTAAAACTCCCCGTTAAATTCGGGGAGTTTTTTTTATTGTTTAATCAGAAGGAGCAAGACTTATAATTTCAGGGACTTCTATTTTATTTAGCGCAATATCCTTTTTCAACGCATCTATAAATTCTTGTCTGTACAAAAATCCTAAGTGAGAACCATGATCAATTAAAACAGCATTTTTACCACAGCACTGTTTAAGCTGGCGTAACTGATTTGTATTTACAAGATAATCATCTAGTGTATGGTATATCTTGTAATTAGTGTTTGTTCTAAGATAGTCTGCTATTGAATAAAGACTAGTATTAAAATTTAAATCATCTATGGTTTTGTAGTTTCCCGCCAGGAGATATTTCTCGGCGTAATCACGGTAGTTCATATTATTTAAATCTTTATATATCGGGCATTTTGAAGTTTTATTTACGTTTTCCAGGGCGAAAACCAAATCAGACAGCTTTTGGTGCATTATAAAACCTGTTATAAGTTTGCCTTCCTGCTCTGTAAAAGGAAGCGAATCTATTTTCACATCAGGATTTTCATCGCGCTCTTTGTATATTTGCAAAATCTTTGCGGCACATAACGCGACGCGGTTTTTCAAATTCGCTGCATCTTTCTGCCATTCTTCGTTATTTGTATCTATTTGCTTCATTGCATAAAGAAGTTCAATCGGTGGATTTATGGAAATATATTTAGAAATATTTAAAGTATTATTCTCAGCCTCTTTTTGTGCAACAAAAAGCGTCGTCATTGCGCCAAAGGATGTACCGATTAAAACTCTTTCGCCAAACTGATATTTGTGATCGGCTTCAAGAGATTTGATAATCTTAGAGGTTACAATTTTTAAATAATCAGCATCTTGCGAGGGAAGCCCGGGTTTGTAATCAGAAGGCATGCTTTTTACAAATTCCCACTGAAAATGGCTGCCTTGAATAATTACGGAATACCCCTCATCATAAAAAAGTTTTGCAAGCACAACAGAATGGTGTGATGTTATGCCTTCGCCGATTGAGGGGTATATTATAGCTAAAGGTGAATTTTTATCTTTTTGAAGGATATATCTGAATTTGTATTCCTCACGGCCGTTTTCAATTGCGACAGTATCTGTCTTAATCCTTTTTGCAAAACATCTGTTCCAAATAGAAAGATCTGTCCAAATTGAATCGTCTATCCCGGGAAGATCAAACAACGCTGTTCTCATAGCGTCTACAACAGGATTTTGAGGATTATACCCCGGCAAAAGCATATCAGCCATTAACTTTTGTTTTTTATTATCATAACTTTTTAAGATTATATCATCAACAGCGGTTTTTCCTTGCAGAATATCGCTAACTGCAAGTTCTTCACTGTTTTCTTTTTCATCTGTTTTAACCACATTTGCATTTGCTTCAGCCGGCCGCTCCGTTGGAACTACTTTTAAAATAACATCGTTTTCTTCATCATTTAAAGCAATATTATTTTCCGCATTAACTGTTTCATCTACGATTTCGCCGCTTGCTTCCAGGACTTCTTTACGGTCAAGGTTTTCACATTTTATATAATTATGAAGCCCGTAAGCTTTTCTGGCTATATCATACGGGTCAGCGTAATTTGATTCAACAAGAGTATTAAGCGGCTGCATTTGAGATGTTCTATTGACAAACAAGCCGGCTTTTACCAGCGCCAAAACGGGCGTTGCTATGTAAGAAGAGGGATTTAATGCAGTATCAAGGGCTTTACCAATAAGGCCTCTCGGGCTTGTGGAAGCCAAAATCGGCATAACAAGGTAAGGGCCTTGTTTAATTTTGCATTTTGCCAAAGCCTGATCCATGTCTTCATCAACGGGTTTGATATTAAAAAGGCTTTCAGCCGGATCAAACAACCCGCCAAGACCAATTGTTGTATTTGTCAAAAATCTCAGTGTCTCTTTTCCGGACGCTTTGAAATCACGTTGTAAAAGTGTACTCATTAATCTTATAGGATATTCGATATTGTTTGTTGCTGACTGAATTCTGTCTTGCCCGTACTTTGGCATTACAGAAGCCCATATAATATGAACAGGCCGCAGGGCGTATTTATTTAAAAATGAATTAAAGGAAAACATTTTCCGGTTGAATTTTTCAAACTTATCCGGCCCCAAATATTCGTAAGCATAATCCGGATATTTATTTGCTTCTTGTATAAATTCTTCAGCCTGAACCCGGTTAAAAGATAAACACAGCAGGACTGCTAAAAATGCAAAAGCTTTATTTTTCATAAGTAATTTTCCTGTAGCATAAAATACAAGACCATTATTTTTCAGCCCAAGACAAAATTCATTACTCTACAAGGTATTGTTCATTACGAATTCAAAAATACACTAAAAAAATTCCTCCGCGCGGAGGAATACCCTTACAATTGGTGGTAATTTTTAAATAGTAAATCAAAACTTTTATATTACAAATGTAAGGCATGACTAACTTTTTGTCAAGACTTATTTACATTAGTTTACATTGCCTGCTCGTGAACTATTTGTACTTTAAAGTATAAGTGCCGTTTAATGCTGTTAATTCTAAAGTTAGGGGCTTTGCATCATAGTCTTGCGGCGGCGGGGTGTAGTGTTTTGCGGATGAAAGCATTGTTTTTGCCGCATTAACCAGTGATTTATCCGCATTATTCTCGTACAATTTTTTATTCTTTAAATTTCCGTGCGAATCTAACACAAATTCTATTTCCAAAGAACCAAACGCCTCTAAATTTTTTGTGTTTAACTTGGACAAAAGAAAGTTTCTCAAACCGCTTTTATAAAACTCTAAGCCTGACACCTGCGATTTATTAACTGCATAAGGCGGCGTATCATCCCAAAATGCGTTAATAGATGGAATATTCTGCACTTTAGTTTTTGTTACTGAAACCTTATTTTGTGAACGTTTTTTGGGCTTAGGGCCCAGAAAAAACAAAAAAGATATCGAAAACATTACGCATATTGAAAAGATTGCAATAGCAAGAATACTTACAGCAGGTTGCCTAGTTAGGCTTTCACCGGATTTTTCCACAGACTTAACGACGGCTTGCGGCGTGAATTCTTCAAAAACATTGTTTCCGCACTCGCAATAGTCGACTTTATCTTTATAAACAGCTTTGCAATCTTTACATCTGAACATAACTATATTATTATAACACATTATTTCTTAATTTTCACGTTTATTAATTCAAGCATTAATGTTTTGTGCAGCTGCGGTTTTACAGATGCAAGCACGAACGTTGACACAAGCATTGCCACTGCCAAAATTAGTATTGTATAGAGTATAAAAGATTTATTATTTTTTATCATATTCTTACCCTTTCGTAATCTGAGTAATCTGAAGGCGATGAGTACTGCGTATCATAATCCAGCATAAAACCGCCTTGAAATTTAACTTGTTTTCGTTTTGTATTTTTAGGAAATTTCAATATATCTGATCTTTCGATTTCACGCAAAACCCTTGCTAAATCAGATCTGGCTTCTTCCTCAAATTTAGGATTGTTACAGCTAAAGTTGACATTGTAAATCCGGCCTTGTTCTGTTACCATAAAGTTGAATGTAATTAAAGTGCCGATAGGCCCTTCAATTGCTGAACGGTACATGATTTCATTTTGAAGGTCGCTGCGCCATTTGTTCCAGGCAATTCGTTCTTCTCGGCTGTTTTTAATCTTCTCGCCAATCTCAAAAAGCTTTGAATCAATTTCTAATTCATCCATATTAAACAATTTATCACTATAATTCATATTTTCAGAATCAAGCGTCATGTCCTTATTAGAAATCGCGCTCCCATCAATATTAATCTGCATCTCGCGCGACGTTGATGATGAATTACTGTCAAGCGTAATAGTTGTTTCATGAGTATTTTCGTTGTACTGCGTGTCCAGTGATAAAGGCTTTGAGTCATCGTAAGTTAAAGTAACTTCTTTTGACTTTGGTTTTTGAGCAATTGGTTTTGCTCTGTAGAATTTAACTTTAACTTCGTAATCTGAAATTTTTTTGGTTTTGGGATGAAGGAATTCGTCTTTAATTTTGAAGCCGTAACCTTCGATTACGGCAGGTTTATGCATTACGGGCTGTGCCATGAGCACAGCTATCGTAATTAACAAATATGTTAAGATAAATATTCCTTTTAACTTTTTCATTATTAATCTTAGTCTTTATCAAGCTTAGCAATAAGTTCATCACACGCATATATGTCAAACATTGTTTGAGAAAGCATGAACGTTTCTGCGATTAGCAGTGCTGTAGGCACTAATGCGGCAACAAAGCTTAAGAACAACCCTTGCAAATCCCCGCCAATTTCTGTTGCAAAATACGAGATGTTCATTGTAAATTCAATGAAAATAATTGAACAGCCGATAAATAGAGAACGTGTTCTGTCAGATTCGAGTTTTCTTGTACCTTCAAGCCCGAAGATATTTACGCCGTGTTGTCTGTAATCGCTGAATCCGTCTTGTTTAATTACCTGAGAGCCCTGTATTTTCTTTGTACAGGTAAATGCTGATACAAAAGAAAAGAACGCAAAGATAATTAGAAATGTTGCCAAAACCAAAAATACCGGAGAAAATCTTAATCCTGAAATTCTTATCCAACCTGCGGCTTCAGGAAAACACATCGCCAAGGTGTTTGATACGCCATAGGCAAGGAAAGGTGCAGTTAAAATCCCAATGACAACTTCACCTGTTGACTTTAATTGAAGATTAAATATTCTGTCTTTTATATTTTGAATTTTTGTTTTTGAAAAACTGTTGATAAATCTTTCAATCCACATTCTGTATGACTTTAAGACACTTTCAAAGTCTTCGCGGTACTCGTATTTGTTTAAATTCATCAGCCACTCGTTTGAGTTGTGTCTGTAATACCCGCACCCGATTGCAAGTGCAGTTAATATTCCAGAGAAGAACAACGATATAAATATTGCAAATGTCGTAAAGTCATTCAAATTCATATAATAAATCATATTGATAATATAAATTCCCAGCATAAACACCAGAGACAAAACCAGCATTAACCCTTGTGCAAATTTTGCGGCAGGAGAAGCATGCTTGTTATCGTCAGTCTGCAAGAATAGATAAATACCTTGTTTCAACATTATTGCGGCTGCAAATACAAGAATTGAATACGCTACCCAAACCTTGATGTTTGTCGGCATATGAAGATAATTTGCAGATTCTTGGATTGAAAGCCCCATCAAATAGTTTGAAAGCCCAAACGCACAAAGAATTGAGGCTATGCCCATTGCAACATGCAAAAATATATTTGTACGGAATGTTGAGGCGATTTTATTTTTCAAATCGTTAATTGTGAACGCTACTTGTTTTATAATAGCAACACGTGCTGATTCAATGTCAGCCTTTTGCTTTTCGAGTTTAACCCTTGTAACAGCATTTGTGTCATTGCCGTAAAGCTGCTTCATGTCTTCTTCTGTTAATTCTTCTCTGGCAATTGTTGAGACCGTCTTTTTAACCGGTGCATTTTCAAGGATTTTAATATTAATAAATTCGGGACTTCCGGCAAACATCAATTTGCAAATATTCCCGATTTCGACTTTTTTAATCGGCTTACCCTTAAAAAGTACGCGTTCATTGTGGAATGTATTCATAAGAACGCATTTGCCTTCATTTTGGTCGTACTGCAATGTAAGCAATACATCAAAATCAAGATCAAGTTTAAAATCACAATTCGGATTTGTTCCGATGTTAATAACGTCTTTTTCGTCAAAAACTTTCTCTGCCTTTGATGATGAAACAACTATTGTCATAATATTATCCTCATGTTTTAAATTATCATTATTTTATCTGCCTAAAGCATGGACAAAATTTCTTACAGATTTGTCAATGTTTTGTTCCGGTGAGACTATAAGTTTTTTTTCGCCCAATACGGGTGTAAGCTTTTCTTTTACCATATCTAATTTTTCCGGATGCGCGTACAAAAACATCATAGCAAGTTCAGGTGCATATTTTTTTGTATTTTTAACATTTTGAGGCAATGTATCCCAGTTTAACTGTTTTTCAACAGCGCCCTCGTTTTCCAAATCGCCGATTACAACCACTGCCGGAATATAGCCTTCTTTTTGCATTGTTAAAACGTGTGAAAAGGCTTTTTTCATAGCAGTACCATAGGCTGTTCCGTAATCTTTTGCATCATAAACAGTAAACGCATCAAGAGCTTTAGTTATGCCCGAGTTGTTAAAAGGAGTGCCCTCGTATATCAAGTATGCGTCTTCGGAAACTCGAATTATTTTTATCTGATCTTCCGGATCAAGAAGGTTGCATATTTGACGCAGGGTCTTCTTTTGATCTGCTAAAGCCTTCTGATTTGAAGCTGATGAATCTATCATAAATATTACGGCAGCAGGCTTGAAATCATCAACTTTTACCCTTGAAAGAGCCGACCAAATAAGTTTGGCTGCAACTGAAATAACTACTATTAAAATTCCTAAAATTATAATTCTTCTGTTATTCATAGATATTTTCACACCTTATATTCTTTTTATATAATAGTATCATATTATATTTGTTAAATCAATCTTTTAGAGGAGATTTGCCCTATACGCGGGGTTTGTGATATAATGAACGCGTAGAGGAGAGAGACGATGGAAAAGATAATTGAAATTTTAGCGGTTTTAATAGGTGCATATTTAATAGGTTCAATTCCTACAGGCTACATTATTGTTAAACTTGCAAAAGGCCAAGACATTCGGACAATAGGCTCAGGCTCAACCGGCGCCACTAATGTTAAAAGAGTGATGGGCAAAAAATGGTTTTTCATAACTCTTCTACTCGACGCATTTAAAGGTGCACTGCCTGTTGTTTTAGCCAAAATATTTGCAACAACTTTCACAGGTATAGGACTTTTGCCGGTGCTTGCGGCAATAGCGGTAATTCTCGGGCATAGCAAATCAATATTTCTAAAATTCACCGGCGGAAAATCTGTTGCCTCTGGTGTAGGTACAATTTTAGCGCTAAATTGGATTGTAGGGCTGATTATCGCGGCAATTTGGGGTGTTATAACTTACACATCAAAATACGTTTCACTAGGCTCGATAATTGCTCTTGCGATTTCTCCACTGTTAATGTATTTATTCCATCAACCGGCGGCCTACATTGCATATTGTGCACTTGGAGCAATTTATATCATCTACCTTCACCGCTCAAACATTCAACGCTTAATTAAAGGTGAAGAAAACAAAGTTAGAGAATAAATCTAACCTTTAATCATCTTCTCGAAAATATTGCTGCCAGTCATTGTCGGAGGAACAGTCATCTTTTCAGAAGTCTGCGCCTGAGTTAAGGCAGGGTTAACGTTGTATGACTTAATCGAACGTTTGCCGGTTAGTCTTATCATAAAGTCGTTGTAGCGTTTTTTGAACCCTTCGGCATTATTCATTTTTTCTTCATGATCAAGAAGTTCTTTTCTTGTGTGTTCGCCGATTGGAACGCCGACTGATGAACGCGTAAAGAATTCACCCATTGTCGTGTTCGTCAATGTAATCCAGCTCATACCGAATAGCGATCCGTTGTATTGTTTGCGGAATGTGTTGTTAAACAAGTCTATCAGTAATGTCTGGTAGAACAACCTTGAACCTTCTTGAACAAATCTTTCTTTGAATTTTGTTTCAGCGCCCTCGACATCATTACCGTTGGATTTCAGCATAACCATGTTGTAGTTGTCTGTCATCAAGAACCATATTGTCGCAGCCGCTGTAACTGTTTTGGCTAAATTTGAAAGTTCACTGTTTGAAACATTTGAAATATTATCAACATTAAAGGCTTTCAGGGTTGTTTCGGTGATGAAGTTTTGGAATTTTTTAATATATTTTTGTTTTTGTACTTCATCGCTGGTGCTTGCTATTGCGTCTCGAACCTTTTTAGCTTCACGCGAAATCTTGTCAAAGCTTTTGGATACTGCTTCCATATTGAGTGCATCCATAGACTTTTGAGATTTTGGAGCTTTTTTTGTAAAGATTTCAACAGCCTGGTTTACAATTTTGTATGGGAATTTCACTACATCCCACGCAAAGCTGAAAGGTGTTTTCAAAAATACTACCCAAGGCTTGTATTTCGTATCTTTTGTGCCTAGGTTTACGAGGCCGTTGAGCGCGTCTTCATAGTCTGAAAACAGTATTTCACCTTTTTGTCCAAGAGCGTTTTTTACTGAGATAAGAAGTTTTGTGTCGCCTTTTTTAAGATTGTTGTCAAGAACAGCTTTTACAAGGCCTTTGTTTGCATTTCCGAGGTTTCGTAAATCTGCCACAGCTTCTTTTAATTTTGATATAAGTGAGGCGTTATTTCTCAAATCGCCTACCATCTTATATTGATATTCCCGGCAAATTTCGTCATAACCGTTGTCTTTCAATACATTCAAAAGCGATTTCAAACTACTTTTTATTGTGTCAGAATGTGTGTCTTTTTTGGTAATATTATCGATAAATTTGTTGATTACTCCAATATCAGAAGATTTGTTTAATGTATTTGCAACTTTTTCAACCACAAGCTCGCGTGAACGATTAGCGACTTTGAGATACTGTTCGGCTCTTAAGCCAAAGCCGTGGTCTTTAAGTGTTTGAGCTGTTTCTTCGATTTTGGCAATAGGAATTTTGTAATCAGAAATTTCTGTTAAATCCTTGAAGAATTTATTGAAAGGCTTAGCCGCTGCTTCAAACATCGCGTCAATCCGCGGGATTTTGCGCAGACCTTTTATGGCAAAACCGCCGGCTATAACTGCTGCTGAAGCTTTTAGCAAGGTATCGAGCGATAAAAGCGGCTTTTGTTGTTTTTCTTTTGACTGTTCCTGTGTTCCTGATTTGAAAGTCAGGCCTTTATCAGGTTTGATATCAGCTTCGGGTGCTTTTTTGCGAGCATTTTCAGCCCGCGCTTCCTCTGGTGTCAAACGTTTTATGTGCTTGCCGTTTCTAAGTCTTGAATAAGTTTCTGTCGCAAGCACCGTGCCGCCAACAGTCATCATTATGCCAAGCTTTGAATTGTTAATATATTTTTGAAGTGCGCCCATTGTGATAAGGGTTAAATAGCCGCTCATCAAGATACGTGAAACTTCTTGTTTGAACCTTGTTTTCTTTTCATGTTTTGCGGCGCTTGGATCGTCGTCCATCATCCGCGAAAGGTTATAGGCGTCGTTTGCAAGAAAAATTGCCGGCGGAAGCCCTGATACAAGACGATTTAAAGCCCGTTCGTGCTTTGTATCATAGTTGCCTGTTTTTTCATCGAACATCTTCATAGAACGCTGAAATACAAGCCATTCCATATTTTTGTTAACTTCAGCTTCGACTTTTGCTTTTTGCGCGTCGGTTAAAGTTTCAACGCCAAGCTTTGTTTTTTCTGCTTTAAGTGCATCATTAAGTGCATTTTCGCGGAATTCAAACAGCCCACGCAAAGAATTTATTTTTGTATCAAACTCTGAGCGTTCTGCAATGCCTTTAAAGAATTTGTTATTTAAGGTTTTATCGGCCCAGCTTTTGAAAGGCTTGAGATGCCCTAAAAGTTCCACAGAGCCGTGGACAACGTCGCCCGGCAAAATATGGAACGGATATTTTAAACCATCCCCGATTAAATGAGGGATGGTCTTTTTTGACAACTGTACTTCATTGCCTTTTGTTGAAATCATGTTTTTTGAGAGATCTGATTTAATGAGTTCGTCGTAGAGCTCTCGAACCATTTTCCCTAAGTGCTTGTCGGTAAATTCAAAAAATTCATTTAAATTATATTTACCGGTGTCCTTATATAAAAAAGAACCTTTAAAACTTAAATCCGAAGAATTATTTTTTAAAGGTCCCTTAATATTTAAACTTTTTTCTAAAGACATGAATTCCAAAGACGGAGAGACATTGGGCGATTTTTTCTGAGACAGGTCGCCGTAGTCTTTCTGCTTCGGTCGTATAGTTTGCTGGATTTTTCCTACTAACATATTTCGTCCTTCCCGTTTTGTATTTTTGCGTGAAATGAAATTTTTGGCAAGGGTTAGTATATACAAAATTTACGATAATTTACAAATTTAATTTTTCAGAAATTCTTCACACATAAAATTCTCCTTTGTGTATATTATGTAAGCATAAACAAGACACAAAATCCGGGCAGTTAATGGTATACTTTTTAATGTATATATAACCAAAGGAACAAAAATGAAAAAGAAATTACGTCCAATTGGTAACAGCCGATGTTTTATACTAACCAAAACCATGCTTGAGTACATGGAAGTAAATCCGCTTAAAGATGAAGTGGAAATTCTTTTTGATGACAAAACTATTATTTTGAAAAAAGCTGAAGATAAGACTAAATAACTTCAATTATCGCTTTTAAGAGAGCTTTAAAGGAGGACTTAGCTTTGTTTGCTGCGTCGATTACCTCTTGGTGAGAAAGTTTTTCTGAAGAATTCACTCCGCTTGCCGCATTTGTAATACAGCTTATTCCTAAAACATTCATTTTACAATAGTTTGCAACGATTGCTTCCGGCACTGTTGACATTCCGACAGCATCTGCGCCCAACAACCCTGCCATGCGGATTTCTGCCGGAGTTTCGTAACTGGGACCAGTCGTTGCAAAATATACGCCTTTATGAGGTGAAAGCCCAAGTTTATTTGCACATTGTTCGGCTTTTGCTATCAAATCTTTTTTGTATATTTCGCTCATATCCGGAAATCTTTCGCCGAGAGTTTCGTCATTTGGCCCGATTAAGGGGTTTGTGCCCATGAAATTTATGTGGTCAGTTATGAACATCAAATCCGCAGGCTTGAAAGTTTTATTCACCGCTCCTGCCGCATTAGTCAGGATAAGCGTCTTAACCCCTAATTTTTTCATGACTTTAACCGGGTATGTGATTTCTGCCATTGAATGACCTTCGTAAAAGTGGTTTCGGCCCTGCATCATAACGACCTTTTTGCCGGCGATTTCTGCAAAAACCAAGCGGCCTTTATGCCCTTGTACAGTTGATTTTAGAAAATTCGGAATATCGTTATAGGAAATTGCGGTGTCGCAATGTTCATCCGCGAATTCGCCAAGGCCTGAGCCCAGAATAATTCCGATTTCCGGTTTAAAATTGTTTGTTTTTTCATTTATAAATTCAACTGTACTTTGCATTAATCCCCCGTTCATGTGCGTAATTTTTCACACAAAAATGCACAAAGTACAATACCTTGTGCATTCTAATAAATTAATTAACCAACGAGCCTGTTGTCGTCAGCTTCTGATGCTTTTACCATAATCGCGTGTTCTACAGGGTTTTCTTTTGAATAACCGCTTTCATAGCTTTCTTCAAAGCCAAAGTCATCGTGAGCTTTTTTCGCTTGATTTTCGTCTACAATTCTTTTTGCAAGTTCAGCAATTTCGTATACAAGCTGGTATCTGTTTTCTGTATTTTCGTTCAAATCCCACGCTACTTTTATAATCTGTTCCATATCTAAACCTCACATTTTCTGTTTATTTTAATATTATAATACAAAAACTTTTTTGGCAAGTAGCAAAAAACTATTTATTTATGTATAATAAAAGTCATGGTAAAGAATACAAGTTTACGTAAATACGTTTGGATTGAACTTGGGATATGGTTTGTTATTTTGTGTTTTTTCGTCGCAGGGGTGAAGCTTTACCAGCACAAAAGAAGCAAAGAATTAAAAACTTATCAAATATTCATGCCTGACGTTGACGGTATGATTGTCGGCTCTCCGGTGAAGTTTATGGGCGTTCAGGTCGGATATATTCAAAAGGTACATATTGTCTCTAATAATGTTTATGTGAAATTCGTTGTTACGGAAAAAGACACCTATATACCAGAAGGCGCCATTGCAACGGTTGAATTTAACGGACTTGGAGGGTCAAAGTCTTTGGAAATTTATCCGCCGACCAAAGAAAGCATTGACTCTAAAAAACTTATTGTAGTAAATAGCCCTAAGCGTCTGCACAGCTCTTTGGCACTGTTAAATGACATGTTTGACACGCTTGGCAGAATAGGTACAAGATGCTCATTCTTTATGAATGAACTCGGGTTTATACGCAGCAAAGCTGTAGACATTACCCCTAAAAAAATTGACGATGAAATAGATTACGCAAACAAAATGCTCGATAATGCAGAAAAAAATCGTTCAGGTTTCAGCAAAAAGCTTAAGGAGTGGAAAAGATGAATAAAAATAATGTAAGAATTCTCGAAAATCCGGTTGTGCTGCTGAATTTATGCACAATGCGCAACAAAAATACTTCAAGTCAAGGGGTTAGAATAGCGACCAGAAAAATTACCAGAAGCCTTCTGTACGAAGCGGCTAAAAACCTTCCCCTTGTGGATGTCGAGATTGAAACACCTTTAACTAAATTTACAACCAAAACAATTGATCCGGATATTAATTTGATTATTTCGCCAATTTTACGCGCAGGATTGATTTTTACGGATGAAGCAATCGACATTCTGCCCCAAGCCTGCATACGACATATAGGAATGTACAGAGACGAAAAAACCTTAAAGCCTGTTTGGTATTACAACAAGGTTCCCATGGAGGCGCCTAATCCTGAAAAGTTTTATATTTATATTACAGATCCCATGCTTGCGACCGGAAACTCATTGATTGAAGCTATAAAGCTTTATGCTGACAAGGGTATCCCGATTAAAAATATTAAAGTAATTTGTATTATTGCAGCGCCCGAAGGTATTGAGAATATTCAAAAACATTATCCCGACATTGAAATAATTACTGCCGCTGTGGACGAGCGTCTTAATGATAAGGGTTACATTGTTCCGGGTATGGGCGATGCGGGTGATAGGATTTTCAACACCTAAGACCATGATTGTAAATTTTTTTTACAAAAATAGCACATTGTCTAAAGTATTTAGATAATGTGCCGTTTTTTACTTTGTGTAGAGTATGGAGAATTTTAATGTCTGATTTCGATTACAACAGTTCGTTCAAAATAATTACACTTAATGATGTAATTGAAAAAAGCAAAAAGAAAACTATTGACCCGCAATATATAGCAAAAGCTTCACTTACCGATGGAAGAGGATGGTCAAGTATTACAAATAAATTCTTAATTGATAAGAAGAATTTTATTAACAACAACCTTCATTTGAAAAAATACTTTGATGACCCAACCCTTGCAATACCCAAAGGAACCACGTTCAATGTCCCCGGGCATAAGTGCGAAAAAGGCGACACTGCAACCTCTATCGCCGCTAAATACGGTATGACGGTAAAAGAGTTTTTAGAATTAAATAAAATTTCCACAAAAACCGCCGCTATTAAGGCCGGACAGGTTTACTATGTTTATGCTCAACCTTCCAAAGCCTACAAGGATGCCCAAGCGAAAAGAACTGATAAGCCGTATGAACCTGCACCTTCTCCTTCTTCTGCCCCTCCCGCTGCTAAAAAAGCAACTCAAAAACCCACGCCGGCAAAGGTTGAAACTAAACAAACTCCCTCAACATCCACTCCCGCGGCTACAAAAATTAATAAAACCGAAAAGCTTAAAGAAAAAGTATGCAAAAATACCGGGATAAGCAGGTCTTTTATAAACAGATTAATCCAATTTGAAGGCGTTGAAAGAGTCTTGAAATCCGATCCGATTGAAAGACCCGTTATTGGAATAGGGCATGATTTAGCATGCCGGCCTGCTTCTGAGCTTAAAAAGTACAAAAGGCTTAAAGCTCAAGGCCACAAGCTGTCTGATGAAGAGATTTATAAACTTTTAGAAAGCGATATTTTAGAAGCGCAAAAAGGTTTGAAAAAAATTTTTGGAGAGAATTACGACAAGCTTAATCAAGGCCAGAAAGAGGCTTTGATTGACCTGACTTTCAACATTGGAAGCGGAGGGCTGGAGAAAAGTAAAAAATTAATTAATCACATCAACAACGCTTGCGAAGAAATCAACAATAACCCTAAAAAAGCAGCGGCCCACTTTTTGCGTGCGGCCCAGGAATTTGACCACAGATGCGGAGGCGATAAAGTTTTGCCGGGCTTATGCAAGCGCAGGGTTAATGATATTCTTAAATTCACTAATCTCTCGCCAGGTGCTATGCCTAAAAAAGTGCTGGAAAAATTGTACGAAAATTATGCTAAAGGTTTGTATGCCTCTAAAAATAAAATTGAATATTTTAGGACAACAAACGAACTTCTGGGCTGCATACTTGTGAAAAATAAAAAAGGTAAAATCGAGATTTTGTCGCTAAATCAGCCTGTTACGTTTAAAACGAACAACAGAAAAACAATGACTGATGTTGTTTTAGCCAGCAAGTAGCCTAAATTCAACAAAAAACAATTTCGCCTACGACTTGTCCGTGAATTGTTTTAATTTCTGTATCGACCTCTATATCAGCCCAATGAAGATTTTTAAGTGATTTAATCACAGCCACTTCTCTTGCTTTCATGTCAGAATCGGAAATCTTTACGACAAGGGCTTCTTCGCGTTCAAGGTTGACAACAACACAAAGCCCACCGGCTCCTACCTTTGCAATCAAATTGCCTGAATTTTCCATAATTTTTGTATCAAGTCTGTTTTCACCGCCCAAAATGTACGGATTTTCAAGTATTGCATCTTTAATAAGTTCATACTTTTTGTCGGTAAAAAGGTTTAAGTATCCTTTTGCAAGGTTAAACAGCGGCATTGACATAATCGGCACACCACAGCCATCGGTTGTTAGAGGATAATTATGTTTGATTTCACAAAGCTCGCTGACTTTTTCCTTAATCATTATCTGCAAAGGGTGTTCCGGCTCGTAATACGTATCTATGTCCCAGTGGTTCATTTTGCATAAGCCAAGCATCATCAAGTGCTTGCCAGAACAGTTGTTTTGCAGTACATTAACTTTTTCATCGCTCAATAGCATCTCTTTCATTCTTGTTTTGGAAAGAGGCTCATGAAGGCCGCATTTAAGATTGTCTTCATTTATTCCAATTTTTTTTAAAAGGCTTTTTGCTATATCAGTGTGAACTCGTTCACCAGCGTGAGACGCGCAGCATAAAGCAATTTCAGCTTTTGCCATATTGTAATACTCGTACATGCCTGTATCTACAATCAAGCTTGCCTGCAATGGTTTAGCACAAGAACGGATGTAGAACGGGTAATTGCTCGTATCGCCGGAGCTGTCTATTATATGTTTTTTGTCCGCAACAATTACAAAGCCGGCGTGTTCTTGCTCGACAAGCCGCCCGCGAAGATATTTCACTATTATTTTTGGATTTGGATTAAGCATTTTTCTTTACTATCTTTAATAATTGCAGCAATTTTTCTTTCAAAAGTGTATTTTCTTTTTTAAGTTCTTCATATTCAGCCGAATGCTTTGCATTTTCATCCACAATTTTTTCACTTACTTCAGGGACAATATTGTAATCTAATATAAATCTTTTTTTTGCATCTATGTGAAGGCTGACAAGAGGTTTAATATCGTCTTCAGTCGCAAAACCCAACGTTTCTAAAATTTCCACAAATTTAAGATGTTTACCGTATGAATCAACTTTTTTCTGTTCTTTAAGAGCTTCAAGCCACTGATCCGTGGTAATAGTTTTGCTATGTTTCAAATATTCACCTGTTTTGAGTTTACCGGACAGAACCCCCGCCATTGCCATTATTTCAGCAGATTCCGGCTTTTTGATGTACTCTTGCTCCACGCAAAACAGGAAATACTTTGCGCATTCTTCCATCGTAAAATAAGAATTAATGGCAATTTCCAGTATAGAATAGTTATTTAAAGCCATTTTTAAAAAATTATAAATATTAATATCTAACCCGCACCTGCATTCTGTTAATTCAACTTTCCCGTCATAGGTAAGGAGCGGAACATATTGTGAAAAAATCTCGTCGGGTTTTCTATTTAAAAATTTTACACTGCACTTATCTTCAATATCTTTTTTCAAACGATAATACGTCGCAATGCGAACATCCAGTGGTAAGGAAAGTAACTTTTCCATAAAAAATTTAAATACATTCTTTTTCATAAATTCAAATTTATCATAAATAAAGCTTTTGTTCAATCCCGTAACATTAAAATTTATTCTACTTTCTTCCTATTGATTTATTGGCTTTAAAATTGTAAAATAAGTTTAGTGGATAGGAGAAATAGTGATGGAAAATGAAAATAAAACAACATTGATTAAGAAACTAATTATATTTTTAATTAGTTTTATAGGAATTCTGACAACTGTTAAACTTGCAATGATATATTATAATGCAAACTTTAACCCTTATGCACTGTCAAGCTTCTGCTCAATAAACGAGTTTATTGACTGCGACGGTATCGCAAAAACGAATGAATCTCAATTCTTTGGGGTACCTCTTGCACTATGGGGGATGTTTTTATATGCATTTATTTTCTTAATGCTTTTTGTTGACAAGCTTAAAAACTTTAAACTTTTAAAATTCCTTGAAGTTTTTAAAAACCCGCTTGACTACATAACAGCACTTGGCTTAATTTCATTCACAATCTCTATAATACTTCTTTGTGTAAGCCTTTTTGAAATACACAAACTCTGTGTGCTTTGTGCGTTTACATATATATTAAATTTACTTATTGCTCTTGTTGCGGCTGATTACGGCAACGGAAGCTTTGTTAAAGCCTTCAAACAAAGTGTTACAGACTTGCTTGATGCGTTGAAAATTAAACCCTATGCAATTGCATTCTTTACTGTTTTGGCAATTGCTGCCGGAGTTTTGGTTTATACATCAACATCTTATGTTTTGACGCCACAGGTAAAATATTCTAAACAGTTCAAAGAGTTTATCACCGCTAAAACTAATAAATATGCAGTTTCCGGCAACACTCTTGGAGATGAAAATGCAGATAACATTATTTATGTATATTCAGATTACCGCTGCCCGATTTGCAAACCGCACAATATTATGATGCATAAATTAGCACACGAATTGAAAGGGTTTAAAATTGTTCACCGCGATATTCCGCTCGACACTGAGTGCAACAAGTATTTAAGACAACCTTTCCACTTCGGTTCATGCACTATGGCAAGATATGCAATCGCCGCTGAAAAACAAGGTAAATTCTGGGATATAAATACTTTGTTCTTTGACAAGCAGCCCGCTGATGAAGCAGCTATTTTGAAAATCGCTGAAGATTTAGGACTTGATACTGAAAAATTAAAAAGAGATGCTGACAGTCTTGCAGTTAGAAAACAGCTTGAACAAGAAATTGATTTAGCGACCAAAAAAGGTATTAACGGCACTCCTGTAACAGAAATTAACGGCGTAATACATGTAGGAATAAAACCATACGATGAATTCAAAAAATTGTTTATTGAAGCAGGAGCAAAACGAAGATAAGCGTGTTCTTCTTCATAGCTGCTGCGCTATTTGTTCATCATATCCCATATCTTTTCTTCAAGATATGGGATATGAAGTTATTACTTATTTTTGCAACCCCAACATCTATCCGAAATCTGAATTCGCCAAAAGGCTTGAAGCTCAAGAAATTTTGTGCAGACACTTTAATTCAAAATTGATTGTAGAAGATTACAGGCCGGAAGAATTTTTTGAACGCGCAAAGGGTTTTGAAAATGAACCTGAAAAAGGATTGAGATGCGACAAATGCTTTCAATTAAGGCTTGAGCAGACAGCCAACAAAGCCATTGAATTAGGTATAAAAAAATTTACCACCTCTATTGTCATCAGCCCTCATAAAAACTTCTCGAAAATTGCTGAAATCGCCTCTAATATTGCAATTGAAAATAATCTTGATTATTTAAAAATAGATTTCAAAAAGAATGACGGCTTTTTAAAAACAAACAGAATTTCACGCGAACTAAATCTCTACAGACAAAATTACTGCGGATGTAAATTCTCTTTAAGAAAATAGTTATTTAATATTTTTTGTAATAAAATAAAAGAAAATACCGCAATATGCTGGAGAGAGATTTATGCATGAAATACTGACGCAAATGAATAATTTATTCCAAAGTCTTGGAGTACCGGGGTTAGCACTAAATTCTTTTATTGAAAGCTTCTTTTTAGTACCACCGCCTGATTTTTTGCTTATAACAATGGATTTGGCAAAACCCGAGAAGGCACTTTATTATGCTTCAGTATGTACGGCAGCTTCTGCGATTGGAGGCGTTGTCGGATATTTTATAGGGCTTTTCGGCGGAAGACCCGTTTTTAATTTCCTTTTCAAAAATAAGCACGAACAATTTGAAAATGTTGAAAAACTCTACAACAAATACGGTTCTACAGCAGTTTTTTTCTCAGCATTCACCCCGATTCCGTACAAAATCTTTACCATCGCAAGCGGTATTTTGAACATGAATTTCTGGAAATTTTTGGCCGCAAGTATCTTTGGCCGCGGTTTAAGATTTTATATTGTAAGTTTGGTTTTAATGCTTTTCGGAGAAACTATCAAACACTACATTGAATGGGTAATTTTAGCCGTAACCCTTATAATTATTCTGTTTTTTGTCATTCTCTACAAAAAAAGACATTTTCTGCAAAATAATAACTCTGAAAAATAAATTTCATATGTTTGGTTTATATAATTTTTGGGAAAAGATTATATAATATAATAACAAACTAAATTCTTGATTTAATCTGGAATTTCATTAAAAAAACGAAAAAGGATGATTAAGATGAATAAAAAATTAATTTTATCAATGGCAGCTTTATTAATGTTAAGCACAGCAACAGCGGCTCTTGCTGTACCCGGCCCTTTTGGATATGACCTTGAAAAAGATATTAACCGCAACAGCAATAAAGAAGAAACTCCAGCAGCACCGGCACCGCAACAACCACAACAAAATCAGCAATCAAGCTTTCAAACATCCAGTCCTTTACCCCAAAGGCAGGCAATTACAGCAGATTTGCAGGCTCCGATAACTTCAAATGTAATTCAAGTAAATCCAAATTTATACTCAAACCCAACGCTTGCAAGTGCCAAAGCTAAATATAAAAACGGGAATTACACTGGCTCTTTACAAGAACTCTTTGCTCTTGTAAAAAAAGAACCTGAAAATGCATTTGCATATTACTACATGGCTATGGGTTTTGCAAATCTCGGCGATACTGACGCTGCAAATAATGCTTACGAAAGGGCGCTGCTTTTAAGCAAAGACGATATTTTAACCGAACTTGCAAATAAAGGTCGAGATTGTTTAATTGGCGGGCCTTCTTGTATGGAAGCGCCAACAGTTGATTTAGGCGGAATTAGCGACCCGCTTGACGAGTTTATCAATGCACCTTACGGCAACGGTTTTTCACCTGAGTTGAACGCTGAAATCAGGAAAAAAGAGTTAGAAAATATTCAAAACACAATCAACAGAAAACCTGAACTTTCGCCGGATGACATTGATAGAATTAAAAAATATGATAACCCGGCCCCAGACAGCTCAAGCAGCATTATAACAGGTGAAAAGCTCGCGCTTGCTGATGACAAACAGCCAACTAATGACGACATTGTATCAGCCCTTAATACACTGAAACGAGCTGGAATGACTGTATCAATTCAACCATCGGCTCCTATGGGCTATCAAAACCCGCAAATGGCTGAAATGAGCATGATGCTAGGAAACCAAAATTCCACAAACAATGATATGATGAACATGGTTCCGTACATGATGGCTCAAAGTGCGCAAAATGGCGAAAAAGTTAATCCGCAGGTAATTCAGTCAATGATGATGAATTCTATGCTTAATAACTTGGACTTTAATTCTACCGACAACAAATAAACACTAAACCTTATGCTGAGTACTTATGAAAAAGAAAAAAATAAAATGTTGACATCCGCTTTAGATGACGGATGTCAACGTTTTTTCGAGAAAAATAATTTTCTTCTGGAGCTTGGTTATACCAAAATCCTTACAGAGCAACTCAATGAGGCTAAATCTATTTTTCAAAGCATTTGTGAAAAAGATATTCGCGCCAAATGGGCTCTTATGCTTGTAAATATTTTGCTCTCAGAACCGGCGATTTATCCATCTTATTTTGAAATTCGTAACTTTCTGGAAATAGATCTGAATTTATTAATCCTCTACGAAAAAGGCGATTACACCCAGGAAATTATCAATTACGCTGAGATTTTTTCATCTATCAATCCTGAAACGTACAAATATCTGGGCCGCGTTTTCTGGAATAACGGCCTGGATTCTATAGGCAAATTCTTTTTACTTAAGGCAAAAGATACGCTTTATGCAGACCCGGAACTTCATTTTCTACTTGCAAATGTGTATTTGAAAGAAAATAACATTGAAAAAACAATTTCAGCACTAGATACCTGCATTTCTATATTGCCCCAATACTTTCCGGCTATAGATATGAAAAGAAAATTAACACAAAATTGATTATGGAAAAAATTTATGCTAAACTGTTTTAGCTGAATTTAACAACCCCACAGGAGAAAAAAAAAGATGATAATTATAATGGAGCGCAATGCGACTAAAGAAAATGTCCAAAAAGTCCTTGATTTGTTAACCAACAACGGCTTTAAAGTAAGGTACAATGAAGGCGATGTTCATACAGTAATTGATGCGCTCGGCGACAAGACTTCAATAACTCCGGGCAGAATTGCAGCTTTTGAAGGGGTTAAAGAGGTTAAAGTAATAAGAGAACCGTATAGACTTGCTTCGCGCGACAGACAGCCTGACGATACCGTAATTGAATTTTCTAACGGCGTAAAAATCGGCGGCGGAAATAAACCGGTCGCAATGGTCGGCCCTTGTTCTGTTGAAGAAGATTATGACGGCTTACTTGAGGTTGCAAAAGCTGCAAAAGAAATGGGCTGCCAATTCCTCCGCGGCGGCGCGTTTAAGCCAAGAACTTCCCCTTACGATTTTCAAGGCTACGGCGAAAAAGCCTTAAAATACCTTAAACAGGCAAGTGAAGCAACCGGACTTCTAACAGTATCTGAAGTTATGGATGCAAGTGATTTGGATATGATGTGCGAGTATATTGATGTTTTACAAATCGGTGCCAGAAATGTTCAAAACTTTAAGCTTCTCCAAGCCGTAGGTCGCTCTAACAAGCCTGTAATTCTGAAACGCGGACTTGCAAGCACGATTAGAGAATTCTTGCTTGCGGCTGAACACATTATGTACCAAGGAAATACAAACGTAATTCTTTGTGAGCGCGGAATAAGAAGCTTTGACAGTGCATTTACACGCAACGTTATGGATATAGCGTCAATTCCTGTCATTAAAAAATACTCTCATCTTCCGATAATAGTTGACCCAAGCCACGGCACCGGGCAAAGATATTTGATTGAACCTATGGCAAAAGCCGGACTTGTTGTAGGCGCTGACGGAATTATGATAGAAGTACACCATGACCCGGAAAACGCACTCTCTGACGGCAAACAATCTTTGCCTATACCAATGTTTAAAGAAGTTATGAGGCGTTTAAACCAATTCAATGACCGTCTGCATTATGAAAAAAATAGTTTGTCTGCAAATGTTGATTAAAAAAGGTGTCAGTATATAGTGAATTTTTTCATTATATACTGACACCTTTTTTTTACCAAGGAAAGTCTTTTTTGATTTCCCAGCCGTCATGTGCTATCAGCCCTGTACAGTATAGATTTTTGTCATCACTGTTTGAAGAATTCTCAGCACAAGCATTGATAAAATCATCTCTTGACTGTATCTGATTAAAACCCAATCCATACGGCACAATAATACTTCCACCAGTCTCAGTAAATCTAAATAAAAAGAGGTCGCGCCCCAAAACATTCGGTTTAGTTTTACCGTTTATATCCGCGAAAATCAAAAACCGTGTCATTTTCTTGTCTGAAGTTCCATCAATTGACATAAAAAGCGACACACCATTTGAAAGTTCGCATACATAAACCTCACGCCCGCTGCTGAAAAACGAATAATCTCTTCCGTCTTTTGTTTTGTACAAACGATATCCTAAAGTGTCAATTGCAGCATATACAGGCTTTTTAGACAACTTCAGGTGTGGAATAATATATTTATCAAAAAATTCAACTACATAATCTTTTCTTGAACCGTTGTAGTCATCCGGGTCATAAGCTGTACCATAAATTAAAACTTCCGGCCAATTTTTATAATCGCCATACTCAGCCTGTGCCAAGTTAATGGCCTGGAATAACTGGCTATATGTTTGTTTAAGCCGTGTTACAGCGACTTTTTGCTGGTGCTTTTGGATAACTGTTGGAAGAGTCATGGCTGCAACAATACCAATAACGCCAAGGGTTATCAAGACCTCGGCTAAAGTAAATGCAATTTTATTTCTCATACTGACCTCGTTTTTGCTATATTTATTATTTATTATACCATTATTTTGGTCAGTTTGCAAGGGGATTATTTTTTCTTCT
>ULUL01002110.1_pt1 | contig 37477 bp, 35 predicted proteins | sample 1958481 | NCBI WGS metagenome assembly ULUL01 (sample SAMEA4835759, study PRJEB28245) | human gut metagenome | biome: gut microbiome; material: fecal sample | place: Denmark | collected 2008 | reverse complement strand
AATTCCCAACAACAAGAATTTAGAACAGGCCTAAGAAAAGCTGTCAGCGTTCTTAATTCTGCAATAACCATGAATATGGCAATTGATGGGGAATCTCCTTATGATAATGCAGATTTATGGCACTATTTACAAAGACATATGAGCGTAATGAAATCAGGCGTGACACCATACAAATATAATTATAAACTTCAAGGAAGCAACATGACTGGCCATGGTTCCGATAATCGTGCATTTTATACAACAGATGGTATGCGCTTTGAAATGGATGATGCTTCTAAATTTGCTTTTCCACTCCATGAGTCAAGCCAAAGAATTTGTACTGCTTCTGCAGTTATGCATGAAGAGGGTTATACAAATGGTTCTTGGTTTGGCGGTTGTGGGGGTTGTGGGAGCTATGGTTTATCAAACAATCCGAATAACACAACTAAACCCCCATGCTTAATTATGGTTGATGTAAACGGCGATAGGAAGCCTTCACCTGCTAATGTTAATTGCCAAGATAGCACTTGTGCTTCAAATAATTTTTATATTTATCCAACACCCGACTCTAAACGATTGACAGATATTTTTGGAATCATGATTACAGAAGATAGAGCTGTTCCTTTTGGAGTTGTTGCTCAAAAGGCAATGTACCAAGCGCAGGCTAAAAAATAAAAATTTAATTATCTTTTCATTTGCCCCTTTTTAAGGGGCTTTTTTTATTAAATATTCAGTAGGTTGGGGTTTCTACTCCAACAAGGGTTTTTAACTTTTGGTTGTTGGGCTGAAAGTCCAGCCTGCTTTTTTTTTCTTCATAATAATATTTTTTATTTGTATTCAACAACCAAAATTTCAGGCGGGCAATTAAACCTTAGGTGCAAAATGCTTGTGCCAAGCCCTTTTGTTGTATATGTAAAATTATCAACAAAACCTGACGCATATTTTTTCCCATATTTAGATGGCACAATAATAGGGCCGATAAATGGAATTCTAACCTGCCCCCCGTGGGTGTGGCCCGATAAAACAAGGTTTACTCTATTTTTTGCTTTCGGTGTAATATCAGGCGAATGTGAAACTAAAATTATAGGCGGTTTTGTTCCTTTTAAGGCTTTATCAAGGTCATAAAAGGTGGTTTGCATATCAGAAATTCCCGCAATATAAATGGGGCTTCCGTTGTGCATAATTTTTTCATTTTCATTTTCTAAAACTTTTATGCCGTTTTTTACAAGCGCTTCTTTTATATATTTATTATCCTTGTGGTAATCGTGGTTTCCCATAACAGAATATATACCGTATTTTGATTTCATTTCAGAAATTTTTTTAGCTGCATAATTCATATCCATTGAAAATTTGGCATTGTGCATAATAACATAATCGCCGCCTGATATTATAATATCGGGGTTTTGTTCATTCACTTTTTTAATAATTCGGTTCAATCTTGAACCTGCTTGCTTTGAAAGGTGAAAATCCGAAATAAAAACAATTTTAAAATCTTTAATATCATCCGATTTTAAGGTTAATTTTTTAACCGTAATTAAATTTGGCTCTATTAAAAATCCGTAAATTGCTAATAATAAAATTATAGAAATTATAATTTGTTTTATTGTCATAAGTTAAGTTTACAATAAAATTTTGAAAATATCTTATTTTAAGGGTATACTTTTTATAAAATATTTTTTTTGGAGTTTAAAAATGCCTTTCGAATTTGAAAAAACGGAACTGGACGGTGTTATCTTAGTAAAACCAAAGGTTTTTGGCGATAACAGGGGTTTTTTTCTTGAAACATACAAGAAAAAAGAATTTATTGAAGCAGGAATAAATGAAGATTTTATTCAAGACAACCATTCAAAATCAAGCTATGGCGTTTTAAGGGGGCTTCATTTTCAAAAAAACCCAAACGCTCAAGCTAAACTTGTTCGCTGCACAAAAGGCGAAATAATTGATGTTGCTGTAGATATAAGGGCTAATTCCCCAACATTTTTAAAATGGACAAAAAGAAAATTAACAGAAGAAAACAAACATCAGCTTTTTATTCCAAAAGGCTTTGCCCACGGGTTTGTTGCTTTGTCTGATGTTGTTGAAGTTATGTATAAAGTTTCAGGCGATTATAGCCCCAAAGATGAAATGGGCATTTTGTGGTCTGATAAAGATATAAATGTTGATTGGGGCATAGATTTTGAACCAAATTTATCCGAAAAAGATAAAAATGCAAAAACAATTAAAGAAATAAACAAAGAGGATTTATTATGAAAGTTTTAATAACAGGTGCAAAAGGCATGCTCGGGCAAGACCTTTGCCCCACATTGGAAGATTTAGGGTGTTTTTTAATTGAAACAGATATTGATAACCTTGACATTACAAAAAAAGAAGATGTTGAAGATTTTGTTTCAAAAGCTCATCCTGATTTAATTATTCACCTTGCAGCCTACACAAATGTTGATAGGGCGGAAGAAGAGGAAGAAAAGGCAGAATTAATTAATGCAGTTGGAACTGAAAATGTTGCGCTTGCTGCAAGCAAAATAGATGTTCCTCTTATCTACATTTCAACAGATTACGTTTTTGACGGTACTAAAAATTCACCATATTTGCCAACAGACCCCACTAACCCAATAAATGCCTATGGCAGAACAAAATTAAAAGGGGAAGAACTTGTTCAAAAGCATTGCAAAAAATATTATATTGCAAGAACAAGCTGGCTTTATGGTATGTATGGCAAAAATTTTGTTGATACAATGCTTAGTTTGAAAGATAAAGAAGAATTAAAAGTTGTTGATGACCAATGGGGAACGCCTACTTGGACAATGGATTTAGCGGGTGCTTTAATGAAACTTTTAACTAAACCCTATGGAATTTACCACCTATCAGGTGGCGGAAAGCCAACCACTTGGTATAATTTTGCAAAAACAATTTTTGAACTAAGCAATTTAGAAGTTAATCTTAAACCTTGCACGACAGAAGAATTTAAAAGGCCTGCAAACCGCCCGAAATATTCTGTTATGGATAATGATAAAATGCTTAGAGATTGGAAACTTGCACTAAAAGATTATTTAAGTTTAAAATTTGAAGATTAAAAAAGGGGTTTAAAAGCCCCTTTTTTAATAAAGCCTTATATCAGGCGTATAGTGAATATTAGGGTGTTTTTTAAAGTGGTCTTTAAATAAATCGTGAATATTTATATTTAAAGGCTTTGATGAAGAATAAAATTCTTTAATTTTTTCATTTGTTGCTTTTATAAAATATTTTTCAACATTTGCAATTCTATATTGTTTGTTTGGGTCAATTTGTTCATTGGTATCTGTCAAAGTTATATATTGACACAATTCATCGCCCACAATTCCCCTGTCATAAGCTGCCATAAGCCCCGTTTTATCTATTTTTAACCCCGAATAATGCATAAGAGGGTTTTTTTCGGTATCAAGCCTGTTGAATAAAAAATTGTCCAAAACCATATAAGAAAGTTCTTTGCCTGAAACATCATTCACCACAACATTTGCAACTTTGTGGTTAATGCCGACCAAGCAATTTGCAATTTCTATGGGGGAAGTTTTGGGCGAATCTTTTGAAATTTTAAACCCCCCTCTTATTGCACTTGCATTCAGTGCAAAAATTTGAACATCAGGGTCATATTCTTTAATTTCATCTCTTATGGAATCTAAAACAAAATTTGCCAAATGGCTGTTTCTGTTTCTAATGTTGTCTGTTGAAAGCGAAGTTAAGTCATCTGAAGTTATTGAATAAATGGGCGTTACGTCTTTTTCAAAAAGCGTTTTATAAAATTTGCCCAAATCCCCCTGTTGAATTGAGCCTTCATTTGGCCTTAATTCTTTAATTCTGATTTCTTTTTTGCCGTCATCATCAACAATAATTTTGGCATTTACCATTTTTTGAAAATTTTGAGAAAGCGCAACAATTGGCGTTCCGTTTACATATCTTATCTCATCTTTATGCTCATGGGCGTCAAATGCAAGGTCAACATCTGTTTCTCTTGCAATTTCATCTGCCAAATTAACCCCTGTGTGGCAAGTTAAAACAACAATGCCGTTTGGGTTTTCGCTTTTAAATTCTTCAATTCTTTTCTTAATTAATTCCCTTGTTTTTTGGGTTTGGTTTGAACTTACATATTTTTGCGGGACTCTGCAATTTTCAACTAATTCAAGGCCGTCGTGGTCATTTAAGTAAAATTCAAGATTAGTTGGCATAACCCCCAAATTTAAAACGGGATATTTTTTATTTGGGTCTTTATCATCTTGAACCACGGTTATTTTTTCGCCTATAACCCTTCCTTCATCAATTGCATCTTGCATAAGATATGAATTTTTAAAGTCTAAATTTGAAATAATAACATCGGCATCAATATTTCTCATTGCTTGGCTGAAAATTTCAATGCCGCCGTCTGTTTCGTGGTTCCCCGGAACAAAAATGCTTTTTGTCATGGGGTATTTTTCTTTAACTTTGCCAATAAATTTATTCAGCATTTCCCCTTGAAATTTCATTAAGGGTTTGTTTGGGTCTGTTAAATAGCCCGTTTTGCCGCCTGAAATAAACCAATCGCCCCCAACAATTAAAAAGTTTTCTTTCCCTTTTTCTTCTTTTTCAAAAACGTCTTCTTTGTTTTTCATTAAAGTTTGCAAACCTCTGTCTGCAAGCTCTAAATTGCCATGGGTATCAGAAAAGGCGTTTATATTAATTGTTGCGCCTCTAAAATTTACATTGTTTTGCAGCGGAAAAAATTTCATATTGTTGTAAACCCCATAAATAGAAAAAATTGCACCTGTATTAAATTTTATAGGCTGAATTTAACGGATTACAAAAACTAAAAAGCCGCCTTAAATTAAGGCGGCAAATTCTTTTTTGTTTGTAAAATTAACCGAGAACTTTATCAACGATAACTTTAAATGCTTCCATATCATTTGCTGCAAGTTCTGCAAGCATTTTTCTGTTAACTTGAATATCTGCTTTTTTAAGCAAGTTCATGAATTTTGAATATGTAAGGCCATATTCTCTAACAGCTGCATTAATTCTGACAATCCAGAGACTTCTCATTTGTCTTTTAACAACTCTTCTGTCTCTGTAAGCATATTTTAATGCTTTCATAACAGCTTGGTTAGCAACTTTAAAAATTCTGGAACGAGCGCCAATAAAGCCTTTTGCTAATTTTAAGATTTTTTTATGTCTTTTTCTTGAAACATTACCACGTTTAACTCTCATTTTTCACCTTCCTTATCTTGAATACTTCATATAGGGTAATTCTTTTGTAATTAAGTCGAGGTTTCTGTCTGAAACTTCAACCATCCCTGTGATTCTGTTTTTTCTTGCAGGGGATTTGTGTGCAAGAAGGTGACCTTTGCCTGCTTGGTGTCTTAAAATTTTACCTGAAGCAGTTACTTTGTAGCGTTTCGCTGCTGATCTGTGTGTTTTCATTTTAGGCATTTTGTTTTCTCCTTTTTTCTTTCTTGAGCTTTGCTTTTGCGGCATACCCAAAGCCGCTTCAAGACAAATGAAGCTCTTTCTTGTTCATTTTCACACAAGAAAGAATAAAAATCAATTGGTTTTTTCATAAAACTTAACTATGGCGCTTTTAAACAAGTTTCCTTTATTTTTGACACGGATTTTTATTTCAGAAACTTTTTCATTCATAAGCCAAGAAGGAAAGTTATCAAAAGGAACTAAAAATTCGCCCTTTTTGGAATCAACAAAAAGAAAACTTTTTGAACCGTTTATTTCTATTTTGAATTTTTTATTGTAAATTTCTTTTGAAAAAATTGGCGCCAAATAAATTAAATCAATGTCTTTGCCATTTATCGGTTTGTTAAATTTTATAGTAACCGCATTGGGCGCCACCGTAAAGGTATAGTTAAATTTTGCTTCTTTAACGGGTAAATTCTTCAAAGAACTTGCCCAAGCTTCGCCCAAATGCCCCAAATCTTTTCTTGCTAAAATTTTATCCAGTTCATAAAGCTCTTTTTTTGTGAAATTTTTTGCTTTTTTATTTTTAGTTAAAATTGCGTTTTTATCTTCTTTTATTAAGGTGTACATTTTACTTAATAAAAGCCATCTGTATATCGGGTTAATTCTAATTGAAGGGTATATTCCTTCATAAATTTTTTCATTGCCTTTAATCAAAATTACATCAGGCGGGTTTTTTTGAAGCCTTTTAAGGCTTTCTTTTGCTTGGTTTGTTGTAATTGAATTAAAATATGAAACAAAAATAACGGGCATTTTTTTATCAAAATAAAGGTAATTCATTCCTTGGTTTGTTAAATCTAAAAAACTTCCTTCGTTTGAATATTTTTCAATTAAATTTTTTCTTTTAATAAGTCCGTCTTCAAGCTTTGGGTCAAGTTTCATTTCCCCTAAATATTCAAAAGTTTTGTTTAATTCAACATTCGGCCTTTTTATATTAATAAAATTGTGAATAGTGCATCTTAAAAATAAACTTATTCCCAAAATAACCATAAATGAAGCAAGAATGTTTTTTATTACTTCTTTATTTTGAATTTTGTATTTTTTATAAATTAAATACGGAAGAAAAACAGTTAAATACCCGTAAGAAATTTCTTTTATTCTTGATAAAGTTTCATATTCTATTCTTCCTAAAGAATACCCCATTGATGCAAAAGGGAAAATAAGCACAAAAATTAAAAAGAAAATATAAGTCAAACTTTTGTTTTTGTTGTTTTTAATTTTCAATAATTCAAAACAAGCAAAAGGAACGCTAAAAAGCGCAAAACAGCTTATGATGTAATAAAAAAGGTTAATATAAAAGCCATAGCCGTTTCCAAACGCAGATAAATTCCCCTTAACATATTCTCTTGCCTGAATAAAATAGTTTAAAATTAAATCAAATGAAAAATAGCAAATTAAAAAAACAAAACAAAAAATTAACCCCAAATATAAAAATTTATTTTTTGTTTTTTTCTTAATTCCTTTTATAAGCATAAAAATTGCCAAAGGCATGGAAGAAATTACCCAAAAAGTGCCTAAAGTTGTTCTGTAGCTTGAAATTAAAAAGGCCGCTAAAATGTAGCAAAAAAGCCACAAATAAGGCCTTTTTAAAATTTCTTTTTTTAAAAGCAAAAGAAAAATTAAAAAACAAAGCCCCATTGAATTTATTGGGATGACAAATGCAAAAAGAATTAAATACGGCGCTTTTTTAAAAACGTAAAAAAATGAAATTAAAAATAAAAGAACGGTTATATTCGAAACAAAAATATCTCCTAAAGAAAAGCCGTAAACATTAAATTTGTTAAATAATATTTTTCCTAAAAACGAAGGCAAGATATCCATAAACCCATGGACAAGCATTATATCTTTATAAACGGCCAAGTTATATTTATCTGTTAAAAAATAAGTTGCATATCTTTCGCCAAAATGGTGAAAATCAACAGGGGCTATTATTTGGTTATACGGAATAAAAAACAAAACAAAAACAAAAGGCGCTGAGCAAAAAGGTGAAATTGAAGGCAGGTTTGAACTTTGCCTTTTTTTGGCATCAAATATTCCAATAATCATTAAAGCCAAAATTAACAAACAAACGGGCAAATAAAAGCTGCCATCAAAAGGGTGCAGCAAAATATACCCCAAAACCCCGAAATATTGATATTTTATAAAAAATTTTTTAATTTTTTCAAAATTAAACGGTTTATATTGTAAGGGTTTAAATTCATTAAGTTTAATTTTTTCTCTTATTTTAAAAACAAAAGGAACAATCAAAAAAACCAAAATTAAATAAATAAAATAAATAAAAAAGTCTAAATATTTATTGTGGTTGTCAACCGTTGCGGGGCCTATATAAAAATCGTTTAAATAAGAGCAATCAATTTTTCCGTATAAATAAGAATAAATTTTATTGGTAAAAACCAAAGAAATTACGGAAGATATAAAAATATCCAAAAAATTAACTTTTTTTATAAAATCTTTCATACAACAATTATAAATAAAATCAAAAAAACAGGCTGTATTTTAAATAAAAAATATCTTATAATAAATAAATATCTGAAAAGGGAGTTTAAAAATGGGTGAAATTAAAGCAATTAAGGATTATCAAATTGTTGTTTTCGGTGTAATTATTGCTCTTGGTGCAATTTTTTCAACCGCAATTTTTACAAAAAGTGTTATAAAATATCAAAAAATGCAAAACCAAACAATTTCAACAACAGGCTCTGCAAGCAAATCCGTTAAGGCAGATTTTGCAACAATTACAATAAATTACAGGTTAAACGCCCCAAATATTAAAACAGGGTATAAAAAAATGACCTCAGATGCCCAAAAAATTAAAAATTTTCTTGTTCAAAAAGGAATTGATGAAAAGGATATCACATTCGGGCAAATTTCAAATTATGAAGTAAACAAAAGAGTTGGCAACTATACAACAAATGAGGTTGATTTTTACAAATTTAATTCTTATGTAAAGGCAACATCAAAAAATGTTGATTTGATAACAGAAATTGCTAATTCAACAACTTCTCTTGTCGATATGGATATTGAAACAGGCTATAATGATGTTGAATATTTGGTTTCAAACCTTGACGACATTAAAATTGAGATGGTTGGAAAAGCCACACAAAATGCAAAACAAAGGGCAGAATCAATGGTTAAATCAACGGGCGATAAAATCGGCTCTTTAAATTCCGCCAAAATGGGCGTTTTTCAAATAGTTCCGATTAATTCAACCGAAGTAACGGATTATGGCATAAACGATACGACATCTCCCGAAAAAAACGTGATAGCAGTTGTGAACGCAACTTTTACGGTTAAATAATTTTATATATCAAAGGCCTGAAATAATTTCAGGCCTTAATTTTTTATATTTTATTCAATTATATTCCCAGATAATTTTTCAAATTTGAGCTTAGGTTTTGGTTTCTGCAAAGTTTTTTCAATTTTGAAATTGCCCTTGTTTCAATTTGTCGGATTCTTTCTCTTGAAACGCCGTATCTGTTGCCGATTTCATCCAAAGTTTTCTTTTGCCCGTTGTCATCTAAACCGTATCTTAAAATTAAAACATCTTTTTCTTTTTGGTTTAATTGGTCTAATATTTTTCGAACATCATCCAATAAATTATCATGGGTAACTTTTGTATCAGGTGTAGAATCTGTTTCATCCACAATGTAATCTGCAATTTTAGAAGAATCATCTTTTTGATTTGCAGGTGTTTCAATGGAAATTGTTCCTTGTGCGCTTTTTAAAAGTTGGCCTAATTTTGAAGTTGTAATGCCCACTCTTTCTGCAATTTCTTCTTTATTTGGCATTCTGCCAAGTTCAATTGAAAGGTCAAAAGTTGCTTTTTTAATTTTGCCCAAGGTTTCAATCATATGAACAGGAAGCCTTATAATTCTTGATTTATCTGCAATGCCTCTTGTAATTGATTGCTGAATCCACCAAGTTGCATAGGTTGAAAATTTATAGCCTTTTGTATAATCAAATTTTTCTGCAGCTTTAATAAGCCCCAAATTGCCTTCTTGAATTAAATCTAAGAAAGATAAGCCTCGCCCTATATATTTTTTTGCAATTGAAACAACAAGCCTTAAATTTGCATTAACAAGTTTTTCTTTTGCAGAAGCAGAATCATTTTCTTTAATTTCTTTTGCAATTTTCATTTCTTCTTCAAAGGTAAGAAGGGGAATTTTCCCTATTTGTTGCAAATAAGCTTTAACTGAATCATCAGTTGCATAGTTTTTATAGTCTTCTTTTAAATTTTTGCTGTTTTCTTCGTCTTCTTCTTCGTTGTTTTCTTCTTCCATTAATGGAATTTGGCTTTCATCAAAGTCTTCAAAATCAAAAATATCATCGTTATTGTTTTTTTTCGGGGTTTTTGTTTTCATAAAATAACTTTTCTCCTGATTTTTTTCTTAGTTAATATAATAATACAGCACCAATAAATTAAAAATACTATGTATAATTTATTTGCCTTAATGTTTCATATACTATAACGGCACAACAACAAGAAACATTTAAAGATTCAAAATTTGTGGGCAGTTTAACTTTAAAATCTGCCATATTTAAAATTGTTTTTGAAATGCCTTCTCCTTCTGCGCCTAAAACCAGGGCAAAATTCATGTTTTTATAATCAACATCAAGATAATTATTTTCTGTATGTACATCTAATGCAATTATCCACCAGTCGTTTTCTTTTAATTTTTTAATTGCAACAGAAAGGCTATTTACTTTTATTATATCCACCTTGTTAACTGCTCCAGAGGAAATTTTTTCAACCGTTGAATTAACAGGGCAAGCTCTGTGGTTTTGAATTAAAACGGCGTCATATCCGCCTGCGGCTGCCGTTCTTATGATTGCGCCAAAGTTGTGCGGGTCTGAAACTCCATCTAAAACAATAATTTTTCCAAAGCCTTCTTTTTCTTTTCTTTCTTTAAGAAATTCATCAAAATCTTTATAATTAACAGGCGCAACGCTTGCAACAACCCCTTGAAGGTTCACGTTTTCTTCAAATTGGCCCTTAAATTTATTAAAATCAACAAAATTTACAATAATAGAATAATTATATGCAAGTTCTTTTATTTTTTTTAACCTGTTATCTAAACCAATTCCTTTTTGGATATAAATTTTATTTATTCTTTTAGGATTGTTTAAAAGAGCTTCCACGACGGAATTTTTACCATAGATATAATTTTCCATATTTTCTTACTCCATATATTGTATATTTTCTTTAAGATTCTTTTATATAGACAGTTATTATTGTATTATAAATATTGGATAAACAGATAAATTCGGATTTTTGTAAACTTTAAGAGTGAGATATGTTTAATATACCCGGCATTGAAAAAAAACAAATAGTAGGGCTTGCAGTTACCCCAAATTTAGGTTTGGAAGCTTTAGTTTTTGATAAAAATGACAATAGTGTTGTTAAATACGGCCAAAAGTTTCTTGAATACAATATAGCTTCCCGTGAAATTCAAGATTATAATACTTTAAGAAGTGCAATTGGCGACCTTTTTAATGAATTACAAATACAAAAAGAAAAAGCTAATATTTATCTCACATTGCCAAATGTCCATTTTGGCTTCAGAAGCATTGATGACCCATCCATAGATAATGATGCCATTGAGAGCATGATTTTATCAGATGCAAGCGAATCATATTTATTTAAACAATCCGAGCCTCAATCTGCTTGGGCAGATTTAAATGCAAGAACCGGCGCAAATTCAAAATATATTGCGCACTCTTCCATACAAAGAAAAGTTGTTGAAGAAATTCAAGATGCCTGTATGGATATAGGTGTTAATATTGTGGGTATTGAAGGCTCTACAACCGCCATTCCAAGGGGTATTTATTTAACAGGCCTTGTAGATGACGTTGTTAAAGAAAATCAAAATTGGGATATTTTATTAATAAACCCCAATAACTACGCAATTTTCCAAATGTCCGGAACAAGAATTTTAGATTATGTTGAAACGCCTTTTGCAATAATGTCTTTTGAAGGCGAAGAAGTTTACACCGCATTATCTGCTGCAGTTGGGCAATATTTGCCGAATTATCCCGCTAAAAAACTTGTTATTGTTTCTCAAACAGATAATGTTTCAGCTGAACTTTTAAAAACGGCAATTGTTTTTGATGAAGAAATTTTAGCCATAGATTCAAACAAATTCAGCGAAAAGCCGCCCGTTAAATTGGCGCCTTCAGTGATAGAGCATACGGCGCTTTCAATTTCCCCTTCGGCTTTAGGCGCTGCAAACCCCAAAATTAGCGGCTTTGCAACCTTAAATGTTATGGGCGATATGAGCTATGACGGCGTTGTTTCATACGGTTCTTTAGAAATAGGCGATAAAACAATTGAAATTAATTCAGAAACCATAATGAGATATTCTATTATAATATCTGCGGGTTTACTTGTTTTAACTTTAATTGTTTGCGGGTTTTTCTTTGGAATTTCATCGTTCTTTGGCAAAAAATCTTCAGAATTGCAAGGGCAAATTGATACTTTAAATAATGATATTAAAACGCTGGAAGAAAAAGTTGCAGGCGGTGTTATAACTTTAATTAAGCAAATCAGCGAAAGCAACAAAACGGCAATTAATTATTATGATTCACTTTCAGAAGATATCCCGCCCCATGTTTGGCTTACTTATTACATAAACAAAGATGGCAAAGAAGTTGGCATTGAAGGCTTTTCACTTGAAATTGAAGATATTTACGAATATTTTAAAAGTTTAAAAATGCTTGCACCAAATTCAAATATTAAATTGAACAAGTTGGAAGTATTTAATGAAGAAACTGAAGCTGAAACAGGCGATGCGGATGATGTTGTTTTAAATAATCAAAGTAATGCGCCAAAACCTTTCGCATTTGAAATTTCAAATGCGCAATATCAAAAAAGCTTTGATGAAAGGGGCAATAAAATTACTGATGATAACGGCAATAACACCAATAATGGTAATAATAATGCTCCTGCTGCAAGAATTAAAGCGCCTGCAGCAAGAATTCAGCCTGTGCCTCAAGTTCAAAACAGCGGCATTCCGAAAGTTCCGGATGTTGAAATTAACCTAAAGGAAATTAAATAAAAATGCAAATAAATTATCAAGATATGCTTAAAGAGCAAATAGTTTTTCTTTTAATACCTGTCGTTCTTCTGGTTCTTTTAATAGGCGGCGCGGGTTACGGCATATTTTTAACATTTACAAACGCAAATAATTACAGCAATAATTCAAAACAGGTTCAAGAATTAACTGATAAAAAACAAAACCTTGAAGCTCAGCTTGAGCAGCAAAAAATTGAAGAAATGGACCCAAATATTAAAAAGATTTATAAACTTGAAGGTGAAAAATTCAGCAACGAAGCTTCTTTTGCCCCGCTTTTTGATAATCTTCTTACAATTGCAAAAGAATCAGGTATTAGAATTCGTTCAGTTGATTACAATTTCCAACCTGAAAAAGACCCGATTTTTGCCGCAAAATTAAACGGCTACAATGTTTGCGAATTAGAAACAACGGTTGTTGGTAAATATTCGGAAATTCAAACATTCTTAAAAACTTTATTAAGCGAAAAATATCTTGTAAACTTTGCTCAAATTGAAATTGTTTCTTGGCAAAGAGATAAAAGCGTTTTAATCGCTAATTTAAAAATCAGATTTTACACAAAAACAAATTAATTTTATTTTTTAAATTGCAAATTTTGCGGCAATATAAAATTTACATTTGTTTTTTAGTGTTTCAATTTATCCTTTTTTCTTAATGGTTTTTGAAACCTGATTTAAAAGAAAAAGAACAAACGCAAGGGCGATTGCAAAAATAAAATATCTGTTTAAAAAGCCTGTAATAATTATTGCAACAATAGCGCATGCCATTGAAACGGATGACAAAGTTAAAACTGCCAAATCTTGCGAAAACCCGTGGTGCAGCAATTTATGGTGAATATGTTCAGAATCTGCAATAAAAGGGCTTTTTCCTTTTGAAATTCTTCTTAATGATGAATATGCAACATCTAAAATAGGAATAGCCAAAATTAAGAAAGGAAGATACATTAAAGGCGTTCCTGCATCCATAATGCCTGTAATTGAAAGGGTTGATAACATAAACCCTGCAAATAAAGCGCCCGAATCTCCCATAAAAATTTTAGCGGGGTTATAATTAAAGGTTAAAAAGGCAAGCATAGCGCCCGATAAAATTATTGCAACCAAAGCGGAAATTGGGGAAGATGGCGTTGCAACAATTGAAATGATTGCTATTGCGACAGAACCTATTGTAACAACAGAACCTGCCAAACCATCAATACCATCTATAAAATTAATTGCATTTGTAATGCCGACAATCCAAAGCAAGGTGATAGGATATGCCAAAAAGCCAAGCTCAAAATTGCTTCCAAACGGGTTATAAACTTCATCTATTCTGACACCCAACAAAAACACCATTGTTGCAATTACAATTTGCAAAAAGAGTTTAAATTTGGCATTCAAACAGAAAATATCATCTATAAGCCCCAATAAAAACATTAAAGAACCGCCCACAATAATGCCCGATAAACCTTGGCCTTTCGGGTAATAGCTTAATAAAACCAAAAACAAAAATGTGAGCATAACGGCAAGCCAAATTCCAATGCCCCCAAGCCTTGAAATTTTTCCTTTGTGAATTTTTCTTTCGTTCGGAACATCTACAAGCCCCATTTTATCTGAATAATAAATGACAATGGGAACTATGAAAACCCCCAAAAGATAGGCAATTATTGCCCCTAAAATATGTGCTTGCGTTAATTGTATCATAATTTTATTTCTCTTTTTTCAAGAAATCTTACCACAAAAAATAAAAGGAAGCTATTTGTAACTAAAAATGATCTCCTTATAAAAATTAAAAACTAATGATAAATTTTCAAAAAAAATATTTAATTTTTTTTGTTTTGACGGGCTATTTTAGTTTTTATATATGTACAGGCAAATTCAAAAGCAAAGTTGGAGCATAAAGCCCCAAACTTTGCTTAAGATATTTCAATTCTTTTCTTTTCTTTTAAAAGTTCATCATAAACCCAAGCGGGAACGAAATTTTTGCCCATAATAATTGTGCCGTGGTTCATAGATGGTGCGTGGAAATCGGAACCGCCTGTTATTATAAGCCCGTATTCTTCAGCTAAAGATGAATAATATTCAACAACAGCGGGGGAATGCTTTCTATGGTATGCTTCAATTCCCCTTAGGCCATAATTTATTAATTCTTTTGCAAGAGAATCGGCTATTTCAACATCAATCGGGTGTGCAAAAACAGGAATTCCCCCTGCATCATAAATAATTTCACAAGCATCGTGGGGTGAAACCGTTTTTCTTTTAACATAAACGGGTGAATCATCGTTAATATATTTTGAATAAGCTTCTGTAACGCTTCCTGTTCCGCCTGCATTTGTAATTGCACGTGCTATATGGGGGCGGCCAATGCTGCCGCCTTCTGCAACAAGCTTTTTAATATCATCAAATTTAATTCTGATACCTGCTTTTTTATTTAAAAGAGTAATCATTTCACGGGCCTGATGAACACGCGCATTTTGTTGAAATTTAAGCATATTTTGGAATTCATGGTTTTTAACATCCATAAAATAGCCTAAAATATGAACTTCATAGCCTTTATAAATTGTGTTTATTTCAACCCCTTGAATAATTTCAAGCTTTTTGTCATTTTCTTTTGCATAGTTTTGGGCAATGTCATATGACAAAATATTGTCATGGTCTGTCAGGGCAATGACATTTAACCCGCAATCTATTGCGGTATCAACAATCATCTCGGGGCTAAAGGCGCCATCAGAGTAGGTTGTGTGAATGTGCAAATCGACCTTCAAGTTTCACCTTCCTTATTTCTTTTATCTGTTAAAAAATTAATTCTTTTAATTTCAACAGGAAGATTATTTTCTTTGTTGAAAGTGATTTTTACCGCATTTATTTGTAATTTTTCTGATTCTGCAACATCAAACCTTTCGGGGATGCTTGTTACAAGCCTTTTAATGGAAGATTCAAAATCCATTCCGATAACGCTTTCATAAGCACCCAAAAAGCCCACATCTGTTATATAGGCAAGTTTTTCATCAATAATTTTTTCATCTGCCGTTTGAACGTGGGTGTGAGTTCCAATGACGGCACTAACCCCTAAGGTTGATGCAAATTTTGCAAAAGCAATTTTTTCTGCCGTTGCTTCTGCGTGGTAATCAACAATTACAATTTTATCTTCAAAATTTAATTTTTCACATAATTCTTCAATTGCTTGAAACGGGCAATTTACAGGCTGCATAAAGGTTTTACCCAATAAATTGATAACTAAAATTTTATCGTTAAAAATTCTATACCCAACGCCACGAGCCGTTTTATGGTAATTATACGGGCGAATTAGGGCATTTGAATTATCTATATATTGGTAAACATCTTTTTTATCCCAAATATGATTACCCGATGTTAAACAGTGAACGCCATAAGATAAAAGTTCATCATGGTTTTTTAGGGTTAAGCCAAACCCGTGGGAAGCATTTTCGGCGTTTACTATAATAAAATCGCTGTTTAATTCTTCCCTGTATTGTTCAAAATAAGCACCATCAGGCGCAAGCACACTTTTGAGCGCCTCTCTGCCGGGGCGGCCAACTACATCGCCAAAGAATAAAACTTTAAAATTGTCTGACATTTCCTATTTCGCAATTTCAGTAACTCTAGCTTCTCGAACAACAGTAACTCTGATTTGTCCGGGATATTCAAGTTCATCCTCAATGCGTTTTACTATATCTCTGGCCAATTTAGCGGCGGCAGCATCATCAAACACATCAGGCTGAACTACCACCCTAACTTCTCTTCCGGCTTGCACTGCAAAAGATTGCTTAATGCCTTCGTAGCTGTTTGCAATCTCTTCAAGCTTCTTGAGACGTTTTATATAAATTTCAAGTGTATCACGCCTTGCGCCGGGTCTGCCTGCAGAAACTGCATCCGCAATTTTGACCAATGCCGCCACAAGGGTGTTAGCTTGAACGTCATCGTGATGGGCTTCTATGGCGTGGATTATTTCTTCTTTTTCGCCATATTTTCTTGCAAGTTCAACACCCAATTGAATGTGTGTGCCTTCTTGTTCATGATCAACGGCTTTGCCTATATCATGAAGCAATCCTGCACGTTTAGCTTCTTGCACGTTAGCGCCTAATTCGGCTGCCAGCATGCCTGCTATTTGAGCCACTTCAATTGAATGTTTCAAAACATTCTGCCCAAAACTTGTTCTGTAATATAAACGTCCAAGAGTCTTTATAAGCTCTCTGTTAAGGTTCATAATTCCAAGGTCGTAGGCTGCTTTTTCGCCTTCCTGTTTCATTTTGTTTTCAATTTCTTTAAGTGATTTTTCATACACTTCTTCAATTCTCACAGGGTGAATACGACCGTCTGATATTAATTTTTCAATTGTAAGCCTTGCAACTTCACGCCTTACAGGGTCAAATGAAGATAACACAACGGCTTCAGGGGTATCATCTATTATAAGGTCAACCCCTGTTAAGGTTTCTAAAGTTCTAATATTTCTGCCTTCACGCCCGATTATTCTTCCTTTCATATCATCATTCGGAAGTGAAACAACTGAAACTGTTGATTCAATAACCTGTTCAATGGCGCATTTTTGCATTACTTGAGATAAAATTTCTCTTGATTTTTCTTCTGCAGATTCTCTTATTTTGATTTCATTTTCACGAATTAACCTGATTTGTTCTTGTTGGAGCTCTTGTTTTAATTGTTCCAATAATGTGTTTCTTGCTTCTTCTCTTGACATTTGAGAAACTCTTTCAAGCTCTGTTACTTGCTTTGCAATTGTTTCTGCCAAATAGTCTTCTTTTTCGTTTAATTCGTCTTCTTTTTTATTTAAGGCGTATTCCTTATCAACATTTTGTTGATTTTTAAGTTCAATTTCATCTTGTTTTTTTTCGATTAATTCTTCTAAACGGCTGACTTCGTTTCTTCTGTCTCTAATTTCATCGTTTAATTTTTGCCTGTCTTCATAAAGCTGTTCTTTGGCGTTTGCAAGCGCTTCTTTTTTATACAATGAAATTTTTTCTTTAAACTCTTCCTGTTTTTCTTTTAATTGAGTTTGAAGATTTTCCAATGCCGTTTTTTGGCGAGTGTTAATTATAACGATAACAATTGTTGCTATCGCAAACAAAAACGAGGACAAATATGGCCCTATGTTTGTTAAAATTGTTACTAAAGAATTTTGAGCGATTTTCCCATACCTCATATAAAGTGTGATAAAAGCCGCTAAATATAATTATTTAAGTTAATTTATTTATATTAAAACTTATTTATACAATATTTAGTCAATATAAATAATATCACGGATTTTTAATTTTGAACACAAATAATAAAAAATAGGTTTTTTATAGATTAAAAACAGTATTTTTTGTTTCTTTTGTATAGTTTTATAAAGTTTTGTGCAATAATAAAATAGACAATTTGCCAATCATCATTAAATTAAAAAAAGGTTATTAAAGAAGGTTTTATAATGTTTTCAAATTTAGTTTCTTTGATTAATCAATCTATAAATTCTGCTTTTTATTCACCATCCGTTTCAAAGGTGGAACAAAAAAGCAACAACCCCTTTGCAAGTTCAGATGGCAACAACCCCTTTGTAAATACAAATTTTACAGGCTCAAGCGCCAACTATGCCAAAAACCAGCCTGTTGCAGGCGGCTATTTTGCAGGGTATTATAATGGCGTTCCAAACATTGTAGGCAGAAAACTTTTTATTGAAGTTTAACAAATTTAAAAATATAAAATCGCTTAATTTAGCGGGTTTCAAAAAAATCAGGCTTTATAAAGCCTGATTTTTTATTTATTAAAACGGTTTTGTTTGAGATAACCTGTTTCTTAATTCTCTAAACCTTAAAATGTCTTCTTGCGCTTTTGAGGTTTCTTTAAATAAAACTTGAGTTGCAGGGTGAACAATAATAATTGCATCAATATGAACTTCCAAAAAATCATATTTTCTTGGGGCGGAAGTTCCGTTTTTGCCCATTAATTCTGCATTTGTAACGGCTAAAAACCTTTTTTCACGGTCATTTAAAAGGTCTGTAAGTTCACGGTTTGTGTTTGTATATTTTGAAACGTGCACCGTTCCTTTAATATCGTGGTCTTTTGTTAAAATATAAACCTCTATTGGTATTGTATCTTGGTTTTTTGCCATAAAAAATTATTCTCCTATAATAAAAATCATTATATTACATTTTTTGAAATTAGGCTATTTTTTATTTTTTGTATTTATCAAACCGATGTTCATATTCTTCTGATGCCATTGCGGCTTCTTCCATTGTATATTTATAATTTGAAAGGCTTATCATAATCCTTCCTTCAGATTCTTTCATTAATTTTTCTTTTATTTTATAGGGGTATGTTTCATTTCCTTTTAAGCCGCCATTATGAATTTCATTTATGATGTCATCTGTATACATTTGCATATAGTTTGGAATTTTCGGAAACCTTTTAATGTATTCCGTTAGCGGCATATTTTCTCTGTTTCTGTTGCCTGCGGCTGTTGTTAAAAGAAAGTTTCCAATTGTGTTTAAACCCCCCATTGAAGCAGGCGTTATATGTTCAATAGAACCTGTGGATGCTATAAAAATTCTTCTTACGATTTCTGTTTGTTTTCTTTTTGAATATTTAACAACAAAAGCGTTTATGCTGCTTTCTGATGTCGGCAAAAATAGGGCTTTATTTTTAATATTGTTAAAAATTTCTTTTTCGTTTTGTTTTGGAATAATTTCTTCTAAACTGTCTAAAAATGTTCTTCTTTTAAAAGTGTCACGTTTTGAATCGCTTATAATAATTTGTCTGCATTTTGTTGTTTTTGCTCTTAATTTTAGGGCTGTTTGGGTGGAAAGTTTTTTAGATAAACTGTCAACCACATCTAAAACCTCAAATTCTTCCAATTTTAATTTATTCAGGCAATTTTCCCTCATCATCTGAAGGCAGTTTTGAAGGTTATCATCAGGGTTTAATTTTGAAAAATCTTTAAAAACGGCAAATAAAGATTTTTCTGTCGGCAGCATATGTTTAATATAATTTGATAATAAAATAACGGAATCTTCTGCCGTTTTGCATTTTAAAAGCTGCTTTTCAAAGCCTCTAAGGGCATCAGCCGGAATTATTTTAATTCCCCTATATGGGCAAGTTATATTTTTTAATTTTCTTAAAGGTTTTCCTTGTGAAGTTGTGCCTTCATATGGAATATCATAATAATATTTAAGGTAATTATTTAATGTTAGCCTTTTTGGCTTGTTCCCCGAAGTTGGCACAAAAACCCCCAAAAATTTCACTTTATTCAAATGATATCAAATTGAACCCTTTAGAGCAAGGCGTTATAATAAAAATGCCCTTTTAAAAGGGCATTTTTCTATATTTTTTCTTTAAATATCGTTTGTTCTCTATCTGGGCCTGTTGAAATTATTTTAATCGGAACATTTAAATAGCTTTCTAAATATTCAAGATAAATTTTTGCATTTTCTGGAAGCTCATCATAATTTTTAATTTGAGTAATATCAACATTCCAGCCTTTAAATGTTTTATAAACGGGTTCAAAATCATAATGTTCAACAACATTTGTAGGGTAAGATTCTGTTATATCGCCTGTTTTTTTGTTTCTGTAGGCTATACAAAGTTTAATTTCATCAAATGTATCAAAAACATCTAATTTTGTAAGGGCAATAGCTGTAATGCCGCCAACCAAAACGCTATATTTTGCAATAACGCCGTCAAACCAGCCGCATCTTCTTTTTCTGCCTGTTGTAACACCAAATTCAGCGCCTATTGTTTGAATTTTTTCGCCCACTTCATCCGTTAATTCTGTTATAAAAGGCCCTTCGCCAACACGTGTCATATAAGCTTTAAAAACGCCGATTGCTTCTTCTATAACTTTGACGCCTAAGCCGCCGCCAACAGCTGCGCCGCCTGCTATTGGGTTTGAGCTTGTAACAAACGGGTATGTGCCATAGTCAATATCAAGCATAACGCCTTGTGCGCCTTCAAAAAGAACGGTTTTATTTTCTTTTGCATCTCTTAAAACATCTTGCCAATCAAAACAAACGTAGGGCCTGAAAAGTTCTTTATATTCTTTTAATTTTTCAAGAACTTCATCTTTTGTATATGTTTTAAGCCCGTAAACCTTATCTAAAGTTTTATTTTTGAGCGGAAGAATTATATCTAATTTATTGTTTAAAGCTTCATCATTGAATAAATCTTCAATTCTGATGCCTATTCTTGCATATTTATCGGTATAAGTTGGGCCAATGCCTTTTTTTGTTGTGCCGATTTTGTTTTTGCCCAAATTGTCTTCGCCTGCACCATCCAAATCAATGTGCCAAGGCATTGTAATATTTGCTAAGGGGCTTATTTTAAGGTTTTTTTCAAACTGTTCTTTTTTAACCCCTTGCGCCATTAATTCTTCAATTTCGTTTTTAAAATTTTCAGGGTAAATTACAACACCTGCCCCTATGAAGCAAGTTTTGTTTTCATATAAAATGCCTGACGGAACAAGGTGAAATTTATATTTAACATCATCTACAACAACGGTGTGGCCTGCATTACAGCCGCCTTGATATCTTATAATAAAATCTGCATTACTTGCAAGTAAATCCGTAATTTTTGCTTTGCCTTCATCGCCGAATTGGGCACCAACTACAACGGTATTTTTCATAATTCATCTCATCCTTAAATTTCATCCGAAATATATTTTACTATGAAAAAATTTTATAATAAAATAACTGTATGCTAAAACTTTTTAATACGTTCACAAATAAAATTGAAGAATTTAAACCTATTGAAGAAAATAAGGTTAAGATGTATGTTTGCGGCCCAACCGTTTATGATAAAGCGCATTTGGGGCATGCAAGGTGCTATATTACTTGGGATGTTTTATACCGCTATTTAAAATTTTTAGGATTTGATGTCACATATGCAAGAAACGTAACCGATGTTGACGATAAAATTTTAAAAAAAGCCGATGAAAAAGGCGTTAAACCGGAAGACATCGCAAAAGAATTTTATAATTCATATATAAATTCAATGAATGAATTAAACGTTTTAAGGCCTGATATTGAGCCTTTTGCTACAAAAACACTATCTGAAATGATTAATATGGTGAAAGAATTAATCAATAAAGGCTATGCTTATGTTGTGGATGATGATGTTTATTTTGAAGTTTCAAAATTTAAACCCTATGGCGCATTATCAAAACAACCGTTAGATGATTTAATGGCAGGGGCAAGGGTTGAAGCGGATAATAAAAAACATTCGCCACTGGATTTTGCACTATGGAAAAAAGATGAAACCCACGGGTTTAACTGCCCTTGGCACAAGGGCCGCCCCGGCTGGCACATTGAATGTTCATCTATGATTAGAAAACATTTAGGAAAAACAATTGATATCCACGCAGGCGGAGCCGACCTTAAATTCCCGCACCATGAAAATGAAATTGCACAATCTGAAGCTGCAAACGGTGTGAAATTTGTTAATTATTGGCTTCATAACGGCTTTGTTACCATAAATAAAGAAAAAATGTCTAAATCATTAAATAATTTCTTAACGATAGATGACGTTTTAAAAGCTTATGATTCAAATACAATAAGATTTTTCATTTTAACAAACCATTATAGAATGCCTGTTGAATTTAATGATGAAGCGCTTTTATCTGCAAAAGCAGGTGCAAACCGCCTTATAAATTCAATTAAAGGGGTTCAATTAACAGATATTAAAGATGAAGCTTCTATTGAAGAATTTAAAAATGCTATGGATGAAGACCTGAATACATCTAAGGCGCTTGCAGTTTTATTTTCTTTAGCTGATAAATTCAAAAAAACAAAAGATGTAAAATATGCAAATACTCTGAAATATTTAGCAGAAGTTTTAGGTTTCAATTTTGAATTAAAAAATAAAGAATTAACGGATGATGAATTAAAAGAACAAATTTTGCCTCTTTATAAAACGTTTAATATTAATGAAGATGAAAACCCAAAAAATGCTTTATCTCAAATTTTAGAAATAAGAAAAGAAGCAAGAATGAATAAAGATTGGGCAAAATCTGATTTAATTCGAGATGAATTATTGAAATGTAAAATTACAATTAAAGATTCAAAAGAAGGTTCAACTTGGGAAATTCTTTAATAAAAGGCGCAATTTATGTTGTTGCAACACCCATTGGAAACTTTGATGATATTACATTAAGGGCAATTGAAACCTTAAAAAGTGTTGATTTAATTGCAGCAGAAGACACAAGAACAACAAGCGTTTTATTGGAACATTTCGGAATTGAAACAAAACTTTCAAGCTACCATAAATTTTCAGAATGCGAAAAAACAAATTCCCTAATTGAATTTTTAAAAGAAGGAAATAATCTTGCTCTTGTTTCAGATGCAGGCACACCCTTAATTTCAGACCCCGGGGGAATTTTAATTAAAAGCGCAATTGAAAACAATATAAAAATAATTCCCATTGGGGGAATTTCTGCTGTTATAACTTTTTTATCAACCATTTCAAAAGATGGCGAAGACTTTAAATTTATTGGGTTTTTACCCAAAATTAAAAACCAAATAGAAAAAGTTTTAGAAGGCAACAAATTTGAAAATTTGGTTTTTTATGAAAGCCCGAAAAGAATTAAAGAAACAATTGATATAATTGAAAAATTAAACCCAAACGCCATTTTTTCAATAGGAAGAGAACTAACCAAAAAATTTGAAGAAATTAAAACAGGAAACATTTCAGAAATAAAAAAATATTATGAAACAAACACCCTGAAGGGCGAAATTGTTTGTATGGTTCATAAAAGCAAAGAAAATAAAGAAGATGAAAAAATAAAACAAAAGGTGAAACTCTTAAAAGAAGAAGGCTTTAGCTTAAAAGACACGGTTAAAATTTTAAATATAACAGATAGTATCAACAAAAATAAAATAAAAGAATTTTTTATAGATTAAATTTTGTAAAAAGAAGAAAAAAATTAATCAAAAATAAAAGTTCAGGGGTTTTATAAAAGCGTTAACATTTTGGTTTTAGTTCATGAATACAATCAATTTTCAGCCGACAGGAATATACCCTCAAATAGCAAAAAACCCAAACTTAATTAATTCTTCCGCAAACAAGCAAGAAGAAAAACCTGTTTGGGAAACAAGAGGCTATAAAATTAAAAAAACGGCAATAGAAGCCCTTATTGTCGGCGGAATTGTTGCCGCAGGGGCGCTTATTTGCCATTATAACAAGGGCATGAAGGCAATCAAGCTTAAAGATAAACTTGTTCCTAAAAAATTGCCCGAAGAAAAAACTTTTTTGCAATACGTTGAAGAATGCGCATATACATACGAAGAAAAAGATTTTGTAATTAAGGCGTATAACGAAGGCTTAAAATATGAAAAAAGCATTGTGGGCAAAATTAACAACGGAATAAACGCTATAAGCAGTTTCTTTAAAAATAATTTTTACGGTTATAAAACTCCCAAAAAATAAACTGTTATCTTCTTTTAAAATTTATGCTAGTATTTTTTTATGACGGTAATAAAAAATCTTGCTTTTTGCGATAAAAACAAATTAAAAAATCTGAAATCTTTTGTTGAATCGGAACTTGATTTATCGGTCTTTTACCCTTTTCCGATTGATTTTTTGCACAACTTTTTGCCGTTTGGTTTAAAATTTTTGAATGAATCCTTTGTTGCAATTGAAAATGAAAAAATTAAGGGTTTAGTAACAGTTGCAAAAACAGGCAGAAAAAAAATTAAAATTAAAAGGCTTTTATGTGAAGAAAATTCAACCGAACAAGGGAAACTTCTTGTTAATTGTGTTATCACTTCTTTTTTATCAAAGGGGGCGGAATCTTTTTTTGTGATTGTAGATAAAAGAAACCTTCCTGTTTTAACAATGTTTAAAACAGCCCTGGGGTTTAGCCCGCTTGCCTTTGAAACGGTTTATAAAACAGATGTAAGAAATGTTTTAGCAGGGTTTGATGAAGTTAATTTTGAACATATAAGAAAAAAAACAACCTCAGATAACAAAAAAATTGCGCAGCTGGTGAATGAAACAATGAATTCTTACCAAAAGGCAACCTTTTTAAAAGAAGCTTCAGATTTTAACATAATGCCTTTTTCTTCGCTTGAACAGTTTGTTGTTTTCGGAGATGCTGAAGAAAATATTCTTGCCTATTTTTCAATTTTAAAATTAAATTCATCTGATTTTCTTTTGGATTTTGTTGTTAAAAGGGGCTATGAAGGCTATTTTTCAGACATCATAAAATTTGCAAAAATTAAACTTATGAAAAAGAAAAAATTTAACTCTCTTTTAATAAGAATTAAAAGCTATTATTCAAATTACAGCGAATTAAACGAAATTTTAAACATTGAATATAAAACAAGCTTTGAAAATGAAATTTTGGTGAAAGATTATCTTATTCCAAAAAAACAATTTTCTTATGAAAGAATGATTTTTAACGATGCAACGCCTGCATTTTAATTAATTTTATCGGGCTTTGATTTTAAAATAAAAATTTCAGAGTCATCTTTTTTGTTGTCATCTAAAACAGAAAAGCCCAAAATATCTGTCATAAATTTGCTTGTATTTTGAATTAAATCAAACCTTGCCCTAAAAGCAGATGTTACAAGCGCTTTATTGTAATATTCCATATTGCTCATAGAGCTTAATTTTAAATATGAACCCTCACTTGTTTTTTTGTCTGTTTGACAATCAAAAATAATTAAAAAATCTGTTTTAATTGCATCTTTATTATTTTGAATTTTAACCGTTTTAATTGCTTCTAAAATGTAGGTTATAATATCATCAAAATCATTTGGCCATAAGCCTGAAATAAAAGCAGAATCGCCTTTTTTAACAACGGATAAATTCGGCAGCCACTGTTTTATAAGGATTATAAAGTTGTTATACCCCCTTTGTTTTGCATCCGCTAAATTAATTGCATTTGTTGTGGCTATAATTTCATTTATAAAATTAATTTTAAATTTTACAAAAACAGAAAAATATTTATACCCCATAATATCTGCAACCATTTCTCTGTGGAGTTCTTCGTTAACTTTATCTTGTAAAATTTGCTTTTTTACAATGTCTTTAATGTCATATCTTCTATCCAATGCAACCATTAAATCTTCAAGCCTTGCAAAAACAAAAACAACAACGCACAATATAAGCCCCATTACAAAATAGCCGTATTCTGCAATGTGTTCGCCCTGAACTTGGGTTGTCGGAAAATTAGCTGTTATCGGCTGAATGAAAAAATCAAAAATCATAGCCAAACTGTTTGCAAACGGAAAATTAAAAAACCTATAAAACCAAAAAAGAAGGTATAAGGCAGCAAGCCCTAAAGTTGCAACCTTTAAGATTTGGAAAATTGCAAATAATGTAAAATAAATTTTCTTCATAGTTCCCAATTATCAATTAATCTTACTTTATTTTCGGGGGTTTTTGCGGCAATTAACATTAAAGCCTTATCATTAATTGTATCAATTTTTGTGAAATCTTCAAGAGAAACAATTTCAACATAATCAACGTCAAACCCTTCTAAATAGCTAAATGCAGCGTCAATTAGGGTTTGCGTTTCTTTTATTCCTTTATCTTTAAGTTCTTTCGCTTTTTTAAGCGCCAAAGATATATTAACCGCTTTTTTCCTGTCGTTTTCAGATAAATAACTATTTCTGCTTGAAATTGCAAGCCCGTCCGTTTCTCTTACAATTGGGCATTTTTTAATTTCAATATCAAAATCAAGTTCTTCTACCATTTTTTGAATTATAAATAATTGTTGGGCGTCTTTTTGCCCAAAATAGGCTCTATTTGGTTTAACCAAATTAAAAAGCTTGGATACAACCGTGCAAACACCATCAAAATGCCCGGGGCGAGATTTGCCGCATAAGCGGTTTACATATTTATAAGGGGGGCAAACAAGAGTGGTTTCTTTTTCTTCAAAATAAATGTTTGTATACATTTCCCTTGGGCTTGGCGCAAAAACAACATCAGCGCCCGCTTCTTTTGCAAGCTCAACATCTTTTTCTAAGGTTCTCGGGTATTTGTCGTAATCTTCATTTGGCCCAAATTGGGTTGGGTTTACAAAAACAGAAACAACAACAAAATCATTTTCCTTATTTGCAGCTTCAATTAAGCTTTTATGGCCATTATGAAGTGCCCCCATGGTGGGAACAAGCCCGATTGTGCCATTTAAACTTTTAAGATAAGATTTTAGTTCTTTCTTTGTTGATATAACTTTCAAATTCTTCATATTCATCTTCTTTCAATTGAAAACTTTCGTTTATTTCGGGGAAAGTTTGCTCTTTAACATCTTTAACGTAAGAAGAAACGGCATTTTTAATGGTTGTTTTTATATCCGCATATTTTCTTACAAATTTTGGAGAAAAGCCGTCAAATTTGCCTAAAACATCATCTACAACAAGAATTTGCCCGTCTGTATATTTGCCTGCACCAATTCCTATAACAGGAATTTCAAGGTTTTCTGAAATATATTTAGCGCAAACATCAGGCACCATTTCAAGAACAAGTGAAAATGCGCCTGCATCTTGAATTTTTTTAGCGGCTTCTAAAATTTCAATTGTATTTTTAAGGTTTTTCCCTTGAACAAAATGGCCGCCAAGAACGTTTATATATTGTGGCGTAAACCCTAAATGTCCCATAACGGGGATTCCTGATTTTGTCATTTGTTTAATCGTATCAATTATATAATCAAAGCCGCCTTCAATTTTAACTGCCCCTGCACCAAGGCGAATTAATTCGCCCGCATTTTTAACGGCTTCAAAAACCCCCGTATGATAGCTCATAAAAGGCATATCAACAACAATAAGCGGGTTTTTTGCACCGTTTACAACGGCACGGGTGAAAACCTTCATATCATCTAAGGTAACTTTTGTTGTTGAATCATACCCTAAAACAACCTGCCCAACGGAATCTCCAACCAAAATAAGGTCAATTCCCGCTTCATCTGCATATTTTGCGGTTGAAAAATCATAAGATGTAAGGGCTGCGATTTTTATACCCTCTTTTTTCATTTTTTGAATTTTTAGAGGTGTAATCATTTCAAAAGTTCCTTTTTGCCTCTTTTTCTGTACCAAAAATAAATTGATTTAGCAAGTTTTTTGGGGTCGTGGCGAACAAAGCCTTCTTTGTTTTCTTGAATTAACTTGCTTCTTACAATTTCAACGCCAAGCTCTTTTATTTGGGTTGTATCTTCATCAACGGGGTGAGAATCTTTTTCTTCATATTTTTTTGCAAGGTTAAAAGGCAAACTATCGTTTACCATAACTGCATCAAACAACTTTTTGTTTGCGCCCGATTTAACCGCATGGCGAAATAGTGCTCTTATATGGTCTGAAACGGAATAATTATCTGTTTCACCGGGTTGTGTCATCACATTACATACATAAATTTTTGCAGCGTGAGAGTTTGCAACCGCTTCTGCTATTCCATCCACTAAAAGGTTTGGAATAATTGATGTATAAAGGCTTCCGGGGCCTAAAATTATTAAATCGGCAGAATTAATTGCTTCAATAACATCTTGGGTGGGTTTGCAATGTAAGGGTTCAGAAAAAAGTTCAACAATTCTTTTGCCTGCTTCAGGAATTGAACTTTCGCCTTTTACAATGGAACCGTCTTCCATTTTTGCCATTAAGCGCATATCATCTGTTGTTGCAGGTAAAACCCTTCCTCTTATTAATAAAACTTTAGAGCTTTCTTTAATTGCAGAAACCATATCGCCGCAAATAGATGTCATTGCGGTAATAAACAGATTTCCAAAGCTGTGGCCTTCCAAGCCTTCGCCCGATTTAAAACGATATTGAAAAAGTTTTGTTACAATGTCATCATCATCAGCCAAAGCTGCAATACAGTTTCTGATATCCCCTGGGGGCAAAATGCCCATTTCTTCTCTTAATCTGCCTGATGAGCCGCCGTCATCTCCAACGGTTACAATGGCTGTTATATTGTTTGTTAATTTTTTAATGCCTTTTAATAAAGTTGATAAACCTGTTCCGCCGCCTATTGCAACAATTTTTGGGCCATGGTTTAGTTTCATTCTTCTATATAAGGCCTCGCCCATTGCTTTTCTGTTTCTTTGGCCTTTTATATCCATCATTGAAAAATTGGTTTCTTGCCAAGCTTTAAGAAAGATAATTGCGCCAATTACAATAAAAACAACCCCTGCAACTTCGGGCTGAATTATATGATACATTTTTTTTGCATATTTAATTAAAAAATAAATGGGTTCCAATTTAAACATTAATGTAGCGCCAATGGCTGCCATAACAGCGCCAACAATAATAAGTGCAAACCAACGTTTTAATTTTAACCCCGGAACAAGCCAAAGCGTGCCCGTTGGCATTTTAACCCTTGTTTTAAAAATTTTCATATTCTATACCTGACCTGCTACTCTGTTATAATTTACGGGAGTAGGCTTAATTACATCATAAGCCCTTTTGGCGTTTTCCAAACTCTTAAAATGAACCGTTTCGGGAACATTTTCCATTTCTCTTAATTGCCTGATAGACATATTGTCATCAAACAAAACTTCATAAGGGCAATTAATTTTAACTTCTTCTTCCAAAAATTGTTTTATTTCATGGTTTGAAACGTATAAATTAAGCCAAGGGTTAATTTTTTTAACAGCCATAGCAACGGTTTTTGCGAATTCCTTATCTGAGGAAAGCTTATTGTTCATTGCGCCATGGCATCTTACGTTTTCAATTTCCAAACTAAAGGTTTTAGCGTAAGCTGAAATTGCGCCTACTTGATAAATAACCATAGCTTCAATTTCATCTTCACCCAATTCCATTGTTCTTTTGCCGAAACCTGAAATATCAGGATAGCCGATGTGAGCGCCAAGTGCCAAATTATTTTCTTTTGCAAACAACAAGGCCTGTTTAATGCTCATGGGGTCTCCTGCGTGAAAACCCGATGATATATTAACGGAGCTCATAAATTTTGCAATTTCATAAGATGTTTTATCTTTATATATTCCAAATTCCTGGGCTAAATCAGAATTAAAATCAAACAATTTTTTTCACCTTTTAAATTAATAACAAAACAATTATACAATAAAAAATAATTATGTAACTATTTTGAAGAACCCGCAAGAACAACTGTGAAATCTCTTGCAGCTTTATTTATGCCGATTGCATCATAAACTGTTTGTTTGTCTTTTAAAAAGTAAATTGTGTGTTTTAAGCCTTGAATGGTTTCGTTTGGAAGGTCAAAATTGTGAATTGCAATGTGGTCATGGCCTAAAATTCTTACTTGCCTTAAATTCACGTTAATTCCGTTTGCTTCTAATTCTTTTTGAAGTTCAAGCGCTTTTTGTTCTTCAGATGGAACGTATAAAATGCCTGCTTCAACGGGGCGATTAAGCGTTTTTGGTTTTTCACCGTAAACAAGTTTATTTACCATATCTTGAACACCATCAGGGTCTAATATCCAATATGAAATAAACCCTCTTTGTGATGGTTCCCCGGGGAGTGTGGCCACTTTAATTTGGCTTGAATCAACCGTTTTTGCAAGGGCTGCATATTGGGCTAATTCATAGAAAGAAAAATCTGTTTGAATATTTTTTGAAATAGATTTTACAATGTCAGGAATTTTAACAATTATTGCAGGGTCTTTCATTTTTTCTGCCAAAGCATTTAAAAACCACTGTTGGCGGCGAATTCTTCCGATATCGCCAAGGGCATCTTTTCTATATCTTAAATACCCTTCAGCCTCAGCACCGTTTAAGTGTTGAACCCCTTTTTCCAAATTAATGTGAAGGCCTGCTGTGTTGTCGTTATAGTGCATGTTTTTTTCAACATAAACATCTAACCCGCCGATTTTATCTATAAATTCAACCAATGCTTTATTTGAAACCACCAAATAATGGTCAATTCTGACACCTAAAGTTTGCTCAATTGTTTTTTTGGATGTTTCAATGCCGCCGTATGCAAAGGCATGGTTTATTTTATCGGGGTTTGAACGTGAATGAATATAAACTTTTGAATCTCTCGGAATTGAAATTATATTTATATTTTTTGCATGGGGTGCTATTGAAATTAAATAAATGGAATCAGACCTTGCATGGTCAAAGGGGTCATTGGCATTGGATGAAACATCAACACCCATAAGCAAAATGTTTTGTCTTCTTGATGTAAAAGGAAGCGTGAATTCCCATTTTTTTTCGCCTTTTGTCGAGGCTTGATTAAAACTTGCAATAAAATTTTTAATTTCTGTTTTATACACAAAAATTGCGGCAAAAAGCACCAAAACAAAGCAAATAACAAAGTGCTTTATAAAATTGTTTTCTATTCTTTTTACCTTTCTTGTTCTGTTCCTTGTAATGGGGATATCGTTTATTGCTTCCTTATTATCTTCCGTTATATTCATTTTTCTGCCTTTTGAAACTAATTCTTTTTAATAAAAACAGTGCTTCTACCATTCTACTTTAAAAATAATTTCTTGCAAAACAGAATCATTAAATGGTACGATTTTATTAGTTATGAAAAGGGAAAATTTTGATGAAATTTTTATATTTAATTTTTATCTTTTTTGTTATTACGGGTGCTTCAATTGCCAAAGAATTAACGGGGGATGATATTTTTGACATTAAGCAAAACGCATTTGCACTGTATAACACAAACCACATAAATGAAGCCTATGAAATGCTGAATAAAATTCCAAACGATAAAAAAGATGAAGAAATTTATTTAATTTTAGCAAATATTGAGCAAGACAAAAACAATGAAGATGAAGCAATTAAAAATTTAGAGCTTGCAATTCAAAAAAAACCTGAATTTTATAAAGCTTATTATAATTTAGGCTGCATTTTTATGAAAAAAAGAATTTACCCCGTTGCAATTGCAAACTTTGAACTTGCAAAAAAATATAATAAGGAAAACCCTTATATTTTTTATAATTTGGGCTGTGCCTATATGAATGCGGGCGAATTCAAAAAAGCAAAAAAGAACTTTATAAAAGCAATTTATCTTAAAAATGATGAAAAAACTTTTTATTACAATTTGGCCTATGTTAATAAAAAATTGGGAAAAGAAAAAGATTCTAAAAAAATTATAGATTTTTATAACCAAACTTTTATTGAAAATAAAGCCAACTGATTATAAAATTTAAAAATGGATTTGGGTTTTGATGAAATTTATTTTGGAATAAAAAAAGCTGTTGAAGTTGAAAAGAAAAAACAGTTTATAAATGTGCAAGGGAAAAATTCAACTTTTTCAAAGTTTGTTTTATCTTCGCTTGAAAAATTCAGAAAAATGTTATCAAGGCAAGATAAATTAAAGCTTGATTCTCTTATTTTATCTTTTGAAACCTATGAATTTGATTCTCTTGATTTTAGAATGAAAGCTGTTGATAAATTAATTGAAACCTTTGTTGAATATAAAAAAATTAAAGATAAAAAAGAAGCCTTAATTAAAAAACAAAACCTTGAACTGGATATAATTAAAGCAAAAGATGACCCATTAAATGAAACAGACGTTTGTTTTGTTAAAGGTGTCGGGCCCCATATAAGCGAAATATTTAAAAAAATAGGAATAAGAACGGTTAAAGATTTAATTGAATATTACCCTAAAAGATACATTGATTATGCAGGCCTAACCAAAATTAAAAATTTAGAAATAGGTTCAAACGTAACAATAACAGGCGTTATAACAAACGTTACCATTTATGAATCAAAAAGGGGCTTAACCGTTCATACAATAACAATTTCAGATGGCACAGGGAAAATTTTAATTAACTTTTTCTATAAAGTTAAAAATAGAAAAATGATAAATTTTTACAGAGAAAAATACCCCCTATCATCTGTTGTTTTAGCAATAGGAACGGTTAAAAAAGATAATTTCAAAGGCAAATTAACCCTTGATAAACCTGAAATTCAAATTTTAGGGGATGGAATTGAAGATGAAAATGAAATGGAAGCAATAGATGGCAGAATAATCCCCGTTTATTCTTTAACAGAAAACTTAAATTCAGGTGTTTTGGTTAAAGCAATTAAAAATGCGCTTAATAAATTTGATGAATTTTTAGTTGATAATCTTCCAAATGAAATTATTCAAAAAAGAAACCTTTTAAATTATAAAGATGCAATTAATAAAATTCATTTTCCAAAAAACGGTGAAGAACTTATAGCTGCAAGAACAAGGCTTGTTTATGAAGAACTTTTTATAATGCAATTAAACCTTGCAATTTTAAGGGAAGAAACCAAAAAGCTAAATTCAATAAGTTTGGAAATTAAAAAGGGGGGTTTGGTTGAAAGGTTTGTTAAATCCCTTCCTTTTGAATTAACAAACGGGCAAAAAGAAGCATTTAAAGAAATTTTAGCAGATATAAAATCGCCGCACCCAATGCAAAGGCTTTTACAAGGGGATGTTGGAAGCGGAAAAACAGTTGTTGCTTGTATGGTGCTATTAGCCGCAATTGAAAACGGTTGCCAAGGGGCAATTATGGCACCAACTGAAATTTTAGCAAGCCAGCATTATAAAAATTTTATTCATTGGCTTTTACCGATGAATGTAAGCGTTGGTTTATTTTTGGGGAAAAATACGGCTAAAACAAGAAAAGAAATGCTAACTAACCTAAAAAACGGGCAGATGAATATTGCAGTCGGAACGCACGCACTTATTCAAAATGAAGTTGAATTTAATAATTTAGGCGTTGTTGTGATAGATGAACAACATAGGTTTGGCGTAAACCAAAGATTAAGGCTTTTTTCAAAAGGAAAAAGCCCCCAAACTCTAACCATGACAGCAACTCCAATTCCAAGAACATTGGCACTAACTGTCCATGGCGATTTGGATGTTACAACAATAGATGAAATGCCAAAAGGAAGAATTCCCATTATAACAAAACTATTTACAGGGGCAAAAAGAACAACGGTTTATGAAAAAATTGAACAAGAAATTTTAAAAGGCCATCAGGCATATATTGTATACCCCCTGATTGATGAATCTGAAACAATAACCGCTAAATGTGCAACAGAAGAAGCAATTAAACTTCAAACAGGCTTTTTTAAAAACTACAAAGTCGGTTTATTGCATGGGAAATTATCTGGCATTGAAAAAGACAAAGTTATGGCCGATTTTAAAAATAAACTCTATGACATTTTAGTTTGCACAACGGTTGTTGAAGTTGGTGTAGATGTTCCAAATGCAACAATTATTGTAATTGAAAACGCTGAAAGGTTTGGTTTATCGCAACTTCACCAATTAAGAGGAAGGGTCGGAAGGTCAAATATTCAATCATATTGCGTTTTGATAACAGGAAAAGCATCAAAACAAACAAGAGATAAATTATCTGTTTTAGAGCAAACAAATAACGGTTTTATTGTTGCCCAAAAAGATTTAGAAATTAGAGGCCCCGGTGAATTTATGGGAACAAGGCAATCAGGCATTCCCGAATTATCTTTGTTTGATTTTTCAAAAGATATAAAAATTTTAGAAATGGCAAGACAAGATGCCTTTGAATTTGCTAAAAACAACAATATAAACGATTTTCCCAATTTAAAGAAAATGCTTGTAGAAAAGAATTTATTTAAAAGCTAATGACAATTTAAAAATTTTCATTAATATAAAAGCAATTTTATTATATTTTGGTTTTTTAAATAAATAATAATCTTTAAAGAAAGGTGAAACTTTGGATTTATCTTCTTTATCTTCCATTAATAAAGCTTTTTATACTAATAGCACCCATAAACAAAATCAACAAAAAATAAACCTTCAATATGAAAACGACAAGGTTGATTTGTCCATCAAAAAAAAGAAGCCATTTTCGATTAAAAAAATGTTGGCTGTTGAATGTGGCATTCTTGCTGCATTAGGCGGAATAACAGCTTGCATTTTACTTACAAAAAGCGGCAAATTCAACCCTGCAAATTTTGAAAAACACATTGATTTTTCACCCGCAGAAACAATTGAAGAAGCAAAAGAATTTGCTAAAAAACATTTTCATATAGAAAAATTTGATTTAGAAGATGACCTTGAAGTTGCAAACTGGGTGAATGAAGGTTTAACCAATATAAATAATGCTTTTGGTGGCAAAGCGCACCTTCCAAAAACCGTTTCTTTTATAACAAAATTAAATGCCCCCGAAAAAGATGATTCTACTTTAGCTTGCGTTAATATGCTGGGCGAGTTATTTGTAAACAAGAAGATGTTTGATACTGAATCTATAACACAACAACTTGGCGGTGTTATAAAACTGTTTGAAGAAAAAGGCGTTCCGCAAGGAATAGATGCAGTAAAGCTTATAAGTTTAAGAGAAGAAATTCTTCCAATGTTAAAAGAACCATCCAAATATTCAAGAGTGGAATGGATGAAAAAAATGCAAGATTTTGAAGCTCTTATATCTGATATAGTAACTCCAATGAAGGGTTTAACCGCTCTTTGGAATAACCCCAAAGCAAAAAATTCCCTTATTGAAAGCGGAATAAATTTGAATTTAAGAGAAATTTTTGAAAAAAGTTCAGATGAGCAAAAAGCAATTTTAGATGATTGCTTAAAGCAGCTTGGCAAAAAATACGGGTATGTTTCAATACAATCTAAAGATAGATTTATGAGCGAATTTGACACCCTATACCATGAAATGGGGCATTTACAAAACTGGGGCAATTCAAGCTTTTATGACCTTGTTTTTGGGAAATTAAGCGGCAAACAAAAAAACATTGAAGCCTTTTTGAAAGATTTTGATAAACAACAAACAGCAGGAAAAGTTTCTTGGTACGCTCAAACCCAACCGCAAGAATTTGTTGCAGAAACTTTTGCACAGCTTTGTAACGGCAAAAAATTAGATGATGACGTTATTCAAATGTATAGAAAATATAATGGAGTGTTAGTTTAATATTTAAAATAATTTCTTTATGGTAAATTAATTAAAAAACATAAAGGAAATTGTTATGCAAAATTCAACCCCCCAAAAAAAGCCCTTATTAAATTATGTTAATGTATTTCGTGGGCTTGCAATCATTATGATTTTATTAGGCCACACAATGCAATTAGGCGATCCAAATACAATTGCAAGATATATTAGCTTTGAAATTTTTGCAGGCGGAACGGCACTTTTTGTTTTTATTGCAGGATATTTATTTCAATATCTTTCATATAAATTTGAATATAAAAACTATTTAAAGAAAAAATGGCAAAATGTTATAATTCCTTATTTTATAACGGCAATCCCCGGGGTTATTGCGTGTTTAACAATTCCTTTAATTTATAAAAACCCTTTTGACGGCTTAAACCCAATTTATCAAATCGGAATGTTTTTAACAACAGGAAGGGTGCATAACGTTCCTACTTGGTTTATTCCTATGATTGTTATTTTCTTTGTTTTAAGTTCCTTGTTGCTATATTTAGAAAGAAAGAAAATTTTATATAAAATTCTTCCCTTTTTAATTTTAATCACTCTTTTTGTTCCAAGAGGCGATATTGAGCCTGATTGGGTTATGAATTTAGATTATTGGGGAAGATATTTTGCTTATATAAAATACGTTTTAATGGGGTTTGTTCACTTTGCATCAAGCTATATTTTAGGCATGTATTTTTCATCTCATGATGAAAAAATAGATGAGTTTTTTAAATTCAGGCATGTTTTAATTGCTCTAATGCTTATTGTAAGCGCATTTGATGTTTATTTGGGCTATAAAACAGGCAATATGAACGGAACCGCATCTAAACTTTTATTTACGGTTATTATTCTTTCATATCTGAAACATTATGATGAAAAAATTAAATCAATGGTAAAATTTAACAAATTAATGGATATAACTGCAAAATACAGCTTTGGTTTATTTTTCATTCACTGGTATTTTATTTTTGCATTTAATTATTTCTTTAATTTGAAAAGCGCAATTCCGTTTTATGATGTTCAAAGCGGAATAATTGCAATTTTACTTTCAATTATAAGGTTTTTAGTTGTGTTTGGTTTAAGCTTCTTTGTTCTTTTTGCCGCTAAAAAGGGCTTAAATGCAATCGGCATTAAAAACACAAGAACATTTACAGGCGTTTAATATATTTTTAATTTTTCCATGCCCTAAATTTTTTTAGGGCATTTTTTATTTTAAATTTTATTTAATCATCATTTTGTCTTACCCGATTGGGCGATTGTTCAACTTTATCATTTGCAGTTATATATAATTAAATCTTTTTCATACTTCCAGCTATTCTTAATTCCAGACAGTGGATCCAAATTATTTGGGTCCTTTTTTTAATTTTAAAAAATACACTTGAAATAAAATTTTTTTTATTTATAATAATTTTACGAACTGAACAAAACAAGGAAACAACAAATGTCAAGCAACGAATTACCCTCAAATATGGGCAAAAAAATTGCAGACGCTTTAAAAAAACAAAATAAAACTGTTAAGGAAAGCGCCGTTGATGTTGTTGAAGAAGTTCAAGAAACGGTTAAAGAACCCGATTTTGAAAATTCAGTTAGTGAATTGCACAATGAAAACAGTTTATACGAAGAAGATACCAAAGGTTCCGACTTTTCATTAAATGATGATATTCATTCAAATGGAGTTGAAAGTTCGTTCGATGATTTAGATTTGTATGAAGCGCCTTCTAATGTAGATCAGGAAAGCGAAGATTACGCCCCGATTTTCAAGATGGAATCCGGTGATATTAGCGATAACCCCGATTTCAAGCTCAACATTGATACGGAAGATGACGAAGAAGAGTTTGAAATGCCCAATAACATTAATGTATTGAAAAGGCTTATCGCACAGCTTCCGACCGGAGTTTCAAAACAAACCGGAGCACAAATCATCAGGCAAACAATTGAAGCCTTGGGAATTCCGATGAAAAGCGTTCTTCAAGATGCTCAAAGAGTTAAAGAATGCTTGAATAGTTCCATTAAAGATTGCAACTATACAATTCAAGAATATAAAAGCAATATAAGGAATTTGGAAAAACAAAGTTTAAGTTACCAAAAACAATTGGCAAAACTTAATGACATAATCGGACTTTTCGTGTATACTGATAAAAGATAACAAAATTCTTAAGCCCCCATCGTCTAGAGGCCTAGGACAACACCCTTTCA
>ULUL01004736.1_pt1 | contig 37556 bp, 39 predicted proteins | sample 1958481 | NCBI WGS metagenome assembly ULUL01 (sample SAMEA4835759, study PRJEB28245) | human gut metagenome | biome: gut microbiome; material: fecal sample | place: Denmark | collected 2008 | reverse complement strand
CCTCTTAAAGCTAAAAAAATAAACCTCTTGCAAAAAGTAAAGAATATTGTTATAATAAATAATATATTGGGTGAAAACGAGGTTTATATGAAAAAAGGTTTTACATTGGCAGAGGTTTTAATAACTCTTGGTATAATAGGCGTTGTAGCCGCAATTACCATGCCTGTTATAACCAAGTCATACAGAAAACAAGTTATAGAAACTTCGTTGCAAAAATTTTACACCAACATGAATCAGGCCCTAAAATTATCATCCCTGAAACACGGAGAATATTCGGAATGGGAATTCCCTAATGATTCGACTTCTGTTGAACAACTTCGTGATTGGTATAATACATATTTGAAAGACTACTTAAAAACGGTCAAAAATACAGACGGTGCGTACAGAAACAACGGAAGTGCTGTTTACAATGTATATTTTGCGGATGGAACTGTTGTTGGAATTAATATCAATGGTCATGATTATTACTTTTGTTTGAATGCCAAGGCTCTTGATGAATATGTTGCATCTGGCGAAAGTAAGGGACGAGGCAGCAAGTGTTTTGTCTTTGGATTTTATCCTAGTAAAACTGCCTATTCGGCAAAACCTTGTGTTCGTGAAAATTATGTAGGCAAAGGAATTGAGCCTTATATAAATTACGAAAATACTGATTGTTCATTAGAGGATTACTATAAACTCTCTCCATCAAAAACTATCCAGATGAATGGCTGGAAAATCCCTGACAATTACTCTTGGAAATATTAATTCTTTTTATAAAAAATTTTGTAAATTGGCGAAGCCAGACGTTGTAAAGGTTTAAATCGTCCATTTTTAATGCGGAATTGTTTTTACAAATAATGGTCAAAGATTTGAGTTTTTCGTCCTTATCCATTATTACTCCCGGCTTGTATTTATCGCTGATACCTCTTAGAATTTTAAGTTTGTAAGGATTGACTTTTAAAAACTGGTTTCCAACTGTTATGTAGCACGGAAGCCACGGGTGAAGCGCCCGGATATGCGCACTCATTTCCTCTGCTGTCATTTGGGTAAAATCGAGCATCTTTTCATCAGAATTTATATTCCCAAAATAACTTGCACGGCTTTCATTTTGCTTTATCGGAATTATTACTTCATTTTGAATTTTTTTTAAAAATTCTGAAATGAGGCCGCGCGCGGCTGTAAAGGTTCTTTCTCGTAATTCTTTGCCCGTATCATTCGGCAGAATGTCAATTTCTTTTTGCAGCAATACTGCGCCTGTGTCAAAGTTCTCATCCATCAAATGCAGCGTAATTCCTGTTTTCTTTTCGCCTCTTTTTATTACCTGCATATAAGGGTTTGGGCCTCTGTAGCGCGGCAAAAGTGAAGGGTGCAGGTTTACAGTGCCGATTTTTGGCATTTTGATAATTTCCGGTGATAATTTTTCTTTCCACGTGCTGACTATTATTATGTCAGCGTTAGTTTTTAAAATGTATTTTTTAAACTTGTCGCTATTTGCGGATTTGCAGTTAATTTCAGGAAGTTTGTATTTTTTGATAAGCGTTAAATCATACGAGGTTTTAAATAAATCATGAAATATCCTTTTATGTAGCGGTAAAGCCATTCTTTCATAACGAAAAACGCCGGCGATTTCTACACCGGACTCGATAGCACTTTCGATTATATTAGCAAGCATTTTACCCTTGCCTAAAAGTATTACCTTCATAATTTTCTCTTAATAACGTCGTGCGGCAGCCCTTTCCATTTCACGTTTCTGGTCTTTTTTGGCAATGTCATCGCGCTTGTCGTGAAGCTTTTTACCTTTAGCAAGGCCTATTTCAACCTTTGCAAAACCGTGGGACAGAAAAACTTCCAGTGGCACAATTGAATAGCCGTCTTTTTTAACTTTTGAATGCATTTTTAGAATTTCTTTTTTTGTCAAAAGAAGTTTTCTTGTTCGTTCAGCCTGATGATTAAAGCGGTTTCCCTGTTCGTAAGGCGAAATATGGCAGTTGTAAAGGAAAATTTCGTTATCCTCAATTTTGCAAAAACTGTCTTTCAAGTTGATTGCATTTTTACGGATTGATTTAATTTCGGTTCCTGTCAACACAATTCCGGCTACGAATTTGTCGAAAATTGTGTAGTCGTGAAAGGCTTTTCTGTTTGTTGTGATGACTTTTTTATCCATAACAAGATTTTAGCATAAAAATAATTTTATAAATTTTTTCTGACTTTTTGTAGTGTTTTAGCTAAAGTTTCCTCTATAATTTTGATTTTTTCTTCAAAATGAAAAGCCGAACCGTCATCACACGGGAATTTTTCATGTAATGTGTCTTTATAAATCTCCTGGATTTTTTCGTGATACTTTGCGCCCTCTTTATACGCATTAAGTTCTTCTGTAAGCCGGTATCTCCAGTTTTGCAAAATAGTGATTTGCTCTTTGGGTGAAAATGTTCCAACATACTCAGGTAATAGTATTTTTACAAAATCAGGATCTCCATATTTGTTATATAACATGTTTTGATAAAATTTCTCAGTTTTGGAAGTTAATTTATTTTCAAACATAGCACATGCATTTTTTATGTGTTTGGGATTTGTAGTTTCAAAAAAATAATGAAAAGTTTCATGCATAAATATATTCATATCATATAAATACATTTTTTTATCAAATTTATTCAAAGGCAAATAAATATCGTAACTTACAACCTTTTTCCCTGTGCACATTGGCTGAGTATTGCCTTTATAATTTGTCGGGGTGGCGTCTTTTATAGTAAAGTTAATTTTCCCATTATGCATATCTTTAAGGTTTCGCGTGAAAACATCTTTGTCCAGCCATTTGTCTTTAAAGCTTTGGCAAATGCTGTTAAAGAGTTTTTCGTTATACAGTTTTGCAAGCTCTAAACGTTCTTGAGCGGTGCCTTTGCAAATTTTAAGGGGTAATTTGGCGTTTTTTCCAACTTTGAGCATACTTTTATAAAATCGGTAAAAAATATTTTTGCTATTCGTATAGAAAACATCTTACACAATGTGATTGGGATATTTCAGAGGTATTGGGCACGAATTCTTTGCATTTCATCATGACTTTGGGGCATCTTGTATGGAATTTGCACCCTTTTGGCAAATTCGCCGGGGAGGGCAAATCGCCTTCAAGAATAATTTTTTCTTGTTTATCTTCATTCATGCTCGGGACAGAGCTTAAGAGTGCCTGTGTATACGGGTGTTTAGGATTTGAGAATATTTCATCTACGTATCCGATTTCGACTATTTCACCAAGGTACATAATTGCCACGCGGTCGGCAAGGTATTTTATCACACTCAAATCGTGGGTGATTAATAAAAATGTTAAATCGTAATTTTCTTTTAAGTCTTTTAGAAGATTTAATATTTGGGCCTGAATGCTTACATCAAGAGCGCTAACCGGCTCATCGGCAAGAATAAATTTAGGACTGAGAACAAGCGAGCGTGCTATAGCAATTCTCTGGCGCTGTCCGCCCGAAAATTCGTGAGGATATAAGTTTAAGCAGTTTTTATCAAGACCTACTTGTTCGGCTTTTTCGTAAACTATTTTTTCAATTTCTTTATCGCTGAGGCTGGTATTAATTTTCAGTGGTTCTTTCAATGTATCAATGATTTTCATTTTTGGATCAAGGCTTGCATATGGGTTTTGAAAAATCATTTGAACATTCTTTCTAAAGTCCTTTAATTGCTTTTTATTCATTTTGAGCATGTCGCTGTTTTCAAAAAAGATTTCTCCGCCGGCAGGTGTTTCTAATTTGATAATTGTTTTGGCTAAAGTTGATTTACCGCAGCCGGATTCACCTGCAACAGCAAGTATTTCCCCTTTTTTAACATCAAGATTAACACCGTTTACGGCATGGATAGTAAGCGTGCCGCCTAAAATACCTTTGTCTGCTTTATATTCAACAAATAAGTTTTTTATTTCTAAAAGATTTTCACTCATAAAAAAAGTTTATCTTATTTTAAGATTATTTGCAATTATTCTTTCGGTGAGTGTAAAATCCTTATCTTCAAGGCATTGCTAATTAATTTCTCTGCGGCCTTCGATTGCCTTGGCGATTGTGATTTCATCGGCATACTCAAGATCCGCTCCTACCGGAAGTCCGAATGCTATACGTGAAATGGTAATGCCGAACGGTTTGATAAGCTTGCTTAAATATAGGCTGGTTGCTTCGCCTTCAACGGAAGGCGGCAGTGCAAGAATAACCTCTTTAACTTCATCAGAGGTCAAGCGGTTTAATAATTCTTTTATACGTATATCATCGGCTCCAATGCCGTCCATTGGCGAAATTAAGCCTTGCAAAACATGATAAAGCCCTTTAAATTCGTTTGTTTTTTCGATGGCTATTAAGTCTTTTGTTTCAGAAACAACACAAATGATTGACCTGTCGCGTTTTGGATTTTGACAGATTTCACAAGGACTTGAGGAGGAAAGATTAAAACAAACTTCACAAGTTCTTGTATTTCTTTTTGCGTCAAGAACAGCCTGAGCGAATTTTTGTACTTCGCTTTCAGGCATTCTGAGCATATAAAACGCCATACGCTGAGCAGATTTTGGCCCTACTGAAGGGAATTTTTGGAAATGCTCAATCAGCGTTGCTATGGATTTTGGATAAATCATATTTTTAGAACAATCCCGGAATGTTAATTCCGCCTGTAACGGCTTTCATTTTTTCTTCCATTAATTTAGAAGCTTTATCGCTTGCTTGGTTGATTGCAGAAGAAATAATATCTTCAAGCATTTCAACTGAATCCGCATCAACAGAAGACGGATTTTCAGGATTAATTGCTTCAGGGGTTAATTTAATAGATTTAAATTTTCCTTGTCCGTCGCAGATAACTTTGACTTTGCCGCCTGCTGATTCGCCTGTAATTTCTAATGAAGCCAATTCTTCTTGAGTATTTTTAAGTTTTTGCTGCAAGCTTTGTGCTTGTTTCATCATTTGCATGATATTCATATAATTTCTCCTCTTAAGTCTGTATTCTGTTTTGTTCAATTTTATTATACAATAAAAATATGCAAAAGCACACCTATGTTTCACAATCATTAAAAAACGGAAAATTAATGCGCTGGACATATATGCCATTAAAGGTGTATATAGCGCCTATGAAGTTTTATTCAAAAGCCGGCGAGGATTATAAGTATAGGGCAATGGTAAAGCGTGCTTTAGATGATTGGCAGGCAGCTACAAAAGGCAAAGTTGCATTCACTATTGTAAAAACGCTTTTGGAATCTAATGTAAACATAGAGTGGAAAAGAGTTGAAAGAAAAGCTTTAGGGTATTGTAACTTTTCATACGACGCACAGAACAGGCTTTTTGGAGCGGAAGTTTCGATAGGCCTGACAGACGGCAGGGTTCATGGCGATTACATGGATGAAAATGAAGTTTATCATACTATTCTGCACGAAATCGGTCATGCAATCGGGCTTGGGCATAGCCCTTTCAAAACTGATATAATGTATACGCCGCATCAAAAGGGAATTAATAAAATTTCAAGCGGAGACATTCAAACTGTTAACTGGCTGTATAAATTTCCGCAAGGTGCAACAGTTTCTGAAATTGCCTCACAATATTCAACAGGCGGCTCTGACTTAGACGAAATCATTGCGAAAATTGAAGCAAAAAAAGGCACAAGTGAATTTGAAAAAGTTAAGCAAGGAATAAAGCTTCCGCAGCGGGATTTGCTTGAAGAAGCAGAAAACATCGCAAATTTAAAAAAATACCATTTAGCTTTGCAGAATATTCAGCTTCCTAATGAGGTTAAGCAGCACTTTAACAAGCCGAAGCATTAGGTTATTGTATAATCAATGCTGTAGTTTTCAAAAAGTCTATTATAAAAATCTTTATTTTCTAAAGCTTTTTTGCGGCTTAAAATCATATCAATAGAACAATCTGGAAGGTTTTTCTTTGGAATTTTTTCCTCAATTGCTTTGTCTATAAATGAATTAATCAAACCGTTTGCGCCTTTAAAAAGAGTTTTGCTGTCTTGCGGCGGGTTGTTTAGAAAGTTTTTCATTTCTTTAACAATTGTAGCTAAAGAATTTTCTTTGCACTGTGAAAGTTTTTTTAAGGCCTCATAAATTTTGCTTTCGCTGGTAATGTGTGATTGGTATTTAAATTTTCTGTGATACGAGTAGCTGTCAAGCGCCGCATCAAACTCTATTTTATTAAATTCGTTCTCCAGCATCATAATTATTTTTGATAAGTGAAGCAGCAAACCAGAGCCTTTTCCTGCTTCTTGCGGTTTTGCAGCCATGATATCAACAAAAATTCTGTTGTTTGCAATGCTTGACTTGTCTGAGGCTTGAAGTTTTCCGAAACTGTCATATACAAAACTTTCACTTCCTCCATGTGCCGGTCTGAATCTTACTGAAACATTTTGCTGTAATTTATTTTTGCACTTAAAATCAACAGGAAGTTTAATTCCGTTTATTTCTTTAAAACTTAGTCTGCCAAAAGCCGGCGAATTTTTATTGGTAACCTTCATATGCTTATTGTAAACCCTGTAAATGTGAAAAATTGCTCTTTTTTATTTTTTATTGTATACTGTTTTTTGTAATATATAAAATTTTTGAGTAGGGATATAATAATATGACAATTCAAGATTGGTTTGAAAAACGTAAGGAAGCCCAAATTCAAAGGCGCGCCCTCGAAGCTAGAGCAGAAGTTGAAAAGAACCCGGATTTATGGACAAAATGCGTTCATTGTGATGCGCAGCTTCTGAAAGAAGATTTAGCCGCTAATATGAATGTGTGTCCGGTTTGTGATTATCACTTTCGTATAAATGCAAAAACCAGAATTAAGCAGCTTTTTGATGAAAATTCTTTTGAGGAACTTTTTGCAGACATAAAACCGACTGACCCGCTTGAATTTACAGATACAGAAAGCTATAAAGACAGAATAAAAAGAGCACATGACAAAACCGGCTTAAATGACGCTGTAATAACAGGAATTGGAGAAATTCAAGGGCATAAAGCAGCCGCGGCAGTCATGGATTTTGATTATATGGGCGGCTCAATGGGCTCCGTTGTCGGGGAAAAAGTAACAAGGCTCATTGAAAAAGCAATTGAACTTCGCATACCGGTTATAGCAATTACTTCTTCGGGCGGTGCGAGAATGCAGGAAAGCGCATTGAGTCTTATGCAAATGGCTAAAACTTCTTGCGCGGTTTCAAGACTTGATGATGAAGGGCTTTTATACATAAATCTTTTGACTGAACCGACTTTTGGAGGTGTAACTGCAAGCTTTGGCATGCTTGGCGATATAATTATCGCAGAACAAGGTGCAAGAATAGGTTTTGCAGGCAGACGTGTTATTGAACAAACTATAAGACAAAAGCTCCCTTCAGATTTTCAAACGGCTGAATATTTGATGAAATACGGACAAGTCGATGTCGTTGCCCGCCGTCGGGATTTGAGAGATATTTTAGGCAATATACTTGCTATGCATGAATAATTATGAGGTAGATAATGACAGTTTTGGATTTTGAAAAACCTATCATGGAAATTCAAGAAAAAATTGAAGAATTAAAAAAAATAAGTGTGGAGTCCGGCATGGATTTAGATAAAGAAATTGAAACTTTTGAACAGCAGGCTGATGATTATAAAAAAGAATTGTATTCCAATTTAAAACCATCTCAAAAATTGCAAATAGCCAGACATCCTGAACGTCCGAATTTTTTGGACTATGTTCATCATATGTGTGAGGATTTTATTGAACTTCACGGAGACCGCGAAGGCATGGACGACAGGGCTATTATAGGAGGACTTGCCAAAATCGACGGCAAGCCGGTAATGATTATCGGAACTATGAAAGGAAAATCTACAAAAGAAAATCTTGAATACAATTTTGGCATGCCTCAGCCTCAGGGGTATAGAAAAGCTTTAAGATTGTTTAAACATGCCAACAAGTTTAACATCCCGATTGTAACTATAATTGACACCCCCGGTGCTTATCCAGGTATAAGTGCCGAAGAAACTAACCAGGGCGGCGCAATTGCTGTTAACTTGAGAGAAATGGCAAAGCTTGAAGTCCCTGTTATTGCTATTATTTCAGGCGAAGGCTGTTCCGGCGGCGCTTTAGGGCTGGCAGTGGCAGATAAGGTTTTCTTGCTTGAACATGCTTATTATACAGTTATTTCCCCGGAAGGCTGTGCCTCTATTCTTTGGCGTGATGCCTCTAAAGCTTCAGAAGCCGCTGATGCCTTAAAAATCACAGCCCCTGATTTAATGAAGTTTGATATTATTGACGGCGCGATAAAAGAACCTCTTGGTGGTGCTCACCACGATTACAAAGCGGTCGCAGATGAAATGAAAAAAACAATTACTGATAGTTTGAATGAATTGAAGCAGCTTTCTAAAGCGGATTTGAAGAAAAAACGTTATGAAAAATTCAGAAAAATGGGAGCGTTTTTAGAAAACTAATGGATAATTATTATGAACTTCAAATCAAAATAAATCCGGAGTTAGAGGATATTGTATCGGAACTTTGTTTTGAAAATCTGCCTTGTGAAGGTGTTGTGCTTGCTGAAGAAGCATACAAAGACCTTGAAATGATAGCAACAACAGAAGGCACTTTGAAAGTCTTTTTGCGTAATTACGGGCATTGCCTCCCTTGTGAAAGGGAGGGGAACCGCGATAGCGGTGGAGGGATTTCTGTAAAAGTCTTAATGGCTCAAATAGAAAGTCTTTTATCAGGACAGCGTGAAATCCTTAAATCACGTGGCTTTACAGATGAGGAGCTCGGAAGCTGGGAATTTTCAATAACAGAAAAAGCAAATGAAGACTGGTCTAAAAAATGGAAAGAAAAATGGGATGTTACTCATGTTTCTGAAAGAATTACAGTAGTGCCGGACTGGCTTGAGTACACACCGCAACGCGAAGATGAAGTGATAATCCGCCTTGAACCCGGCTGTGCTTTTGGAACCGGAACCCACCAGACAACACAGCTTTGCATGAAGGCAATCGAAAAATACATGGCAAAATTTGCTAAAATGGCTGATATCGGTATGGGCAGCGGAATTTTGGCAATTTGTGCAGCAAAATTTCATGCTAGTGAGGTTTATGGCTGCGATAACGATGCAACTGTTATTGATGTGGCAACAGAAAATGCTGTTAAAAATGGCGTTGTTTGCAAGTTTGAACTCAATACTGCTGACAAAATTTCAGAAAAATACGATTTTGTCTGTGCAAATATTCTTCACAATGTACTTGCTGAAATTATGGGTGATTTGAAAAATATCCTGAATAATGAAGCATATATGGTTTTATCAGGTATTTTGGATGAGAAAAAGCCTGTTGTTTTAGAGTCAATAGAAAAATATAATTTGCAGCTAATTGAAGAAATGCACCAAGATCAATGGGTTGCGTTTGTAGTAAGAAAGGAAAATTAACATGTCAAAAACTGCAATAATTATTCCAGCCCGCTATGGCTCATCCAGATTGGAAGGTAAGCCTCTTCTGAAAGTTACAGGAAAGCCTGTTATCCAATGGGTTTACGAAAAAGCTTTGCAGGCAAAATTAGCGGATATGATTATTGTTGCGACTGATGATGATAGAATTTACAATGCAGTTAAAGCATTCGGTGGTGAGGTCGAAATGACTTCAAAAAAACACAAATGCGGGTCTGATAGAATTCGTGAAGTTGTTGACAGACACCCTGAAATTTCTTTTATAGTCAACCTTCAGGGGGACGAACCATTGATTAAACCTTCAGCAATAGATGCTGTTGCAAGAAATGTTCAAGAAGATGAAAAAGCAGATATATCGACGCTTATCAGAGTTTTGAAAGGAGAAAATGAAATTAATAATCCGAACCTTGTTAAGTGTGTGATTGATAAAAATAATTATGCGCTTTACTTTTCGCGCTCAAAAATTCCGTTTGAAAGAAATCCGATATGCGGAAATTTTTACGGACATTTGGGAATATACGGTTACAAGCGCGAAGCCTTAATTAAAATGACATCGCTTGAACAAACACAGTTGGAAAAAACAGAAAGCCTGGAACAGCTTAGAGCACTTGAAAACGGTATGAAAATCAAGACTTCTGTTGTAGATTTTGTGCCTGTCGGAATTGATACGGCGGATGATTTGGAGAAATTTAGGCAGATAATTGAATGCCAGCTCTAAGTTTTAATTTTCTTCAAAAAAATACTTTGGACTGACTTTAAAAAATTCGGAAAGCTTTAGAAGCATTTTTAGGCTGATTTTTTCTCTGAGGTTTTCGACTCTGCTCACGAATTCTCTTGAGCAGTTAATTTTTTCGGCAAATTCTTCTTGGGAGAGTTTCGAGTTTTTGCGCAGTTTTTTTATATTAGCAGATATGATTTTGTGATACATTTCTTCATATTTTTGCATAACTTTATTGTCTGGTATTATAATGATGTTACTATGAAGTAATACATCACATTTTGGAGGAGGCATGAAAAAATCTAGTGGCTTTACAATGGCTGAAGTTCTTATAACACTTGGGATTATAGGTGTGGTTGCCGCGATAACTTTGCCGGCTTTAATTGAAAAAGTCGATTTCTATGTAAGAAAGCAGCAATTTAAAAAAGTTTACAATACGTTGTCAAGCGCACTTGCTCGTACTTTTGCAGACAATGGTGGTTATTATTCTGAGTGTTACTATGACTACGGCAGTGCCGACCCATTTACCAACGGTTCTGAATGTGCAGAGCTGGTTTATTCTTTGAAAAATAGACTTAATATTCTTAAAGTTTGTAATAATAACGCGCTTGAAGGTGGATGCATTTCTTCGGAAATGAAAGGGACTGATACTATCTTGAAAGAATCTGATTCTGATCTGGATGATGAGGATATTCTCTTACAAACTGGCGGTTGTGCTGGCTTTAGGGAAGCAAATATTAAAAATAGAAATGCAGCTTGGGTGCTCAGTGATGGCACAATAATCGGTTTTTACGGTTCAACCCTTAAGCTGTTTTTTGTAGATATAAATGGCTTGAAGCGGCCAAATAAGTGGGGATATGATATTTTCGGATTTTCCCTTGTTGGCGACGGGAAATATGTTAAAATTGATCCTTCTAAAAATCAACCAACCTGCACGCCTGTTGAAGAAGGCGGCTATTCAGCAAAAGAAATGATGGATTTAATTTATCGTGAATAGTCAAATTCTTTATAAAATATATTATTGACATTCAATAGAGCAATTTTAAAAAAGTACTTGCTTTTTTTGTCAAATTAGGTTAATATAACGTTATAATTATTCAAGAAAATTCAAAAAAATAAATATTTTGTAATATTTGTCTTGTTAATAGAGGTGTTAGAAGTTTATTTAATGTAAGGAAAATATGAATTATGACAGAAAATGCTGAATTGCAAAATGAAACAGAAGATCGTCAAAGGATTTTGTTAGCTGATGATGAAGCGAGTATTAGACGAATTTTGGAAACTCGTTTGAAAATGGCCGGTTATGATGTGTACACAGCTGCTGATGGCGAAGAAGCTATTGCAGCATTCAATAAGTATAATCCGGATTTAGTGGTACTAGACGTTATGATGCCAAAAATTGACGGGTACGGCGTTACTCGTGAAATCAGAAGAACCGCTGATGTGCCGATTATTATCTTAACTGCATTGGGAGATGTCTCAGAACGTATTACTGGTTTGGAACTCGGCGCAGATGATTATGTAATTAAACCGTTTTCACCAAAAGAACTCGAAGCCAGAGTTAAGGCTGTTTTAAGAAGAACAAACAATAGAGAAACAGTTACACCAACAGGAAAAGTTACAAAGAATGTAATTACTACAGGTAATATTAAAATCGATACGGCAAGACGCCAAGTTTTCCGTAAAAATGAAAGAATTCGTTTGACAGGCATGGAATTCAGTTTGCTAGAATTACTGGTTAATAATTCAGGCCAAGCGTTTTCAAGAAATGAAATCTTGCAGCATGTATGGGCATATCCGCCAGATCACAGAATTGACACAAGAGTAGTTGATGTGCATATTTCAAGACTGCGTTCAAAATTAGAATCAGATCCTGCAAATCCGGAATTAATTCTAACCGCACGCGGAATTGGTTACATGTTTCAAAGAATAAGCTAGAATTTTTCTGCAACACATATAAAATAAAAATAAGGCAAGTTAATAAAAAAGGCTTGTCTTATTTTTTTTTTGTGATAATATAAAAAATGTAATGGCGCCTGTCGTCAAGCGGTTAAGACCTCGGATTGTGGTTCCGATATGCATGGGTTCGAATCCCATCAGGCGCCCCATTATTTTTAAGTGGCTCTTTTGAGCCATTTTTTGTTATTATTAAGAAGTGTGTATATGCAGTAGACAGAATTCAAGCTGTAAGCTTTAGTATGACTGATGTTTTTTACAAAGTAATTTTTGGTGCACAAAATTACATCCCACAAACTTACTTCCTGAATTTTAAATTCTCCAATTTTTATCTAAAACGATAAAAGAAAAATATTGCCAATTCTTTACAAAAATTATAAAATCTCGTATTTATCTTAGCTGTTTTGTTAAGTTTTTAGATAGACAAACGCCATGCTCAAATCCATTAAACTGACTGGCTTTTGCCGGATTGAAAGGATATATAATTCTTTACATTTGTTAATAGAATCCAGTTTATTATTAAGATTTCTATATAAATTGCTTTCAGAGGCTATTAATGATAGTTCGTTTGTTGTATATTAGTTTTATACAAGTAGTATGACCATTGATTATTACTGTGGAATTTACAAGAATAGGAGGATTTCTATGAAAGAGCTCATGATTGAGACTACGCGAAGACTTGGTGCACTTTTTAAGGAAAAGTCTAATATTATAATCCTTTTATTATTATTGAATTTGTTTACAAATTTATATACTTATGTCGAGCTTTCTGATGAAAATTATCATTACTATAAAAATCTTTCAAGAAGCCTTGAAGTTGTAACCGGTGAAAAATTTGATGATTATGACGGTAGTATTCAAAGAGAGTTATCGGCTGATGAAAAAGTTCAGCGTAAAAGAAATAGAACATTCCATTTGAAATATAAGTTAAAGGCGTTATTTAATTGGTAAATTTTTGTTTGTTGATAAATTCTTTGAGAAATTTTATATCTTCATTAGATAGACTTGCTAAGTTTTCGGATTCGTAAGAAACTTCGGGCTCCTCACCGTAAAGCAGCCAATCTATATTAACATCGAAACATTTTTTTATTTTATTTATATCGTTCAAGTCTGGCAATGTTTTTCCTAAGCCGAGGCGTTCTAATCTGCCCTCAGAGATTGTCGTTATTTTTGAAAACGAATAATCATTTAAGCCGTTTGCGGCTTGTAATTTTGTCAAACGTTTGCTGAAATCTTTTATATTTTCAATAAGCATGGAATTATCTTTTAATTTTAAAGAGCCTTTGTATTCATTTGTAAACATTTCACCATGACCTGTAATTAAATAGTTTAAATTAACGTTGAGATTATTTACAAGAGATTCTAACAATTCATTGGGGTAGTTTTTAGTTTGATATTCATAGCTTCTTAATCTGCGAACATCAATGCCCAATTTTTCAGCCATTTCTGCCTGATTGTAGCCTAAAGTAAAACGTATAGTTCTTAGTGTATATTTCAAAATTAATGCTTTCTATTTTCTTTGTTAGGTATTTACAATATTTTTGTAAATCATCTTGACGTTTTTACATAATTATTGTAATATAATTTTTGAAAAAGTGATATAACCACTTAAATATTTTATCATAATATTGTAAACATGGCTAAAATTTAAATGGTAAGTTTACATAAAATGATAAAAGCTATGAGAGAGTGTTGAAAAGGAGGAATTTAATGAATAATAATCTAACAAGAAGAGAAAAAGAAATTTTTGATTTAATATTAGAAGGCTATAGTACTGATGAGATTGCGAAAGAATTGGTTTTAAAACCGTCTACTGTTAGAACGCATTACAAATCTATCTATTCAAAATGTGAAGTAAATTCTAAAACCGATTTGATATTAAAATCCATAAAAAAGTAGTTTTGTTAAGTAATGTAAACAAGAATTATTGCCAAAACCATTGATTTCAAAAGCTTTACAAATAAAAATTTTAAAACTACCTCAAATGAGGAAAGACAATATTTCTATATTCTGGTTAAATAATAATATAGTTTTTTGAAAATTACCGGCGTTCATTAACTGGAACTATGAGTGTAAGCGGGACTTCCGATGACGGTAATTTCAAAAAAAGATACTAAAAAAGCTGTGCGCATTTTTTATATGCAGCAGCTTTATTTTTATGGAAGTAGGAGAGCTTAATGTTTAAGGAAAAATGTTGCGGCGTTTCTCAAAAATGTCGTGTATTTGAATTGGTACACAGTGCTAATTATCAAAGAGTTTTAATGAAAATTTTCATATGTAGTAAATGCAATCGTCAGGTCGCTGTAATTGAAAGGATGAACTGGAATGGAGAATGTGATTTTATTAGAAAATGCGGTAAAAGTGCCGAAATATTATATAATAAAAATCGTTTGAATATAATTGCTGAATGTTTTCCGTATTCGCCTCAGAATAAATACCAAGGTTTTTACCTGAATTATTCTGATAAAGGCGTGGTTAAAAAATGTTATTCAAACTTTTCATCTATAAGAATTGGAGAATTCGATAATAATTTAGACGATTTAAAAACTTATTTTGATAAAAATAAAGATGTACCAAAATTTAAAAAAGAATGATATTTCTATTTTCTTATGGCTCAGATTGTCTGGGCCTTTTTTTTATTTAGTTGAAAATTTTGCTTTTAAGTTTTTGTAAATATCTAAAGTGATTAAGCAATCGTTAAGCGCTCTGTGGTGTCCTTTTATATCTACCTTAAAGTGTTTAGCCAAAGATTTTAAAGAATTGCTTTTAAGCTTTAAGTGTTTTCTTGATATTCTCATTGTATCAATGTAATTATTTGAAAATTCGCTATTGTGATGTTTTTTAAGATTATTGCAGATAAAATTTATATCAAACGTTACATTGTGTCCAAGAACAATGTCGTCAGAAATAAATTCTAAATATTCAGGCAGCACATCATAAATTGGACTTGCATTTTTAACAAGCTCATTTGAGATTCCTGTCAGATTTGTTATAAATGAACTTATTCTTTCATTTGGTTTTATAAGCTTTGAAAATTTATTTACAACTTTGTCATCCCTGACTTTTATGGCAGAAACCTCAATAATTTCGTCATTAAGTGCAGAAAGTCCGGTGGTTTCAATGTCTATTACCGTAAAATCTGAGGGAAATTCTTTTAAATATTTACCTTTTTTCGTTACTACTATATTAGGCATGATATTATTATAAAACATATATTTTTAAATTCCAATTGTGAAACATTAAATATAATAGTTAAATAATATTGGAAATTGTAGTTTAACTCCCGGTTTTTTAATAAAAAATTCTTCTTAAATTCTGAATTTTTGTTGGTTGAATGTAGGTTTTTACATTTTCTTCAAATTTGCCCAGCTCTTTTTTATTGAAAAAAAGGTAAGGCTTGCGTTTTATACTGTTATACTCTTTTTCATTAAGTTTGTAAGTAAAAGAGTTGAAAGTTCCATTTTGGATTTTTTCTAAGAGTTTATTTTGCTTTTTGTCTATTCTATAGAAAAACCTTTTTATGAAATTAAGCGGTTTTATGTTTTCAGGTGTTATATCATTGACAGTAAGCAGAATTGATTTATCTTCTAAGCTTAATCTAATTTTTTCAGGATTAGTTTTGAAGACTTGATTTAATTGGGTAATCATTTCTTGATCGCCGAATTTACAAAAATACATTCCTTTAATTTTTCTGCCTCCAGGGTAAATTATACCTTGGAAATTTGGTGAAGATGCGGTCAGTCTGTTCTGCATAAAAACTCCTTGTAAAGAGTAAAAACCCCTGAAAAAAATTTTTGCTATATAAGTCTCAAAATTATAAAGGATTTGCAATTATTCTAGGGCGTAAATCTTCAAGTTTTTTTCTATGCACTCTGTTCCACCATTTGCCATACCTAAATCTAAACAGGAATATTATTCCTCTAAAACATTCATCGACTGCCATTGCAGCCCATATTCCGACAAGCCCGTAACCCATTTTGACCCCAAGAATATACCCCGCACCTACTCCAAAGAGCCAGGCTGAAAAAATACACATTCCGGCTGGAAAAACAGTGTCTTCAACAGCAATTAAGCATCTGGTCATTACAATGTTAATAGCCCGCCCAAATTCAAGGAATATCTCTACAAAAAGAATTTTGTGTCCCAACTCTAAAATTTGAGGGTCTTTAGTAAGAAGCCCAAAAACAAAGTCGCTGTTAAAATACAATAGTAGCGTTATTACCTCGGATATTAAAATCGAAAGCCCAACCGTAACCCAAACTCTTAGATTAACTTTTTTAAGAAAATTTGCCCCCAAAAGATAACTGACTAAAATCTGTGTGGCTTCAGACAACGCAATTGTATAAATGTATGCTATATAAATAAACATTGAACAGTAAACTTTAGTGGTAATTACGATTGTCCCGAAAAAGTTTGTGAATTTCATTATAAATATTTGCGAAACATTATAAGAAAGCTGTTCAACACCTGAAGGCACTCCAAGATGAAGAATATTTTTTACTGTATTAACAGGAAAAGGCTTTAAATATTTCCAAGATATTTCAGCATCAATTTTTTTATAAAAAATCCAAATGAGCATGAAAAGCCCTAAAATTCTGCTAATATCAGTAGATAATGCTGAGCCTATAATTCCTAGTTTTGGAAATCCCAACAGTCCGTTGATTAAAATTGCATTTCCTATGATGTTAATAATATTCATAATCACAGCCACAAGCATGACATCTTTCATAAGGGTATAGCTTCTGAGAGTTGCGGCAAAGCCCATATACAAACCTTGAATGACCGTAACCGCTCCAACTATCATTAAGTAAAGCGATGTTTCAAAAAATATTTCAACAGGCACCTTCATCCAGCTAAATATGCTAGTGTTAAAACTGAAAAGCACAAATGTTATAACAATTCCTGCAATTGTAAGTAAAAATAGTGATGTATTTAAAACTTCTGATATTTTTTCTTTATTTTTTGCCCCAAGATATCTTGAAATTAGAATTGTCGTTGCAAGGCTCATTACACTTAATACGATGATAATTATATTCAAAATTTGATTAGCATTTCCTATTGCGCCTACTGAGTTTTGCGAGTAGTGGCTAATCATAATTTGATCGACATTACCGACGAGCATTTGAAGCAAAAGTTCAATAAATATCGGTACTGACATCTTAAAAACTAAGCTGTGTGAGTCTTTTTGTTTTTCTATATCCATTGTTCAACATTTTGGGGTAATTCAAAAATATCTTTTTCTATTTGGCTGAAGTCTGTTATAATTTGCCCGACATAAGGTATATTTTCATAGATTTTAGGATCTTCCATGGAGGCAATTGCGATAATTTTTCCGATACCGGCATTTTTAGCCGCGTCAATTCCTGACAGAGCATCTTCAACAACAATACAATCTTTTGGAGCAAGTCCAATGTTTTGTGCTGCAATTTCGTAAATGTCGGGTTCGGGTTTTCCGGGAATAAGTCCGTTTGAATAAACGATTTTATCAACATCAAACCATTTGGCAAGATGCAGTTCTTCAATGTAAAAATCAACATTAGATTTTTCAGACATTGTCGCAATTGTGTGAGGAATATTATTTGCGCAGAGAAAATCCAAAAATTCTTCAGCATGCGGTGCAAGATGGAAATTTTCTCTGTCATTTCTGCACATATCGCGGTATAAAGCTTCTTTTTCTTCTCCAAGCCGTTCAACAAGTTCAGGTTCTGGAGTGCGTCCTATTGCATAGGCAATAATATCTTCGTTAGTTCTGCCAAACATATATTTGCGCATTTCTTCATCTGTAAAAGCTGTACCTCTTAAAATTTTTGAATAATCCCGCCAAGCTTCAAGATGCTTTTCTGAATCAAACAGTAAGGTTCCGTTAAAATCAAATATTATTCCTTTATATTTCATAATGTCCCTTTTCAACTAAATTTTATTCTATGTGGCTTTCTTTAATTTGATTGTAGTATTTCAAATACAATTCAGCTTTCTTTGGGTTGTTCAGTTTTTTGTAGACGTAAGCTAAATTGTAGTGGAAATCTGAAACGTTATTTTTGAAATCGATGGCATTTAAAAATGCTGTGCGGGCCGATTTCATTTTTCCTATTTTTATGTAGGCACAGCCTAAATTGTAATAGGCATAAGCATAATCATCTTTTAATTTCAAAACTTTTTTGTAATTTTCTATAGCAAGGTTGGGTTTGTCTTCTTCTAAATAGATGTTTGCGAGATTGTAGTAAGCTTTATAATATTTGGGATCTTTTGCGATTGCCTGATTATACATAAAAGCAGCATCAGAAGTTCTCCCCTTGTCTTGCAAAATGTTGCCCAGCAAAAGCCAGTTTTCGGCGGTTCTGTCGTCTTCCGGGATACTTAAAAGCAAATCAAATGTTGCTGCAATGTTGTTGTCTGCATATAATAACTTTGCCTGCTCACTTAAGTCAACATCAGCAAAAGCATTACCAACGTTTAGAATAATTATAGATAAAAGAATTACAAACTTTTTCATAACAAAATTATAGAATAAATTAAATAAAATGGCTAGAAAAAAATTTTTTTATTAAAAATATTTGACTAATTTTTTAAATGAATAATAATGTTGGTGATGTCTCTTTTACTGATTTAGTTCCCGCCCCGGCTCCTTTTAAAACTAAACATCGGGTGCGGGAATTCTTTTTGCAAAATAAAAGAGACTGAAACCAGTCTCTAAAAATTACACACACATTTTCTATCTACACTAAATTAGGAATTTTATTATACATTTTTAGAAGCCGCAGATCCGAGAATGATACCGCCGACTAAGCCGGCAAGAGCGCCAATCCAGGTTTTTCTTACAACTTTGTTAACTACAGGAAGAAAACTGAGTGCTCCGCCCCAAATTGCACCGGCAAGCCCGTTACCTGCCATTTTTTTGTATTTTTCTTTTTTGCTGACAGGGTTGCCTGTAATTTCTGATATATTTTCTTCTGCACTTCTGTTGCTGCCAAGAGTAAGGAAACCGATTTGTTTCAGGCCGCTAAAGAATGAATCATCGCCATGTTCTCTTATGTGAGCTTGAAGAGTTTTACCCATTTGCCTTTCATAAGTTTCAAGAGCTTGGTCTTTCAGAGCTTTTGGATCCGTGTTGCCACCATTGTAATTGTCGATGCTGCGAGTTAATTCTCTAAATGCAGGCATAATTAAATCTTGTTCATTTTTATTAATATTTTCGCCAAGGTTGATTAAATTTTGCCTGATACTTCTTTGTGCTGAATTCAGTGCATTGTCGGCTTCGCGCATATTTTGCTGCTGGCGTACCTGGCTTTGAATTAATTGTTTTTGGTACTTGTCATACTGTTCGTAATTTCCGGTGAAAGGCATCATATACCCGCCCATATTGTAGGGAGAACAGTTGAATATACTTGAATCCATACCCATTCCGTAATCATAGCCCATTGTAAATCCCATTGGAGGATATAAATTCATGCCGGTCATATCATTTAACAGTACCTGGCTGCTATATTGATTAAACAAACCCGGATATGTGAAATCCATAACCTAACCTCCAAAATTTTTACCTACCTTACTTATATAAAAAGATTTTTAATTGAATAATTGCTTTTCTAGCATTTTTAATTTAACAATTCTTAACAAAGTGGCTAATTTCGCTGACTGAGCTACAATTATGATAGAGAGGTGGATTTTGTCTAAACGCAAAGTTGCTAAAGTTTTTTCATTTATAATATTCATTGCATTTGTTGCATCTGTGTTCTTGTTTCAGGGATGGTACATTACACAGGTGAACAAATTGCAGGGGATTTATTATGTCTGGAAAGGCGACAGAGCGCTTAGAAAACTCAAGCTTCAAAAAGCAATTGACCTTTATCAGCAAGGATTAAGCTTGTATCCCGGACATTACGGCGCCTGGTTTAATTTAGGCAATCTTTATGTTGTATATGAAGACTATTATTCAGCCGTAGATGCTTACGAAAATGCAATTAAGTATAATCCGAATTACGTTCTTGCAAGGATGAACTATGGTATCGTTTCAGCAGAAAAACTTGGCGACTTTGACGGCGCAATCGAGCAATACAAAAAAATAATTGAAATCCGTAGAAAACTTGTTTATATCCCTTTTATATTTAATAATTTGAGAAGTTATAAAACCAATATAGGATTGGCTTATTACAATATGGGGCTTGCTTATCGTCAGAAATCGCTTTATTTAGATCAAGACAGGGCTTTTCAGGAGCGCTATCTAAATGAAGCCATAGAAAGTTATAAAGAGGCTGTAAAAATTCTTAAAAAGAGTTATGATGCCCGGTATAACCTTGGGCTTGCGTACCATCTGTACGGTGACACTCGAAATGCTGGGATTTCATACTGTAAAGCCATTGAAATTGCGCCTATGAACTACGAAGCGCATTACAACCTTGCAATACTTCTCCGGCACCTCAAGCATTACAAAGAGTCGGTTGATGAGATGGAAAAAGCAACTACTCTCATAACTTCTTCTGACGGAATTACAAACAGGCAGCGATATGTTTTTGATGTCTTAAATGAAGTCTCGCGGCTTTACATGGAAAAAGGCGATTTATCTGCTCTTGCTGAGCCTCTTGATGCTGACAACAAGAAAGACAGAAGATTTCTGCCAATGACATATGTTGGCGGTCATCTTGTTCCTACTGATGAACTTGATAAAGCTATTTTAAAGAATTTCAGCACTTGTTCTTCTCTTCATTTTTTCACGGACGAAGACGAAGATGAAGAATTCAATACTATTCACGGAGTGTATTAACCCTTTACGGCGCCGTCGTTTTCGCCGGAAATAAAATACTTCTGCATAGCCAAAAAGAAAATAATTATCGGAATCGTTGCTAAAATTGAACCTGCCGCGATAAATCTCCAGTTTGACGAGAACATTCCCTGAAGATAATTAACTCCGACAGGCAAAGTGTACATACTTTCTTTTGTTAAAACGATGCTGGGCCACAAGAATTCGCCCCAGCTTCCAATAAATGTAAATATAGCAAGAACCGCAAGCGAAGGTTTAACCATTGGCAGCAGCACTTTTGTAAATATCTGAAAAACGTTGCATCCATCAACAATAGCGGCTTCTTCCATCTCTTTTGGTATTCCCAAAAACGCCTGGCGCATAAGAAAAATTCCGAACGCGCTCACAGCAAAAGGCATTATAAGCCCGGCAAATCCGGCAATATCATTCACGCTGTCTACCAGGTGAAGTTTCAGCGTTATTAGATACACAGGAAGCATAATTGCCTGAAAAGGTATCATAATAGTTGCAAGAACAGCGAAAAATGTGATTTTTTTACCTTTAAATTCCATTCTTGCTAATGGGTAGCCAGCCATTGCAGAGAGAATTAAATTCAAAAAAACAGTGCCGCCTGCAACGATCATTGAATTTATAAAATATCTTACAAAATCAACCTTCTGCCAAACTCCCGAATAGTTTTCCCAAGTGAAGTCTGTCGGAATTATTGATGGAGGATATGCAAAAATATTTTCGCCGCTCCCTTTTAGTGATGTGGAAATCAGCCATATAAAAGGAAATATCGACAAAAGTGATACAAAAATTAAAATTGCATGTATCCAAATGTTTTTAAATTTTTTCATATCTGATACCTGTTCTTTTCAAAGAAGATTACATTTATTAAAGACATCCCAAGAACGATTATTAAAAGAATAACCGCCATTGCTGATGCATAGCCTAAGTCCAGATTTTCAAAAGCTCTTTCGTAAATATAATAAACGATTGTTTTGCTTGAATTCAAAGGGCCGCCTTTGGTCATTACATAAATTTCTGCAAAAACCTTCATTGCAGATATTGCGCTTATTGTTGTAACTAGTGCAATTGAGGGCATTATGTGAGGAATTGTTACTGTTAGATGTTTTTTCAAAAAGCCTGCGCCATCAATATCGCATGCTTCATACAACTCATTCGGCACACTCATTAAGGCTGCAAGGTATATCATCATGTAATATCCAATACCTTTCCAAATTGTTACGATTATGACAGAATAAAGCGACCATCTCGGATCTGTAAGCCACCCGATATGCTCAAAACCCAGTGTGGTTACAATATAATTTAAAATTCCTTCATCTGCATAAAGCCATTTAAAAGCAATCGCTGCAACTACAATAGAAACAATTACAGGCAGATAAATCAGGATTTTATAAAGCGTAATTCCGCGGATTTTCTGGTTAATCAAAATTGCTAAAAACAAAGGCACAATAGCAAGCACAGGAACCGCTACAAATAAATATATAAATGTGTTGAAAAGCACTTTATAAAAAATAGGACTTTGAAAAAGTTTTACATAGTTTTCAAACCCTATGAAATTGGGATTGTAAAGCGAATTTGAGTAATCAAAAAAACTTAATACAAAAGTTTGAAAAAACGGTATGAAAAAGAAAATTACCAGCACTAATGCGGCAGGAAGCAAAAATAAATATGGTGCATATTTACCGTAATATTTAAACATAAAGTAATTATGCCACTATTAAAAATCTTAGTCAAATATTTAACCTTGAAATATTCTAAAAGGGATGGTATAATTATAATAGTTAAAGAGTTAATAAGTTTAAAAGGAGGTAAAAGTCATGAATAGACCGCAATCGTTGGGGGGGGGGGCTCGCGGGTTTTCACCTCTTAAAGAAAAAAATTCGTTTACATTAGCAGAGGTCTTGATAACTCTAGGTATAATCGGCGTTGTAGCTGCAATGACAATGCCGACAGTATTGTCGAATTACAGGAAATCACAAGTAGTAAATAATTTAAAAAAAGATGTCGCAATTTTTTCACAGGTAATTCAAATGGCCGAAGCTAAACATGGATTTATGGCGGATTGGGAGCTTTGTGAAAACACTAATGACCCACAGTGCACAAAAGATTTTTTCGAAAAATATTTCGAGCCGGAGCTGAAAATTATTAAAAAGTGTATTCCAGCGTCTGGAGAATGTTGGACACGTGAGAAATTTTTATCAGGTAACTTGGGGGATTTTACCTCCAAAGAAATAGCTGGAGTATTAAGTAACGGTACTTCATTTCGTTTTTGGATCGGTAACGAGCTTAATGATGCTGGGAAAACGGTTCAGCACATTAACATATATTTTGATATTGATGGTCCTAAAAAAGGGTTGGCTACAGTTGGTGGTGATATATTTAATATAGTTATCGGCTTGGACGATTCTCTTACAGTACAAAAAGGTGTTAATCTTCGCGGTATTAACCGAAATACTCCTTTCAGAGAGGATATTATTAATCATGCTCAACATGGTTGCTCTAAAGACATTGCAAATACACATACTGGATTATTTTGCGGAGGGTTAATCCAACATGATGGCTGGAAAATTCCTGACGATTATCCAATAAAATTCTGATGTAAAAAAATAATTAGGCTTGCAATTTCAAAAAAATATGATATAATGATATAAGAAAGGAGTTAAAAACATGATTAATCAACAATCATTGGGGGGGGGGGGCTCGACGGAATTTATCGCTTAAAGGATTTACTTTGGCAGAAGTTTTAATTACTCTTGGCATAATCGGCGTTGTTGCGGCAATGACAATGCCGACGCTGATTAATAAAGCAAAAGAAAAAGAATTTAGATCAGCCTACAAAAAAGCATATTCTGCAGCTTCTCAAGCTCTTTTAAGAATGCGTGCTGAAGGTGAATTTCTTGATATAAGTCCTAATATTTCAGAGGGGGAAGGCAAGTATACCTATGCAATAGGCGAAAATTTTAAGATAATGTCAAATTATTTCAGAACTACCAAAACGTGTTTTGAGAACAATGCAGACAAGTGCTGGGTTTGCGATAAAGGTCAGGCAGGATATCTTTATAATGGCGCGCCTGATTGGTTAGGATGTTCTAAATCTAGTTACTCATTTGTTGACTATTCAGGTATGGCCTGGTATTTATACTCAAACCGTGAAAATGCGATAGTTGTTGATGTAAATGGAAATAAAGGTCCAAACAAATTAGGTCAAGATAGATATGGTCTTCAATTTGCCGCAGCTGGCTTTATTGTTTCAGAAGATGAAAATGACATCGATTATTTATATCACAAAAATGCAGATCGCCTTGTGCCTATGAGAGACTTCATTGCCAAAGGCCGCTGGTGTCCCGACGGCAATTGTCTTTACCGAACTTGGCTGATTGAATAACTATTTAAATATTAAGACATCGCTTTGTGTGTTTTCAAGAACTCTTTTGCTTACAGAGCCTAAAAGAAAGTCTTTCATTTTAGTTTGGCCTTTTGTTCCAGTAATTATTAAATCAATATTTTCGCTTGCGGCATATTCTATAATTTTTTGTGCTGGATTACCTTCTAAAACTGAGGCTTTTTCTACTGAATGTCCTTTATCTTCAATTCTTGCTTTAAGTCTGTCCACTAGATTTTGTGCGTGAATTTCCTGTTGCTGCTCAATTGCCAAAAGCCAATTAGTATCCAGGGTGCCGTCTAAGAATAAAAGGTCTGGATTTTCTGTTACAGTGCATATGAATATTTCTTTGTCTGAGAGTTTTAGTGTATCAAGGCCCATTGTTACTGCAAAATCAGAATTCTCGCTGTCTTCTGGTGTAAAAAGAATTCGTTTATGCTGGTTTCTATTTTTTGCTATGTATACCGATACATTTGCATTGTACAAAATATCCCTTGAAACAGAACCAAGCCACTGTTGAATTCCTTTTTTGCCGTGCGACCCCATAACGATAAGATCGTATTCACAAGAATTCAACTGTTCAAGAATGCATTCAACGGCACCTCCGCACTGTTTTATTTTTTCTCCGAAATTCAGCCCGTAATTTTTAATCTCTTTTTGTGCATATTCAAGTATGTTATCAGCAATATTTGCACAGGAAAACGCAAACCCTTCTGTTTCGATGCTTACATCATCTGGAAGAAAGCTCCAGTCTATTACGCAAATTACGTCAATTGTAGCATTTTCTGCCCATCCTGCAAAATTGTGAAGTGCATTAAAGCTTATTTTTGAACCGTCTGTACAGAACAATACTTTCATTATTTTCTCCTCGTCGATTTTCTCTAAGAATAAAATATGTTAAGGAAAATTAAATTAGCTGGTATTCTATATTTTTTTTTGTTATATTGTATATTAGTAAGACTTATTTTTAAGGATTAAGTGTTGTAGTCATGCCGGCAGATAATAAGGTTAATCTAAGGGAATATAAAAATTTAATCGAAACGATAGCTAAGGTAGAGTATCAAAAGTTTTCGGTTTCGCATCTTATTGAGTTGCCAGAACTTATTAATATCGGCAATCATACACTTTACTTGCTTTTCAAAAATAATAAGCCCGAAAATTATAACAACACTTACCTTTCTACCGCAATCAAGTGGGCTATTAGAAATGAAGTCAGAAGAAGATATAAATGGTACTCTCTAAAAAATAGAAAGCAGGAAGAAGCAGACAGCGAACAAGAAGTCCGTGTTGAAGTTTATAAAACTATCCTTTCTATTGACGAAATGCAGGACGCTGAGGTTCCGACCCAGATAAAAGCTGATGAGAGAACCCCGGAAGAATCAATCGAATTTGCAGAACTTAAGGCCGAAATTCTTGAATCAATGAAAAAATTACCAAAACGAGAGCGAGAGCTTATTGAATATAAGTTTTTCAAAGAAAAAAAACTTAGAGAAATTGCAGAGGAATTTGATATTTCGCAATCAAGGATTTCCAGAATTATTCAATCCGGACTGGACAAAATTAAAAAAGACTTAAAAAAACAAGGGATACTTTAAAATATATATGAAAACAATTTTTGAAAAGAGCAATAATACAGACGGGGTAAGATTTACAGATGAAAATGTCAATATAGATTTCATTGATGAAAGCCTCCTGAGAGCGAACCCGGCTGAACTCCCTCAAGTTTCTGAATTAGAACTTATGCGGCACTATAAAGAGCTTTCTGATAAAAACTTTTGTATTGAAAAAGGCTTTTACCCGCTCGGCTCCTGCACTATGAAGTATAATCCAAAAGTTAATGAACTTTTGGCAAATCTCGAAGGCTTTGCAAATCTTCATCCAGCTTCTGTTGACAGTGATGCGCAGGGAGCTTTGGAATTAATGTTTAAGCTCCAGGAAGCACTAAAGAAAATTACAGGCATGGATGCAGTTTCTCTACAGCCTGCGGCCGGTGCTCACGGTGAATTAACCGGCATGATGGTTATTAAAAAGTATTTTGAAGTTAAAGGCGAGAATAGAAAAAAAGTGCTTGTACCGGACTCTGCGCATGGCACAAATCCCGCAAGCGCTGCTTTGTGCGGTTTTGAAATTGTTTGCGTGAAGTCAAATGAGCGCGGACAGGTTGATATTGAAGATTTAAAATCAAAATTAAGTGCAGATGTTGCTGCTATTATGATGACCAATCCCAATACCCTCGGACTTTTTGAGGAAAGAGTGCTTGAAATCTCAAAATTAATGCATGATAACGGCTCACTTTTATACTATGACGGAGCAAACTTTAATGCGATAATGGGTTATACAAATCCGAAATTAATGGGGTTTGATGTTGTTCATTTAAATCTTCATAAAACATTTGCGACACCCCATGGCGGCGGAGGCCCCGGAGCCGGGCCGGTCGGTGTGGTTGAAAGCTTAAAAGAATATTTGCCGGTACCGATAATTGCTTTTGATGGAAAAAAATATTTCCGTGAATTTAATCTAAAGCACTCAATCGGTAAAGTAAGAGATTTTTATGGAAGTTTTGGGGTTTTAGTCAGGGCATATGCTTATATCCTAATGATGGGTAAAAATCTCAAAGAAGCAAGTGAAAACGCCGTTTTGAATGCTAACTATTTAAAAGAAAAGCTTAAAAAGTATTATAAACTGCCGTATGATGAGCCTTGCATGCACGAATTTGTGCTTTCTGGCGAAGATATGAAACAAAAATACGGAGTTTCAACGCTAAACATTGCAAAGGCATTGATGGATGAAAACACTCACCCGCCTACAGTTTATTTCCCTCTGATTGTCCACGAAGCGCTTATGATTGAGCCTACCGAAAGCGAATCAAAAGAGCGGATGGATGAATTTGTGAAGGTAATGATAAATATTTATGAGGAGGCGAAAATTAATCCTGAAAAGTTAATCTCAGCTCCTCACTTAACCCCTGTGAAAAAAGTAGATGAAACAATGGCAGCACGCCATCCTGATTTGAAAGGTTGAAAAATTGGAAAATAAAAAGAAAAATATAAAAGTATCATTCCCGCATATGGGTACAATATATATAGCTTGGGGCGCAGCTCTGAGAAAAGTAGGTGTTGAACCTTTTATTCCCCCTTATACAAGTAAAAGAACGCTTTCGCTTGGCACAAAACATTCTCCTGAAGCTATTTGTCTTCCTTATAAATTAATTTTGGGAAATTTTATTGAAGCAATTGAAGGCGGCGCTGATTACGTTGCAATGATTACATCACCCGGCATTTGTCGTTTGGGAGAATACGGTGCTTGTATTAAAAATGCATTGTCTGATTTAGGCTATCACACGAATTATATTGAATTAACACTCTACGACGGTATTAAGGGCATGTATCGATTTTTGAAAGAAATCAGCGGAAAAAATGACCCTGTCCTTTTTATGAGAGCCATTCTAATTGCTATGAGAAAAGTTTTTGTGCTTGATGATTTGGAAAGCAGGCTTTCGTATTTGAGAGCGCGAGAAAAAACTTTCGGCGAAGCTGAGAAACATTTTATAAAAGCGATTAAAATGATTGATGAAGCAAATACTAACCGTCAATTAAACCGCGCTAAAAAGCAGGCTTTTGCAGAAATGGACAAAACTGAAATTGATGAAAACAAAGAAGTTTTGCATGTTGATATAACCGGTGAAATTTTTCTTGTGTGCGACAAATTTTCAAATCAAGATATTGTAAAAGAACTTGGTAAAATGGGGGTTGAAACAAGAAAAAGCCTTACTGTCAGCAGTTTTTTAAAAGATGCAATTATCCCGAAACTTTTCAGAAAAGGCGAAACACACCTTCAAAGAGCAAATAGACTTGCAAAGCCTTACCTTATGCGCGATATAGGCGGAGATGCTTTGGAGTGTGTATCTGATGTTGCTTATGCCAATGAAAGAGGCATTGACGGAATTATCCATATCAGTCCTTTCACTTGTATGCCGGAAATTATGTCTCAAAATATTTTTCCTGCAATGAGAGAAAACTGTGATATCCCAATATTACCTCTTATTATGGATGAACAAACCGGAAAAGCGGGGTATATTACACGTCTTGAAGCATTTGTAGATTTGATGAGGCGCAGAAAACGAAAAAAAGAAGCCGCTAAAAAACAAGAAGAAATTATTAAGTAATTTGTCGGTTTTTATTTTTACTGAACAGAGGTTAAATATTTATTATGATAAAACTTTTTAAAGAGGCATTTAAAACATCAAATGATTGTATAATTTTAACAATTCCGCTAGTATTTTTTATGTGGATAATTACGTTGTACATAGCGTTTTCGTCAACTACGATAAGTGCGCCTGTTGAATTTGCAATAGCACTTGTTACACTGTTATTTATGTTAGGGGCATTTTTTTCAGGCTGGTTCTACATGGCTAAAAAAGCAATTGCGGTTTCCCAAAGAGTGTACGTCTTGGATGAAGACCGTGCAAAAGATACAATGCGTTTATTTAAAGAAATTCCGACTGGTATAGGGTTGTATTTTTTGTCATTTATAGGGATGTGTGTGCTTTTTTTAATTATAATAGCTTTGTCTTCGGCTTTTGTTTCGTTTGTAGGAGGCTTAATAATAGGTAACATTGATTTTACTCCGCAGCAGCTTCAAGCAGCGTTGAATGCCGCGCAAGGTGTTGACAAAACCGCGTTTCTATCTTCATTGACTCTTGAGCAAAAGCTTAAACTTAGTGATTGGAGAATGCTTATAGTTTTAGCAACGACAGCATTGTCATTCTTGTTCATGCTATGGATTCCGGAAATAATATATTCTACTCCAAATCCTTTTGTCGCACTGTTAAAGTCAATTAAAAAGCTGTTTTGTAAATTTTTAAATTCTTTAAAATTGTTTGTATATCTGACTTTTTTAAATGTGCTTTTGACGCTTTTAGGAGCTTTGGCGCTTTTAAATCCAATTTTGTATCTTTTTGTAATGGTTTTATATTTTTATTTTCTAATATATGTTGTTGTGCTACTATTTAGCTATTATGAAAGAGAATTTTGCGATAAGGGACAAGTCGAAGAAGCCTAAAGTAATTGCTGTTGTAGGAGCTACAGCTTCCGGTAAAACTGCGTTTGCTATTGAATTGGCAAAGAAAATGAACGGCGAAATTGTTTCAGCAGATTCTCGTCTTGTTTATAGAGGGTTTGATATTGGAACTGCAAAGCCAAGCGTGCAAGAACAAAAAGAAGTTCCTCATCATATGATAGACATAGTAGAGCCTGAAATTGATTATTCAGCAGGTGTTTACGCAGTTGAAGCCAGACGGGCTGTTAATTCAATTCTTGAAAAAGGGTGTGTTCCTATTGTTGTTGGGGGAACCGGGTTATATTTCAGAGTGCTTTTAGAAGGTTATGATATGCCCGATGTAAAGCCGGATTATGAATTGCGTAAGGAATTACAGATGCTTTCAAATGCAGAGCTTTATTCAATGCTAAAATCGTTGTCTTCCTCAAGGGCCGGTGAAATTGAGCTTAACGATAAGAGAAAACTAATAAGGGCAATAGAGTTAGAAAGAAATTTAGAAAAGCCGCTTTCAGAGCATAAAAAAGAACCTGAATATGATGTGGAGTGGATTGGTTTAAATTTTCCGCGCAAAGAGCTTTATGAAAGAATAGAAAAACGGGTAGATTTAATGATTGATAACGGTCTTATAGATGAAACTAAGAGGCTTTTGGAAAAGCACGGTCGCATTAAAAATCTTGTTGGAACTATAGGTTATAGAGAAATAACAGCTTATCTAGACGGCGTAATGAGTTTTGATGAAGCGGTTAACAAGTTGAAGCAAAACACAAGGAATTACGCAAAAAGACAGCTAACCTGGTTCCGTAAAAATCCGCTTATAAAATGGAATGTCCAACCTGAAAAATTGAAAAAATAATTTTTTTTGCTAAAATAAATCTATAAAGTTTAAGAAGAGGGTATGTGATGAATAAAAAGTTTTTTAAAATTGCCGGTATAACTATCGGAATTATTCTTGTGCTGTTCTATTTGTTGTTTTTAATTCTGCCGTTTATTCTAAATGGAGTTATAAATTCATACAGCGGACAGGCTGAAAAACTTATAAAAGATACAACAGGCTTTAACCTGGAGATAGGCAAAATTCAACTTTTGACTACACCGAAGCTTACTGCGGGGGTGAAAATATCACATGCAAAAGCCGAACTTCCTAACGCAGATAAATTATTCTCGGCTGACAATTTAGAAGTGAAACTTTCACTAATACCGATTGTTTTCAGGCAAATTAGAATTGATAAAGTTTCTGCTGATAATTTAAATTTATATTTAAAGGTTAAAAAGGACGGGCATTTCTTACTGGAGGATTATATTCCGCAATCACACAAGGACAATCCGGCACAGACAGCTTCTGAATTACCTTTTAAATTCAAACTCTCTAATCATCTGCCTTCTATATATATTAAAAACTATAATCTTACATTTACAGATTCTGTATCAGAAAAAGACTACTCTATTAAGGGTGATAAAATTAATCTGACTGATTTTATATTTAACAAAAAAATTAAAGTATCAGCGGATTCTCAAATGTATTTCGATGGTGTAAAGCAGTTCAGTGTAAACTTAAAACTTTATAATAAGATTATGCCGGATATGGATTTTAATGACCTTGTTTTCATGCAAACTCCAAATGAGACGCCAAAAGAACAACAAGAACTTCCTTTTATCAACTTAATAGATATATTCAAAGCCATAAGTAAAAACAAATTTTGCGCAAATTTGAATGCAGATTTGCATTTGAAAAGAAATTCTAAAGAAGTGCTCGCTGATGGCTTTTTGAATGTAGACGGAATTTCGATTGCTGTTGACGGGAAAAATCTTCCTGATGGAAACTTGCATTTAAATTTTTCTGGCAATGAAATTAAAATGTTGTCAAAGTTATACACCGCAGATAACGAAACGACAGATATAAACGGTGATTTCAGAACAGGAAAACATGCAAAAATAGATTTGTCATTCAAATCCAATGCAGGAATTAACAATGTATTTAATATCATTGATAGTATTGCTAAATCCTTTGGGTATAAGGATTTGGATACATTGAGTGCTACAGGTGCTGTTGATGCGGATTTTAATATAAAAAGCGATCTTAAAAAAATAAATTCTAACGGATATTTTAAAATACCTTCTGCTTCTATAAAATATGCCCTATATAATGTCTTAATTGATAATATCAAAGCAGACGTTGATCTTACAAATAACAATGTAAACGTAAAAGATGTATCTTTTTCAGTGCTTAACCAGCCTTTGAAGCTTTATGGCACAATTTCACAAGACGCTACTACTGATTTACACTTGACGGCGGATAAGCTTTTGCTCAAAGCGCTTGTTGCAGCTGCAGGGCAAGTGGCGATACTCAAGGAGAATGACATTAAATCAGGTACACTTTCAATGGATGCCGGATTAAAAGGTAAATTAAAAAATCCCGAACCTTCGGCTATGCTTAGCATCGATAATGTTAATATTAAAAATAAGCCATCTAATACAGGAATTTCACTTTCAAATGCAAAATTCAATCTGAAGACTGACGGAAAGAATTACAGCGGGCTTGTGAATTCTAAAAATCTTTTGATTACAAACCCAATTGCTAAAGTAAAGGTTCCGGAAGCAGGCGCTGTAATTAACGAAAAAGATATTTTAATAAATAATACCTATTTTCTTATTGACAATTCACGAGTAGATGTGAATGGCAAAATTACTGATTACATGGATAAAAAGCTTGCAATTGATATTAACGCTGCCGGTGCTATGCTTGCGAGCGACTTAAAAATGATGGTACCGCAAGAATTAAGAAGTGATATAAAAGCACTTGGCAAGCTGCCTTTGAATGTAAATATTACCGGCAACGCTAAGACGCAGAATATTGTTGCTAAAATTACGGCTAACCCGTCAAACTATCTTTCTATTCTAAATATCGAAAGTCTTAAGGGTAAAAATACGCTTATAAAATCCAAAATGTCAATTGAAAATGATAAATTACAATTTACAGAAACCGGTATTTATATAAATGACAATAGCATTGCTTCACTTTCAGGCGCTGTTGATAATCTTTCTAAATCACAAAACCTTTCTTTGAAATTGTCAGTGCCTACTGTTCAAACGATGAATATACCCGGCTTCAAAGACTCCAAACTTTCAGCCAGAGGCGATGTTAATATAACAGGTGCCGCGTTGAATCCGAAATTGAAAGGAAATCTTTCAATTCCTTCAATAAGAATTCCTGATATGGCTGTATCTATGGATAATCTGGAGCTTATACTCGACGGAGTTATTGTAAATGGAAAAGCTACTCTCAAGCGTTTAACTTCAGGCGGTATAGTTGCTGAAAACCTTTCTGCTGATTTTAGTTTAAACAATAATGTTTTCTATCTAAAAAACATTAAAGGTGATGCTTTTTCCGGAAAAGTAAACGGTAATGTGTCATATAATATTTTAAACGGAAAAATTGGTGTCGATATGAAAGGTTCCGGCATGAACGCACTTAATGCGATTGAGGGCGCAGCAGGGATTAAAAATGCTCTTTCAGGAACATTAGGTTTTGATGCGAAAGTTAGTCTTCAAGGTGCAACAGAGGCTGAGATGATGAAATCATTGAAAGGCACTGTGGGGTTTAATATTGATAATGGAGCCTTCCTGAATATCGGTAAGCTTGAAAATCTTCTCACTGCACAAAACCTGAATGCAAATACGATATTACGTACTGCGCTTGCCCCTGTAACTTCCCTTCCTGTTATCAAAAACACCGCTAATTTTAAATATATTAAAGGTGAATTGGCTTTTAACGGTAATGGATGGGCTGATGTTAAATCTATCAAAACTTCAGGGCCGTCAATGGCTTATTTTATAACAGGTCGATACAATTTGTTAAATGGCAGTGCAAATCTCGCTATTCTCGGACGTTTAGGAGCGGATGTTGTTAAAGCATTGGGGCCTCTGGGCGAATTATCAGTCAGCAAGTTAACTTCATACATACCTAAATTTGGGGCTTTGACAGGCAGTATAATTAATGCGATAACAACTAACCCAAAAGGCGAAAATGTTGCGGCAATTCCTGCGCTTTCCGGCGGAAATACTTCGTATAAAGACTTCAAAGTGAGCTTTAACGGCGGAATAGAGAGCAAATCTTCTGTTAAATCGTTCAAATGGCTTTCCGATCCGGATATGTCTGCAATAGAGGCTCCTTCTATCAAAGAACAAGTCCAAAGTGATATTAAATCACGGATAGATGCGATTAACAAGGCTAAAGAAGATGCTCAAACACGCAGCCAAGCTGCTAAAGAAGAATATAAGCAGCAGGCTGAAGATATTAAAAATAGTGTTGAAGATTTGAAAAATCTATTCAAATTCTAGCCACGGGTTACAATATACATGCCAAAACCATTAGCAGTAATGTGCCAATCTGAACGGCTGTTGTAACATTTTGTGTAAATTTATTAGAGTCGTATTTGGTTGCGGATTTTTGGGCTCTGTATGCGCTTGAAATTCTATTCATACGGGTTTCTGCGTCATCTGATGAAAAATTGGTTCCAAACATTGCGCTTTCAAGTCTGCTTAATCTGTGTTCATCGGTTTCATTATTGTATGATTTTTTGAGTACACTTTTTTCTACTGTTGAAAGGTTAACTTTTTTAGGAGTTTGAGCTATGCGATCGTTGTTGAATGCCTCTCTCATCATTCTTTGTCTTGCGTTGAAAGCTTCATAATCAAAAGTATTTGGCGATTGGTATCTGTTTAAATGATAATCAGCGCCAAGAGGTGCAACATCATCATCGTAAAATTCATTTGAAGATTGAGCTATTTGGTTATCCATCAAAGATTGCGGCTTAATTTCGGCTTTTAATCTGTCAGTGCGTGTTGCAAGATCGTCGTTGTACTCTTTTCCAAAAGTTTTCTGTTCAAGTTTTGAAAGCCTTGCTCTGATATCAGCTTTTGGAAAAGTCTGATTGAATACCATTTCTTCCAATTCGTCAACAGCAGGATAAGTTACGTTAGAAGCTGCAACAGGCTCTTCTTCTATATAACTGTCCTCAGCGTCCGCGAAAGTGTCTTCGACAGGCTTAATTTCCTGCCCCATCTGATCAACAGAAAGGTCTTTTTTTAATTTGGCAATCCTTTCATTTATAGATTTTGAAGATGTTTGACCGTATACTGATTTTTCTATTCGTTCAATACGTGAAGTTTCATTTTCATTATCATATTGAAACCCAAAAAGAGAATTTTCAATTTTATTTATAGTTGTAGTATATGGGCTTGCGAGCACCAAGCTATTGAGCCCCAAAAACAATGTAATTGATAATGCTGTAATAATTTTTTTCATAATACAACTCCTTAGCTTTAGTCTAAGGCTGCGCATGATTGAAAACTATTCTACGGAATTGTGATTTTGAAAAGGTTAAAAACTCTTATAAAAGCCTAAATAAAAAGTAGTATGTTATAAAACTCATACTACTTTTTGTTAACAAATTTGGAGTATAATCTAGCTTTTAAGTTTTTTAAGTGCTGCAAGTTCGTCTTGATAAGGTGAAAGTCCCGTAATTTTGTCGATTATGCCGGGTAAAACTTCAAGCGTGTAATCGATTTCTTTTTCGGTGGTAAACTTGGAGAGTGAAAACCTTATGCTTCCATGAATTGCTGTGAACGGAACATTCATAGCCCGAAGTACATGGCTGGGCTCAAGAGAACCTGAAGTGCATGCGCTTCCTGAGCTTGCACAAATACCTAAATCACTTAAATGAAGAAGGATAAGTTCGCCTTCAATGTATTCAAACCCAATGTTAGTAGTGTTGGGTACCCGGTTTGTAATTGCTGTATTTAAGCGGGCATTGAAGACGTTTTTCAAAATTCCTGTTTCGAGTTTGTCGCGAAGGCGCTTAACTTCAGTTATTTCATATTTCAAATTATCTATAGCAAGTTCGGCGGCTTTTCCTATTCCGGCGATGTAAGGTACGTTTTCTGTGCCTGCGCGTTTGCCGCGTTCCTGGTGGCCTCCGATAATCAATGGTGTAATTAAGGTCTTTGAATTAACGTAAAGCGCACCTACGCCTTTTGGGGCATGGAATTTGTGTCCGGAAATCCCTAGTAAATCAATACCGCTGTTTTGAACATCAATCGGAATTTTACCCGCTGCTTGAACTGCATCAACAAAGAATTTAGTTTCTTTATTTTTAGATTTAATAATTTCCGAGATTTTTTCAACCGGATATATAACCCCGGTTTCATTATTGGCATACATAATTGAAACAAGAGCAGTATCAGGATTAACAGCTTCTTCAAGCTCGGCAAGATCGAGTTCTCCGTTTGAATTTACGCCGATATAATCAACCTTGTAACCTTCTTTTTCAAGCTGTTTGTACAAGTTTAAAACAGCCGCGTGTTCAACTTTTGAAGTAATAATATGGCGTTTGTTTTTGTTCATATTTAAGACACCGCGGATTGCTGTATTTGCACTTTCAGACCCGCAGGATGTAAATATAATTTCTTTTTCGTTTGCAGCGTTGAACAAATCTTTAATCCGGGCACGCGCTTCTTTAATGGCGTTAGCGGCCGGTTTTGCAAAATCATACATTGATGATGGATTTGCGTATTCATTTTTGAAATACGGCAGCATTTCTTCTAAAACCGCCTCATCAACTTTTGTTGTAGCATTGTTATCTAAATAAATTAAATTTTCCATTATGCCACCTCGATTACGACTAAATCCGGGCTGACTGTTTCTTTCAAAGTCGTTTCAACAAAGGCTTTCAAAGTCAGATGTGAATTTTTGCATCCGGAACATTTGCCGCGAAGTTTTACTAATACATTATTTCCTTCAATATCGACAAGAGTGATGTCGCCGCCGTCTTTTCTAAGTTCCGGCGATATTTGATTTTCAATAATACTGTTTATTTTGAGAATTTTTTGCGCTGGAGATAAAACCGCTTGTTTTTCTTCTTCTTTTTTCTCTTTGTGATAATAGGTGTCTAAGATATCTTGAATCAATCCTTTACACTTGCCGCAAGCCCCGCCGGCTTTTGTATAATTTGTAATTTCATCGACAGTTTTCAAGCCGTTTTGCTTAATCGCATCCCAAATTATGTTTTCGGTGATATTAAAACAAGTGCAGACAACTTTTTCTTTTTTTTCAAAAGCATATGCGTCGTTTCTCAGCTCATCAAGGTCTGTCATGTCGTCATATCCCTGAAGAGCGTCTTCCAATGCCTCATAGCCCATAACAGAGCAGTGCATTTTTTCAGGAGGAAGCCCGCCAAGTTCATCAGCAATATCTTTGTTTGTAATTTTTTTGACTTCTTCGACTGTTTTACCAATAATCATTTCTGTCAAAATACTTGAACTTGCAACTGCACTGCCGCAGCCGAAAGTTTGGAACTTGGCGTCAGTTACGACTCCGTCTTTTATTTTTAAATATATTTTTAAAGAATCACCGCACGCAAGAGAACCTGCTTCACCTACGGCATCCGCATTGTCAATTTTACCGACATTTCTCGGATTTCTGTAGTGATCCATTACTTTATCAGAATAATCCCACATAATTTTTCCCTTTATCTTACTTCTACTTATGATATTTTAACCCAAAAAAACTATAGAGATTACTTTTTTAATATAAAATTAATTATTTTAAAATAAGTGATATAGCGGATAATCTTTAGGGATTTTCCAACCATTATGCTTAATTAGAGCGGCACATCCGTGTTGCAGAATACTGCCGTTATTTTTGCAGTTATTCTTAAGGAAAATTTCATTGGAACCTGAATATACTGGTGCTATTAAAGGATTTCCCCCTTTTTTCAGCGAAAATAGAAAGCCGTTAATCCCATCATAGTTTGTGCTTTGCCCTCTTGCGCATTTAGAATAATTTACACAGTAAAATATATAAAGTGTTGTACCTGAGTTCATGTAACTTCTAAAACCGCTTCCATCTGCGAATGCAGCATAATAATATGTGCTATGGCTTCCATCTTCAGTTATAGTTTTAATGTATTTTGTAATGTTTTCACGGAACCAGCCTGCAATATATTCACCATTATTGTCGTTTTCTCGTAGTTCTGTTGTAAATTCAATTGTTTCATGCTCAGCAATAGACATTTTCAGCGCTTGATTCATAACGGAATAGAATTTAGCAAGCCGCGTTTCAGTTGTTAGAATTCTATGTCTTTTGGTGAGTTGTGGTATCATTAAAGCGGCAACTATTCCAATAACGCCGAGTGTAATTAAAACTTCCGCGAGAGTAAAGGCAAACTTTTTCTTAAATTGCACTTCTTTACTAAAGTTGTGAGAAAAGGGAAACTGGACTTTATTTCCTAATT
>ULUL01048738.1_pt1 | contig 39304 bp, 38 predicted proteins | sample 1958481 | NCBI WGS metagenome assembly ULUL01 (sample SAMEA4835759, study PRJEB28245) | human gut metagenome | biome: gut microbiome; material: fecal sample | place: Denmark | collected 2008 | reverse complement strand
AAAAAGCATTGATATTATTGGATGAAAGGAAATGAAAAATATAAAAAATAATAAAATTTTAAGTATTGAACAATAGTGGAAATAATGATAATATAAGGTTATAGAACTTGAATGCAACATAATGAACATTATGGGGCATTTTTTTTATTAAAAAACCGCCTTATTTAGGCGGTTTTTTTGTGTTTAATTAAGCTTCTTCTTTAATTTCAACTTTATTATTATTTGCCAATTTTTCCCTTACTTTTTGTTCAATTTCTTTTAAAAGTTCAGGGTTTTCAGATAAAAATTCTTTTGATTTATCTCTGCCTTGGCCTAATTTTTCATCATTATAGCTAAACCAAGCGCCTGCTTTTTTCACTATATCCATATTAACCGCAACATCTAAAATGTTTCCTATAGCGCAAATGCCTTTACCGTATACAATGTCAAATTCTGCTGTTCTAAAAGGTGGTGCTACTTTGTTTTTAGCAACTTTAACTCTTACACGGTTTCCTATATCTTCGCCTTCTTTATTTTTAACAGAATCAAATCTTCTGATATCCAAACGAACCGAAGCATAATATTTAAGAGCGTTACCGCCAGTTGTGGTTTCGGGGTTACCATACATAACGCCGATTTTTTGCCTTAATTGGTTAATAAAAATAACCGTTGTGTTTGTTTTACCTACAATTGCGGTTAATTTTCTTAAAGCTTTGCTCATTAACCTTGCTTGAAGCCCCATTTGCTGTTCATCCATTGCTTTTTCAATTTCAGCTTTCGGAACAAGAGCAGCAACCGAATCTATAACAATAACATCAATTGCGCCACTTCTTACAAGTTCTTCCGCAATTTCTAAAGCTTGTTCGCCTGTGTCTGGTTGCGAAATTAAAAGTTCATCAACATTAACACCTAAATTTCTTGCATATTCAGGGTCAAGGGCATGTTCTGCGTCTATAAAAGCTGCAATACCCCCTCTTTTTTGGGCTTCTGCCACAATATGTTGTGCTAATGTTGTTTTACCTGATGATTCAGGCCCGTAAATTTCAATAATTCTTCCCCTTGGAACGCCGCCAACGCCAAGAGCTATATCAAGCGCCAAAGCGCCTGTTGGAATGCAATCCACTTGAACCGAAGGTCTATCCCCCAATTTCATAATGGAACCTTTGCCAAAATCTTTTTCTATTTTATCCAAAGCCATTTTTAAGGCTTTGTCTTTTCCTGCTTTTATTTCATCTGTTGCTTCTTTTGTTTTTGTTTCAGTTGCCATTTTAATTTTCCTCTATACACAAACTTAAAATCATTATATAATAAATTTTATGAAAACAATAAAACTTAACAATTTCGAAATCGGAGGAGATAAGCTTACAATTTTAGCGGGCCCTTGCGCTATGGAATCAAAAGAAATTTGCGCTTCGGTTTGCAAAAAATTAAAAGAAGTAACCGAAAAGTTAGGAATTAATTACGTTTTTAAAGTTTCTTTTGATAAAGCAAACCGTTCTTCACTTGCATCATACAGGGGCTTAGGAATTGAAGAAGGGTTAAAAATAATAGGTGAAATTAAAGAAGAATTTGAAATACCCGTTGTAACAGATATCCATGAACCCTACCAAGCGGAGTTGGCCGCTAAAGTAGCAGATATTTTGCAAATTCCTGCGTTTTTGTGCAGGCAAACAGATTTGCTTGTTGCAGCCGCTAAAACGGGGAAAATCGTAAACATTAAAAAGGGGCAGTTTTTATCTCCCTATCAAATGAAATCAATTGCAAAAAAAGTTATTGATTCGGGGAATGATAAAATTTTAATAACAGAACGTGGCGCCAGCTTTGGTTATAACAACCTTGTTTCTGATATGAGAAGCATTAAAATTATTCAAGATATGGGATATCCCGTTATTTTTGATGCAACTCATTCAGTTCAAATCCCCGGCGGCAAAGGTGAATCATCAGGCGGTGAAAGACAATTTGTTCCTCTGCTTGCAAAATCTGCAGTTGCAGCAGGTGCTAAAGGGTTATTTTTTGAAATTCACCCCGAACCATCTTGCGCTTTATGCGATGGAGATAATATGCTTCCTTTAAATGAAGCTGAAAAACTTTTTACAACATTAAATGAGATTTTTAAAATAGTAAATTAATTATGTTAGATTTGAATGCAAAATACGAAGTTTTATCATATATGACAGGTGACACAAAAGCCGGCACCAAAATGGGCAAAATGCAATTGAAGAATTTGTCCAATGATTCAATCTTAAATTGCATTCTTTGGGAAGAAGCCTTAAATAGGCTTGATTCCAAGCTTTTTAAAACGGGAAACATTGTTAAAATAACAACCGCAAGCTACAATGAAAGGTTTAACAATTGCCTTATAACAAACATGGAACTTTTGGTTGAGGCAAAATCGGGCATTACAAAAGAAGAAAGAGAAGAGCTTTTTAGTTTTATAACTTCAACAATTGAAGGTTTTACGGATGAAAACTTAAAGAAATTTGTAAAAAATGCAATTGAAAAAGACAAAGAAAAATTCATGATTGCCCCTGCTGCAAAAGTTATGCACCACAATTATTTAGGGGGTTTGCTTGTTCATATAACGGAATGCATAAAATTTGCACTGGCAATTTATCCTGTGTGTTATAAAAAAATTGATAAAGATATTCTGCTTGCTGCCTGCATTTTGCATGATATAGGGAAAATTTATGAATATGAAATAGACCCCGAAACAGGCTTTGTTGAATATTCAAGCGAATTTCAAAAAGATTGGTTAAGCCATTCTCAATATGGTTTTTCACTTTGCATGGCAAATAACCAGCCCATGATAGCAAAAATGATAGCAGCCCACCACGGAAGAGCCGACTGGGGCGCTATGATTGACTTAGGCGAAAAAGATTTAGACAATTTCTATTATATAGTTCATCACATAGATGACCTATCTGCAAAGTTCGGAAGAACAAATGTAAACGATTTATAAGGGGGACAGATGAAAAAGTTTCTGCTTTTTTTAAGCTTATTTACAATCCTAACGGCGTTTTTTATAAACGAAGCTTCCGCCTATCAAATAACGGCAGATGTTAAGACAAAAAGAATACCTTTAGGAACAAAACTTGAACTTGAAATGGCACACAACGTTTCATTAGATTCAGCAAATACGGGTGATATGTTCAGCGCATATTTAACAAGAGATGTAAGAACCCCAACCACAATGATTTTACCCCGAGGAACGGTTGTAAGAGGCAACATTGCAAAAGTTGTTGAACCAAAAAGGCTTTCCCGTTCAGGTATTTTATATTTAAATTTTGACCACGTTGTAGCACCAAACGGTTCGCAATTGCCAATAAAAGCGGGCTTGTGCGAAGATTTTAATTTAGATGATAACGGCGGCATTAAAGGCGGCGGCAATTATGGCGCTGCGGTTAAAGAAAATTGGTCGAATTCGGGTGCAATTATTAAGAAATCTACAAAGTGGGGAATCACATCAGGCGAAGATTTATTTAAAGGCGGCAAATACCTTGTAACCCCCTTTGCTGCTGTAGGCGGCACCGTTGCAGGGGCAGGTTATTTTGTTGGAACAACCGTTGCCGATTTGTTTCATAAAGGTAAAGGGGTTGACCTAACAAAAGGACAGGTGTTTAATATTTTATTATTAGAGTCATTGGATGTACCGGTAAGTGAATAGCGTAGAAAAAATAAAAGACATTTTAATAAAGAAAAACTTAAAGCTTTCTGTTGGCGAATCTTGCACGGGCGGGCTTATAAGTTCAATTCTTACTGATATTGACGGTGCTTCAAAATTTATTGAAGTAAACTTTGTAACATATTCAAAGTTTGCAAAAATAAGATTTTTGGATGTTCCGGAATTTGTAATTGAAAGGTATGGTGTTGTTTCAAATGAAACTGCATATTGTATGGCAACAGGCCTATTACAATATTCGGGCGTTTCAATTGCAACAACGGGCTATGTGGGCCCCACAGGGGGAGATGAGAAAAACCCGATAGGCACGGTTTATTATGCTTTTGGCTATAAAAACAAAGTTAAGGTTTTAAAATACATTTCAGAAAAAACGGAAAGAAAAGAAATTAAAGCCGATATGGCAAACTTTATTTTAGATGGCTTTGTTGGTTTTCTTGAAGAAAATTTTTCTAATTAATTAAACGTTTTTATAAAAAAGCCCTATTTAATGGGGCTTTTTTTGTTTGTTAATAATTGTAACGAAAAATTGATTATCGCTAAAGTTTAATTAAAAGTTATCCGATAGCCTTTATATAAGAACAAGGATTAAAGAACTTAATTAAAGGAGGCTCAAATGAGCGAAGTACATTTTGGCGGTCTTTCAGGCAATTATGGTTATTACCAGAATGACAATTCAAACAAAAAGGCGGAAGAAAACAATTTCCATCAAGCTTCAGTTGCACCCGAAGCAAAAAGTGCAGACCCAAGCAAAGTTTTAGATGCGCTTTCATTTATGGGTGCTCAAAATTTCGTAAAAGTGGCGGGAAAGGCACCTGTTAACCCTTCAGATTTTCTATCGGACGATAGAATTAAAGGCATTGAAGATTCAATGAAATTATTTGAAGAAGGAACAGAAAAATATGCCGATGCAATTAAACAAGAATTCGGCAATATGTTTAGTGAAGATACGGTTTATGCCCTTGCGGCAAACACCTTCGCACTTGACGCATAAGTCAAAATGAAGGAATGAAAAGTATTTCTCTCTCCTCCTTATCTCTATAGTTCTTTAAGATTTACCCGAGGTTTTTCTTCCTCGGGCTTTTTTTGCGGATTTTACGTAGCATGGAGCAAACGTCAGTTTGCGAAATGCGCCAATGTGAGCGAACGCCGAAGTAAAAAAAGTGCGTCAGCACTTTTGAAACGAAGTGCAAGAGAAGCGAGCCGCTAGTAAAATCCAAGACAGCGAAATTCCAGGGTCGCCCGAAAAAAGTTGACTAAATGTCAAGTTTTTTCGGGGCAGGCGAATAGAGAGTATTTATGCTCGATGGAGCCGTTTCGCAACTTAAAAGTGAAGCGAAACCCGCCAAGGCGAGTGACGAGTGAAGCAAAAAAATTTCTTGAAAAAGAAATTTTGAAGCGAAATTCAAGGAACGAGCCGCTAGGAATTTCAAGAGAGCGGATTTTGTGTAGCACGCAGGGCGAAGCCCGAAGTGCGACGGGTGCGAAGCTTTAGCGAAGCAGGGTCGCCCGTTGAAAAAGGTTAATAACCTTTTGAAACGGGGCAGGCAAAGTCAAAAACGAAGTTTTTGCGTGCCGTTTAGCAAAATAAAATAAGCACTTTTGAAACGAAGTGCAAGAGAAGCGAACCGCTAGTAAAATCCAAGAGAGCGGATTTTACCCTCCAAGAGGACCCATTTTGCACAAAATCAAAGATTTTGGCAAAAGGAGGCGTAGCATGGAGCAAACGTCAGTTTGCGAAATGCGCCAATGTGAAAGCCGTACGGAATGGAAAAAAGCGCATTTTTTAAAGGTCTAATTCTTTAATTGCTTTTATAACGGCAAACATTCTTGATTGCACGTTTAATTTTGTTAAAATTGCACTAACGTGCGCTTTTGATGTATGCGATGAAATGTGCAGAAATTCTGCAATTTCTCTGTTTGATAAGCCTTTAATAACAAGGTTTAAAACTTCCAGTTCCCTTTTTGTAAGCCCATAAAAACTTTTCGGGTTTTTAAGCTCTAAAACACTATCCATTTTTATTTCCCTTTTTTTATTAATTCCATTCAGATTTGAATTAATGGTATAATATCGGGAAATTATTCGTAACTGGCCAAATTACCCGTTTTTAAAGATAAAAAAAGCGCCTTATTTAAGGCGCTTTATATTTTAAACTTTTGGTGCATTTCTTAATTTTATATGCAACTCTCTTAGTTGTTCTTCGCTTGCAATTCCCGGGGCATCAGACATTAAATCTTTTGCTTGGGAATTTTTAGGAAATGCTATAACATCTCTGATTGATTCAGAACGTGTTAAAAGCGCAACAAGCCTATCTAAGCCAATTGCTAAACCGCCATGGGGCGGAGTTCCATATTTAAACGCTTGAACAAGAAAATCAAATTTTTCTTTAATATCTTCATCAGTTAAACCTAATGCCTTAAATACTCTTTCTTGAACTTCACTGTCATGGATTCTGATTGATCCGCCGCCAAGCTCACATCCATTGTAAACAATGTCATAAGCAATTGATTTAACATGGCCTTTGTCGTTTTCAAGTTTGTCTAAATCTTCAAGAGCAGGCATTGTGAACGGGTGGTGAACGGAAACAAACCTATTATCTTCTGCTGAATATTCAAACAAAGGAAAATCAACAACCCATAAAAGGTCATGTTGGGTTTTATCAATCAAGCCCAATTTTTCGCCAAAATAAAGCCTGAATCTGCCTAAAACATCAAACACAACTTTTGGTTGGTCTGCAACAAAGAAAACAATGTCGCCTTTATTTGCATCTGCTCTTTTTTGAATTTCTGCTATTTGTTCTTCGTTTAAGAATTTAAACACAGGAGATTTAACCGTGCCATCTTCCATATATGTAACCCAAGCAAGGCCCTTAGCGCCAAATTTAATTGCAAGGTTTCTAACATCATCCATATCTTTTCTTGAATAATGTGCAATATTTGGAATTTTAATTGCTCTAACCGTTCCGCCAGAGGCAATTACAGCCTTGAACGCTTCAAAGGTTGAAGCTTCCATAATGTCTGTTACATCAAAAAGTTCTAAGCCAAATCTGGTGTCAGGTTTATCAGAACCAAACCTGTCCATTGCTTCTCTCCAAGTCAACCTTTTAAATGGCGGGTTAACTTCAACGCCTGCGGCTTTAAATGCTTCTTTAATAAGCCCTTCTGTCATTTTAATAACATCATCTTGTTCAACAAAGCTCATTTCAATATCTACTTGGGTAAATTCAGGCTGCCTGTCTGCCCTTAAGTCTTCATCTCTAAAGCATTTTGCAATTTGATAATATTTTTCAATGCCGCCAACCATTAAAAGTTGTTTAAACACCTGTGGAGATTGTGGAAGGGCATAAAATTTGCCGTCTTGAACTCTGCTTGGAACTAAATAATCTCTTGCGCCTTCAGGTGTTGTTTTAATCAAAATTGGTGTTTCAACTTCAAGGAAATCTAAACTATTCATATAGTTTCTGATTGCAGTTACAATCTTGTGCCTTAAAGTTAAGTTTTTAAGCATTTTTTCAGATCTTAAATCTAAATAACGATATTTTAACCTTACATCTTCTGAAACAGCTTCATCTTCAATAATAAAAGGAAGGGTTTTTGCAGCTGATAAAATTTTAATTTCATCAGGGTACATTTCAATTGTTCCTGTTTGAAGTTTTTCATTAATGGTGTCATCAGGGCGTTTTGAAACTTTGCCTTTAACTTGAATAACATACTCGGATTTTAATTTTTGAAAGGTTTCATAAACTTGAGGGTTAATTTTCGGGTCTGCAACAATTTGAAAAAGGCCTGATCTATCTCTTAATTCAACAAAAATAATTCCGCCTAAATCTCTTATTGTAGAAGCCCAGCCTGCAAGAACAGCTTCTTTTCCAATCCAATTTTCATTAATTTCCGTGCAACTTTGTTTTTTGTATGTTAATTCCATTTCAATTCCTTTTATTTTAGTGTTTTAGCTAAATTATAAAATAAAAATATAATTTTACCAAATAATATATTTGTAATAGAATGTATTAGACCGGGTTGGAATTAAAAACCTTACCGGTATAGTTATAAATTAAGGAGAGAAAAGTTATGGCACTTAAAAATTTTTTATTCACATCTGAATCTGTAACTGAAGGCCACCCCGATAAAGTGTGCGACCAAATTTCAGATGCAATTTTAGATGTATTTTTAACAAAAGACCCTACAAGCCGCGTTGCAGCTGAAACAACCGCAACAACAGGTATGGTTTTAGTTTCAGGTGAAATTTCTTCATCTTGCTATGTAGATATTCCATCTGTTGTAAGAGAAACTATTAAAAGAATTGGTTATAAAGGAGATGAAGGCGGCGGTTTTGATTATAAAACATGTGCTGTTTTAACAAGCATTGATGAACAATCAACAGATATTGCAGGCGGTGTTAATAAAGCGCTTGAAACAAGAAACGATGTAAGTTCAACTTCAAAAACAGAAACCGTAAATATTGGAGCTGGCGATCAAGGCATTATGTTCGGTTATGCTTGCGATGAAACAAAAGAATTTATGCCGCTTCCAATTTCACTTGCTCACAGGTTAGCTTACAGATTAGCAGAAATCAGAAAAGAAAAACTTGTTAATTACCTAAGACCCGACGGCAAAACCCAAGTAACCGTTGAATATGAAAATGGCGAACCGAAAAGAATTGATACAATCGTTATTTCAACTCAACACGACCCTGAAATAAACGGTGAAGCTGACAACCAAAAAATTCAAGCCATTATTAAAGAAGATATGATGAAATATGTTGTTGATGAAGTGTTTAAAGATGAAAAAATTAAACCGGATTCAACCACAAAATATTATATCAATCCTTCAGGAAGGTTTGTAATTGGCGGCCCGCAAGGTGATGCAGGTTTAACAGGCAGAAAAATCATCGTTGATACTTATGGCGGCTACGCTCGTCACGGCGGCGGTGCATTTTCAGGCAAAGACCCAACGAAAGTTGACAGATCTGCTGCATATGCCGCAAGATGGGTTGCAAAAAATATTGTTGCAGCAGGCCTTGCAAAACAATGCGAAATTGAACTTGCATATGCAATCGGCTTAGCAGAACCCGTTTCTGTTCTTGTTGATACTTTTGGCACAGGCAAAATTGATGATGAAGAATTGGCAAAAATTGTTAAAACCCATTTTGACTTAAGGCCTGCAGCTATTATTAAACAATTTGAACTCCGTGAACTTCCATCTAAATTTAACGGTAAATTTTACCAAAAATTGGCAGCTTACGGCCATATGGGAAGGTCTGATTTCTATGTTCCTTGGGAAGAAGTTCAAATGGCAGACAAATTAAAAGAAGCCGCTAAACAGTTTGCAACTGTTTAAAAAGCAATTTTTAAATTAAGCGGGGTTTTTTGCCCCGCTTTTTTTGTTTTTTATAAATTGTTGAAATTTTTATTTAATTAAGAATTCCCGATAATTCTTTTTGGAAAGGTGAAATTTTTGCCAATTTTTTAATTACAAGGGGCATATTTTGAACAACAAAATCAATTTCTTCTTTTGTTGTAAATCTGCTTAAAGAAAACCTAATGCTGCCGTGAAGTGACGTAAAAGGCGTTTTCATTGCTCTTAAAACATGGCTTGGTTCTAAACTGCCCGATGTACAAGCAGAGCCTGAACTTGCGCAAATGCCAAGTTTATCTAAATGAAGAAGAATAAGCTCCCCTTCAATATATTCAAAACCAATGTTTGTTGTGTTTGGAACTCTATTTTTTGTTCTTGAATTTAACCTTGCATTTTTAACATTTTCTAAAATGCCGCATTCAAGCCTGTCTCTTAATTCTTTTACCGTTTTATTTTCAAATTCTAATGCTGCCATTGCAAGTTCTGCGGCTTTAGCCATACCCACAATATACGGAACGTTTTCAGTTCCCCCTCTTAAGCCTCTTTCTTGGTGCCCGCCTGTCATATAGGGTTTTATTATTGTGCCTTTTTTAATATACATTGCCCCAACACCTTTCGGTGCGTGGAATTTGTGGCCTGAAATGCCCATTAAATCTACTTTTGTGTTTTTAACATCAAGCTTAATTTTACCCGCCGCTTGAACCGCATCTATAAAAACTTTTGTATTTGGGTTAATTGATTTTACAATTTCTGCGGCTTCTTCATATGGGTAAATTGCGCCTGTTTCATTGTTTGCAGCCATTATTGCAACAAGAGAGGTGTCATCATCCGCCAATGTTTTTAATTCATCAATTAAAAGTTCGCCATTTTCATCAACATTTAAGTAATCTACCCTATAGCCTTTTTCCTCAAATTCTTTAAATGTGTTTAAAACACAAGGGTGTTCAACTTTTGTTGTTATAATGTGCCTTTTTGTTGGGTTTGCTTCAATAACCCCTCTTATTGCAGCATTTGCGCTTTCTGTGCCGCAAGATGTGAAAATTATTTCTTTTGTATCGCCGGCGCCAAAAAATTCCTTTATAACCTCTCTTGAATTTTCTAATGCATCGTGCGCTTCATGCGCCAATTCATAAATGCTTGAAGGGTTTCCGAATTCATTTGAAAAATAAGGAATCATAGCTTCAACAACTTTTTTATCTACCATTGTTGTTGCGTTATTATCAAGGTAAATTATATTTTTTGTATCGTTCATTTTTTAGCCTTCTATTACATTAATTTCATCATCTATTAATTCTTTCAATTTTTTTTCGATGAAATTTTTAACCGTTGATTTTGCATTCGGGCAGCTTTCGCAAGTTCCTTTTAATTTTATATAAATGTTCTTGCCTTCAATATCAACAAGCTCTAAGCCGCCATTATCAAGTGCCAATTGGGGCGCAATTTCTTTTTCTAAAATTGAATTAACTTTTAGCGCAAATTGAACGGGGGTTAATTCTTCTTTGTTAATTTTCTTTGGCCCTAAAATAGAATCTATTATTTTTTGAATGTTTTCTTTGCACCTGCCGCAAGCGCCGCCTGCGTATGTTAAATCCGTTATTTCTTTAACGGTTTTAGCGCCTTGTTCAACCGCTTCTTTAATAACATTTTCCGTAACGGAGAAACAGTTGCATATAATTTTATCGGTTGATTTTTCGCCTATTTTATAGCCGTAATAATTATTTAAAGCGTCTTCCAAGGCTTCTCTTCCCATAACCGAACAGTGGGTTTTTTCAGGGGGAAGGCCGCCTAATTTTTCTATAATATCTTTATTTGTAATTTTTTTAACTTCATCTAACGATTTTCCGATAATCATTTCTGTTAGCATGCTGGATGATGCAACGGCAGAGCCGCAGCCAAACGTTTGAAATTTAGCGTCTGTTATAATTCCGTCTTTAATTTTTAAATAAAGTTTCAGAGCATCGCCGCAAGCAAGGGCGCCTGCTTCGCCTATAGCGTCTGCATCTTCAATTGAACCCACATTTTTTGGGTTTGTATAATATTCTTTGACAGTTTCAGAGTAGTCCCACATAATTTCTTATTCCTTATCTTCAAGAAAATTATAAATCAAAAATACAACTTGTATATGGTGTTAAATATATTGAAATACACAATAATTATTATATGACGGAAAATTATCAAAAAAATTCGCTTTTAGGGCAACTTGAAAAAAGCGGAATTATAAATGATGAAAAAAATTCTATTCCCCAAGAAGGCGGGGCCATTGGGGCAGGAGAAGATTTTTTGCCGTTTGGAATTTTAACGGGCGGAATTGAAACTTCGCCTTTTAATACAAATGTAATTGAAGAAAAAGAGCAAAAAGAAACAAAAATTGTTCAAAAAAGGCTTAATGATTTAGATTTAAACATTTTTCAAGAAACAGGGTTTATAGATATTAATGATGATGAATTAAGCGTGAATGAAAAAATTAAAAAAATAAAAAGCTTAATTAAAAAAATTGAAGATAAAATTTTTATGCTTGAAGATTCAGACGATGAAATGCTTTTAGATAAATTAAAAAATGAAAAAGAAGCACTTATTGAAGCCCTAAAGCTATTAGAAAAAGATGAAATTCAAAACCCCATTTCTCAAAATGCAAATGCAACCATAAATAAAATTGAAAATAAAATTCACATAAAAGAAAAATTAAGAAAACTGGAAAAATTTATTTTAAAATTCTGCCCGTTATTGCACAAAAGCTTAATGGTGCGCCATGCTCTAAATAAGCTTGTTATGCTGAATGAAAGCGCAAAAGAATTAATGACAAAAAAAATTCCATATGGGGAATCTGAAATAAGATATAACGATTTTACGGCCTATTTAAGCTGTGCAAATGTTATCCACGCAAAATTAACCAAAAAAATGTAATTAAACAATTTTGTGAAGTTTTTTGCCGTCTTTAGAGTTTGAATCAATAAAGCGCCTTAAAGAGCGGGAACTTGAAGAACTTGTTCCTTGTTGGCGGGATAGTGCCTGAATATAAAGGTCATTAATTCTGCTTGCAATGTATGCATGGGAATTATCCGAGCCCCTGCCTGTGCTCATTGCGCTGAAACCTAAATTCATATTTACAGGTTTAATACCCGACATTTGCCATCTTCACTTTCTTGTTGTTAATTGTGCCTTCACTTTTAAAAAGGTGAATATTTTCATTCTATCTAAAAAACCTGAAAAGTCAAAATTAACATGGCAATAACAGGTTTTTGAAAAATTTTTACAATTTGTTACATTTAATTATACAATAAAAAAGGGGGTATTTAAACCCCCCCAACAATTTAATAAACCGGTGTGCACCATTTCTTATATTTTTCAACTTTTCCTCGAACGACATCATCATAAAGTTTTTGAATTTCTAATGTCTTTTTGCCGATTTTGCCGTCTCCAAACGGTCTGTGGTCAATTGAACCGATTGGTGCAATTTGTGCGCCCGTTCCGCAGAAGAAAGCTTCGTCCGCTATATATAATTCGGTTCTGTTTATTTCTCTTTCAACAACTTCCATTTTTAATTCTTCTTTTGCAAGCTCCATAATGGTGTTTCTTGTAACGCCCACTAAAATGTTGCTTGTAGATGGGGTTGTAACAAGGGTATTTCCTTCAACCAAGAAAAAGTTCATAGCAGAGCCTTCTGCCACTTTGCCGTCAGCTGAAATTGAAATTGCATCGTCAAAACCTGATTTTTTAGCTTCCGTTATCATTAAAGCCGTATTTGCATAAGCGCCTGAAATTTTTGCTCTCGGGGGAATTGTATTATCAGATAATCTGTTCCAGTTTGAAACGCAAACTTTTAAAGGTTCATCGCCTTTAAAATAATTTCCTAATTTAATTGTAAAAATTAAAACGGAATCATCGCAATCATAAAGCCCGGGGCCTATTTTTAGCGAGCTTTTATAAATTTCGGGGCGAATATAGCAATTTTCTTTATATTCATTTTTTTGAAGAAGTTTTTTTATAATATCCAAATATTCATCTAATGAATATTTGGCATCCATAAACATTATTTTTGCACTGTTGAACATTCTTTCAATGTGTTCTTTCATTCTAAAAACATAAAGCTGATTATCTTGTTCGTTCCAATAGCCCCTAATGCCTTCAAACACGCTTGTGCCGTATAAAAAAGCGTGGCATCTTACGGGAATTTTTGCTTCAGATGATGGTACATAATTTCCATCCATAAAATAAAATTCTTCACTCATTTTTTGTTTGCTCCAAAACTACAATATTAGTACAAAAAAATTATAGCAAAATAAGTTAAAAAATGCTGGATTTTTAAAAAATTTTTATTTAATATTTTTGATATGTTAGCTTCAATATTGAATTTTATTTTATATTTAATCTTTTTATACCTTATTTTATACGGTATTTACCTTTTAACGATTAATTTAAAAGCTCTTATTTCAACAAATGCCTATATAAAGGAAAATTCACAAGAAAAATTTAAAGGGGCGGAATTAAACAAAAATAAGCTCTGTGTAATTATTTTTGCAAATTCAAAATCAAGGCGCTTGGAACCCTTGTTAAGTGCCTTAAACGACCAAACTTATGACAAAGAAAATTATTCTGTTCACTGCGTTTTTGCAAAAGATTCAAATTCCCTTTTATATACGCCCGATTGTATTGCAGGGGCGCAAATTCACTGCATAGAAAATGCCGAATTTTTCAAAAAAAATAAAGCTTTGAATTTATTTATAGAAAAAATTATCACAACTTCAAAATTTGATGCTTACGTTTTTTTGGGCGCAGACAGATACGTTATGTCAGATTATTTGGAAAATGTTAATATTGCCCTAAATGAACAAAATTCTTCTGTTATAACAGGTAAAACAACGGTTGTTCCCGAGTTTAAAAACCATCTTGTAAGAGCAAAAGTTTTAGAAGCAAAACAAGAATTTAAAAATAACACAACAAATATTGCAAGAAAAATGTTTGAGCTTGCATCTGTTATAGATTCCGATAATTTGGTTGTAAGAGCGGATATTTTGGAAAAAACGGGAAGAATTTGCTTTGAAACAAGGGAAGATGAATTAAAATATTCCCTATTTTTGGCTTCAAACGGCATAAAACCAGTTTATTCGCCTTTTATTGAAACAATTGTTGAAGCGGAATATTACAACCCTATAACTGCGGGTTTTGGCGTCAGGTTTGCATTATTCAGATATTATTCAAAACTTCTGTTTAAAAAACCTTGGTATTTTGTTGAATTTGTTTTATCAATGCTGCAACCAAATGTTGCCGTTACAATTGCGCTTTATTTAATTCTTTTGTATTCATCTTTTAATTTTATAAGTTCAATCGGAATTAAATATATTCTTCATTTGGGAATATTTTATATTTTGGTTTGGGCTTTAGGGTTTATTGCTTCAAAATTAAACCCCATAAAAGCTTTTCTTTTCCTCTTATATCCATTTTATTCATTTGCTTTTAATTTCAGAAAAATAACAAAAGATATTTCAAAACGTGCACTTTTAAAAACAATTGCGGAAGAAAAAAATGTTAAATCCGCAACAATGGATGCTTATGTTACGGACGGCAAAAAAAATGTTATGTGCAAAATGGATTTAATATCTGAAGATGGCATGAGAAGGGTTATTTTAAGGTTCAGAAAAAAAAGAGTTATTTCTGATGAATCTATAAGAATGTATGATGCCATTTCAAATATGTCTAAAAAAATTCATTCTCACGGGTTTGCATTAAAAATTTGCCAAAATTGCGTTCATTTTAATTCTCTTCAAGACGGCACGGTTGACCTTTTAAGGGGAACTTGTTCCTGTCTTAAAAATGAAAACGGGGATGATTTTGAAACTTTAATTTGGAACAGGTGTGAAAATTTTAAATTAAAACCGGAAGAAAACATAATGGAAACTTTAAACAATAATTAAATTGTGGCATTATTATTGTTTATATTATAGAATACATAATTATGACAAGAAAAATTAAAAGAGTTTCTATAAAAAGAAAAAATAACACAGGGTGTTTTTCATATTTTATTGTGGTGGCACTGTCTGCTTTTTTGGCTGTAATTGTGGCTTTTAACCTGTATTTGGCAAGTTTAAAACCAATTGATAATTTTAGGGAAATTAAGCCAAACCCCGTTACTGCAATTTATTCTTCAGATGGTGAAAACATTAAAACCTTTACTGCTTATAAATTTGAAAAAGTTTCAATAGATGATATCCCCGATAATTTAAAAAATGCGGTTATTGCAACGGAAGATAAAAATTTCTACCACCATAGGGGCTTTGACACCTTAGGTTTGGTTCGTTCCGTTTTAACAAATATTCGTGCGGGAAAATTAAAACAAGGCGCAAGCACAATTACTCAACAATTGGCAAGAATTTTATTCTTATCAAACGAAAGAACGTTTGACAGAAAAATAAAAGAATTAATCATAGCGCACAGAATTGAAAAAACAATTTCAAAAGATGAAATTCTTGATATGTACCTAAATTCTGTTTATTTAGGCTCAGGCACATATGGCGTTTTATCTGCAAGCAAAACTTATTTTGATAAAAATTTAGATGAATTAACTTTAGCGGAAGCTGCCTTAATTGCAGGGCTTCCACAAGCGCCAAGCGTTTATTCGCCTTTTTCAAACCCTGATGCTGCAATAAAAAGAAGAAATCAGGTTTTAAAAAGAATGTATAAAACAGGCTACATCAATAAAAAGCAATATAAACAAGCGCTCGATGAACCTTTAAAATTAAATAAAAAGCCTCGAATTTATTCTTTTAATAAAGCTCCCTATTTTATTGATTTCGTATTAAGGGAGCTAACAGACATCGGGTTCGATGAAACAGAAATCTCACAAGGCGGGTTGAAAATTTATACCACCCTAAACTATAAAGACCAAAAAGCGGCAGATAATGCAATTAATAATGGGTTATCAGGTGCCGGCTTAACGGCAGATAAAACCCAAATGGCTCTTTTTGCCTTCAGCCCCACAACGGGCAAAATTTTAGCATACGTTGGCGGCAAAAATTATGAAAAAAGCCAATATGATAGAATTGTAAATGCTATAAGGCCGCCGGGGTCATCATTTAAACCTTTTGTTTATGCAGCAGCCTTGCAGCAAGGCTTTAGCGTGAATGACATTATGGAAGATAAACCCGTTCAATTTAACAAGTGGGCGCCAAGAAACTATGGCGATAAATATAGAGGCAAAATGCCGCTTTGGAAAGCTTTAGCGCTATCTTCAAACGTTATTGCGGCAACTTTGATTGATAAAGTAGGCGTTGGCCCTGTTATTTCAATTGCAAGAGATTTGGGAATTACAACCCCCTTGCAGCCTGATTTAACAATTTCATTGGGTTCAAACGGCGTTAAACTTTATGATATGGTGGTTGCATACGGTGCTTTTGCAAACGGGGGCTTTAGAGTTCGCCCGTATGCGGTTGAAAGAGTTGAAAATTCACGTGGTGTTGTAATTTATGAAGCAATGCCCACAAAAGTGATAAAAGTTATAAGCTATGATACGGCTGCAGGCATGACTTATATGTTGAAAAAAGTCGTTGAACAAGGAACAGGCAGAGGCGCAGCTGTCGGCCGTGAAGTAGCAGGCAAAACGGGCACAACGGATGATTACCGTGACGCTTGGTTTATGGGCTATTCCCCTGATATTGTTGCAGGGGTTTGGCTTGGAAATGACGATAACTCAAAACTCCCCGGTATTACAGGCGGGGGCTTGCCTGCAAGAGCTTGGGGCAATTTTATGAAGGTTGCACTAACTGATTACCCTGAATCTGTTTTTGATTATCCTGATTTTACAAACAACGGTAAATCACAAAACAATGAAGTTATCTATGTTGATGAACAAAAACAAGAACAAACAAGAGATGACTCCATCATAATAGATGATGAACCGATTGAAGGCTTTGAAAATGAAAATTCTGCAACCGATACAGGTGCTAACAATCAAACAAAACAGCCGATTGTAATACCCCAAAAGGAACAGGTTATAAAACAGCCGCAATCCGTATTTAAAAATAAAACGGATAGTTTGCCTTCATCTGTAAGCAAAGAAGCAACCGAAGCCAAAAATAAAACAATTCGCCCCGTTATGCAGTTTAAACAAAATTTAAGCCCGCAAAACAATAATTCTGCGCCTTTGCCGGGGGTAAATTAAGGAGAAAAACAACAAATGAAAACCAAAAGAAGAAGCAAAATCGTTGTTACAATAGGCCCTGCAACAGACAGCGAAGAAAAAATTAAAGAATTAATAAAGGCAGGCGCAAATGTTTTCAGGTTCAATACATCCCATGGAAGTTCCGATTACCACAAAGAAAAAATAAGACTTGTTAAAAAAGTTGCAGATGAAATGAAAGTTTTTGTTGCAACGCTTGTGGATTTGCAAGGACCAAAAATCAGAATTGGTGTTTTAGATAATGAAATTCCCCTTGAAAAAGGCCAAGAAATTATTTTGGAACATTATTCGGGCGAAAAAAAAGAAAATATTATTCCCGTTGATTATAAAGGCATTGCAAATGACGTTGAAACAGGCGAAATCATTCTTGTTGATGACGGCAAAATTCAATTAAGAGTAAAAGAAATTAAAAATAACCAAGTAATAACAAATGTGGTTGTGCCAAACATTTTGAAATCAAGAAAAGGAATAAATATTCCGGGGTCTACCGCAAGTTTAAATGCAGTAACAGAACGAGATATAGATTTTATTAAACTTGCAGTTGATGAAGATGTCGATTTTTTGGCGCTTTCTTTTGTCAGAGAAAAAAATGACATTTTAACAGCCAAAGAATATGTTAAAAAATTCAACGGTGATATTCCGATTGTTGCAAAATTAGAAAAGCCCCAATCAATAGAAAACCTTGATGAAATTGTTGAAGTGTCTGACGCTGTTATGGTTGCAAGGGGAGATTTAGGTATTGAATTATCTCCGGTTGAGGTTCCTGTTTGTCAGAAAAAAATTATTAAAACCTGTAATAAACATAAAAAAGCGGTTATTGTAGCCACTCAAATGCTTGAATCTATGATAGAAAACCCTATTCCAACCCGTGCGGAATCATCTGACGTTGCAAATGCCATTTTTGACGGGGCAGACGCCGTTATGTTATCAGGGGAAACAAGCGTGGGTAAATATGCGGTTGAAGCTGTTAAAATGATGTCTGAAATTATTTTAGCGGCTGAAAATTCAGGGTTTTATGAATTTGATTATGATATAGAGCCTGCAGATGATACATCCACAATGACACGCCATGCGGTTGTATATGGCGCAGATAAAATGATTAAATTTGTGGGCGCAAAAGTAATTCTTTCTTTTTCTCATACGGGAAAATCAACAAGAATACTTTCAAAATTAAAACCAAAAGTGCCCATTGTTTTGATTTGCGATTTGAAAAAAACAGCAAGAAGAATGACTTTAAGCTGGGGCGTTTTTCCGTTTTATAAAAATTGGGATGAACCCATTACAAATGATATTCTATTAAAATTTGACGAATTTTTAATAAATGAAATTAAACTAAAAAAAGGCGATTATGTAATAATAATCGGTTCTCAGCCAAATTTAATTACAAGCAGAACAAATTTTGTAAGAGTGCATAGAATCGGCGCTTAAAAAAGGGGGCTTAAAAAATGAAAAATGAAACAAAATGTCTACATTCAGGTTATACTCCTGTTAATGCGGGCCCAAGGGTAATGCCCATTTATCAAAGCACAACATTTCGCTACAATTCAACAGATGAAGTAGGCGCCGTTTTTAACGACCCTACAAAATCTCACATCTACACAAGGTTTACAAACCCAACCGTTGATGTTGTTGAAAAGAAAATAGCAGACTTAGAAGGCGGCGTTGCTGCAATGTGCACAACATCAGGCCAAATGGCATCTTTGATGTCCATTTTAAATTTGTGCAATTCAGGGGATAGTTTCATTTCATCATCTTCAATTTATGGCGGAACAGTAAACCTTTTTGCAGTTACCTTAAAAAAACTCGGCATTGAATGCATTTTTGTTGATGTTGATGCAACGGAAGAAGAAATTAATTCTAAAATTAAACCAAATACAAAGGCTGTTTTTGCAGAAACTTTAACAAACCCGTCTTTGCAAGTTTTAGATATTGAAAAATTTGCAAATGTTGCACACAAAAATAAAATTCCGTTAATTGTAGATAACACATTCCCAACGCCTATTTTATGCAGGCCTTTTGAATGGGGAGCTGATATTGTAATTCATTCAACATCAAAATATATGGATGGCCATGCCTTGCAGGTTGGCGGCGTTATAGTAGATTCAGGCAAATTTGATTTTACAAACGGCAAATTCCCCGAATTTACAGAACCCGATGAATCATACCATGGCACAATTTATACAAGAGATTATTCTTTTGCACCTTATATTATAAAAGCAAGAATGCAACTTATGAGAGATTTTGGCGCATACCCGTCGGGCCATTCAGGCTTTTTATTGAATTTAGGCTTAGAAACTTTGGCTTTAAGAATGGAAAGATACTGTAAAAATGCAATGACGATGGCTGAATATTTTGTATCAACGGGAATGTTTGAAGAAGTAAGATACCCAGGATTAAAGGGCGATAAATATTATGATTTAGCTCAAAAATATTTGCCAAACGGTTCTTCGGGGGTAATTTCCCTAACCGTTAAAGGCGGTAAACAAGCTGCAGCAAAATTTATGGACGGGCTTAAAATGGCATCCAATGAAGTTCACGTTGCAGATATAAGAACTTGTGTTTTACACCCTGCAACAGCAACGCACAGGCAATTAACAGATGAACAATTAATAGCTTGCGGCATTAACCCCGGGTTAGTCAGGTTCTCTGTTGGCTTAGAAAATGTTGAAGATATAATTAATGATGTTGATAACAGCTTGAAAAATTTAAGATAGAGGTATTAAGATGTTAAGAAATGTTCTTATTATTTCAACAAGCCCTAATAAAGGGGGAAGTTCCGCCAAAATTGCAAAAGAATTTGCAAGAGGTGTGACTGATGCAGGCAATAATGTAGAAGTGGTTACTTTAAGAGATAAAGAAATTAATTTCTGCAAAGGCTGCCTTGCTTGCCAAAAAACCCAAAAATGCGTAATAAGAGATGATGCCAACGAAATTGTTGAAAAAATGAAATTTTCAGATGTTATAGTTTGGGTAACACCCGTTTATTACTACAATATGTCAGGCCAAATGAAAACCATGATAGACAGGTCTAACCCCCTTTATACATCAGATTATTTATTTAAAGATATTTATTTAATTGTAACTGCGGCAGATTCAAATATAAATGCGGCAGATGGCACAATAAACGGGCTTATGGGCTGGATAAGCTGTTATGAAAAGGCTGAATTAAAAGGCGTGGTTAAGGGCTTGGGCATAGAAAGGCCAAGCGATATTGAAGGCCATAAAGCCTTAATTGAAGCTTACGAAATGGGAAAAAATGTTTAAATAAGGGGCTAATTTAGCCCCTTTAATTTTATTTATTGTTAATTGCCTTATCAAGTGCAATTTCAAGAGTTTTTATTTTATTTTCCAAAACTTTTATTTTTTCTTCCGCATCATCTGCGCCAATGTTTGTTTTATCATATTGTTTTTTTAATTTTGAATATCTTGAGGCAGTTTCAAAAAATGAACTTAACATTAATAAAACCCCTGCTAAAATGCCCAAGGCATAAGTTAAAAGGCAAATTATAAGGAATGAAAGTTTAAGAGAAATGTCTGTATACATTATTTGAATGTTAATTGCAGTATCATTGTATTGGCCTGTCATTAAAACAAAAACGGTAATTAAAACCGCTAAAATAACGCAAATTGTACCCATTAGCTTATACTCCTTAATAAATTCAATGTTTTAATTAAATCGGGATGATAGTTTTTTTCATCCAATATAAATTCCATTATCTCACCCCTTTTTGGATGTGTAAAGGACAAATAATATGACATTAAAACTTGCCCTTGTGTTTTCAGATTTTTGAAAATGCCCCCTTGAAAGCCTTTAGCGCCATAAAGGTCATCTCCTATAATAGGGTGATTAATTGAAGACAGGTGGCACCTTATTTGGTGCGTTCTTCCTGTTTCAAGTTGCAATTCTAAAAAAGTGGCTAAATTAAACCTTTCTATAACTTTATAGTGGGTGATTGCCCTTTGCCCATTTTCTGCCACATTCATTTTAACGGTTTTATTCAAATAATGAACCAAGGGTTTATCAATTGTTCCAAAATCATTTTCAATGTTGCCATAACAAACGGCCAAATATTTTCTTATTGTTTTTTTATCTTGAATATCTTTTTGAAGTTTAATATGGGCTTCGTTGTTTTTTGCAATAAGCATTAAACCTGATGTATCTTTATCAAGCCTATGCACTATTCCCTGCCTTACAGCCCCCCCTATATCAGATAATTTTTTATTATGAAATAAAAGTGCAGAAACCAAACTGTCTTCTTCCATTTTGCTTGTCGGGTGCACAATAAGCCCTTTTTGCTTGTTTAAAACAATTAAATCTTCATCTTCAAAAATAATATCAAGGGGAATATTTTTCGGTTTTATTATTATTTCTTTTTTTTCTTTTATTTCAAAATCAATAATATCGTTTAATTTCAATTTATATGAAGGCTTTTGAGGTTTTGAATTAACTTTTATAAAACCATCCGATATATTTTTTTGAACAATATTTCTTGTTAAATCATCCTCTGTTTGAATTTTATATTCATCAAAAAAAGCTTCTGTTATAAAGCTATCAAGCCTTTTATTTATATCGTTTTGTTCAATTTTTATTTGCAATTTTTCACCCTTTTTATAATTTCTTCTCTTAAATAAAAGAAAATATAAATAAAAACGGATGATGTTATTAAAACATCAAATAGATTAAAAACGGGAAAATCAACAAAAGTAAGCTTTATAAAATCGGTTACATAACCATCAAATAGCCTTTGAACGCTGTTTCCCAAAATGCCTGATGTAAAAATTGCGGCAGATAAAATTTTTGTTTTATCTTGAAAAGAAATGTATTTTGCAACGTAAAATATGCAAAATAAAATAACAACAACCCCCAAAACCCCTAAAATTAAGGAACTGTCTTGAAATATTCCAAAGGCCGCCCCTTTGTTTTTTGTTTCTGTTATCAAAAAGAAAATTAAATCTTCATTTCTTTTGAAAAAATGTTCGTTCATAAAAATTTTAGACAAACTGATTGCAAGCTGCCAAATAACAAGGGTTAGAAGAATATAAATCGTGAATGCTTTATTATCCTTTATTTTCATTTTTTGTTTTTTCCATATTCATTCTCTGAACATAAAAGCCCATGCCTGAAATTACCGCTCTATATTTCTTTTTTTCGCCCTTTTTGGCTTTTGCGGTTTTTATAAAAGCGTATGTTGCATTTGCATATTCATTTATATTGTCATTGTTTGCAATCATCACTCTTTCTAAAATTCCCGTTGCATCAATTGCTCTGTATGGGTCCCAATATTTTTCTACAGGGTAAACTATTTTATCATGGCCGATTGAACCCACTGCAACTCTATCTTCAGGAACAATTAAGGTTGTTTTCACGGTGAATTCTTCCTTTGGCTTCAAGGTTTTTGGAGCTTCCATTTTAAAATCAGCTTCCATTGCTTCACCATATCTTATATCTGTTACTTCGGAAAAAATTTCATCTGCAACAACAACCAAAGAATCGTTTTCTTTTTTATATGTCATTGAATAATCAGCCGAACTTACCATTTTGCCTTTTATTTTGCCGTTTTCCGTGTAGCTGGCATCTTCCCCTTTAACGGTAAATTTTGTGGTTGAAATTTCATCTATATAAATTTTAATTAAATCGCCTTCAATATCTACTTTTTTAATTGTTTCTTTTGTTTTTGAGCTTGGGTAAAGTTTTCTTGCCGTTTCAAAAATTTCCATTATTTGGTCTTTGTTGTAACCGTCATGGCTTTTATAATTATCCGAATAATATTTTTTAATTCCTTCAATGTCGTTTCTGTCGGATAATTTTCTTAATTTTTCGGTTATTTTAATTGCTTCTTTAACATCCTGTTCGCTAACATCGGCAAAAGCAGCGCCAATTAACATAAAATTTGCAATAAGCGCTAAAATTAAAACAAAGGTAAATTTTTTCATAAAGCTTCCTATTTATCTTGTTTAAAAATCATAAAGTATTTGTTTGTTCCATAATACAATATAATTTGCCAAAATTCACCATTTATATCGTTTATTTCCATATAGCTTTTTGGAATTGGTTTTCTTTGTGTTTTTTCGGGAAACATTGTTCCCACAAAATCTGCCACTTTTGTTTTAAACCTTTGCCATTTGGTGGTTTTTGGTTTTGGAATATATTCATCATAAAATTCTTCAGTTGTAAGGTCAACATTATAACAAGGCACCATATATTTAACACGGCCGTTTTCTTTAAATAAAACATAGGTTCTGCCATCTTTTTTTCTTGGCGTTAAAAGGTAAAACCCCGGCGGAATAACCGTTTCTTTAAAAATAAAATTAACCCCCGTTCTCATTAAAGGGTATGGGGAAAACATATATTGCTTGTATTCTTCCGCTTGATATGGGTCAATTCCAAAAATATATTCAAAATTTGCAGGTTCTAATTCATCATATATTTTTTGAAAATCTTCTTCTGCCATTACGGGTTGAAAAATGGTAAATAAAAAGACAACACAAACAGAAATTAAAAATTTTAAAATGTTTATTTTCATATCTTTTTTATTAATAATTTTTTTAATTAAATCAACTGACATAAAGTTTTTCATCCCCGAATAATTTTTTAATATCAAGGAATAAATATATGGAATCATTTATAACGCATTCGTTTAAACAGCCTATTGCCGTATCTTGCTTGTAATTTATAAGATTTTCATCTATATCAATTGTTTCGCCTATGGCATCCGCTATAATACCAATTTCATAATCTTCATATTCAACAACAATAATGCTTGTTTCTTTTGTTATTTCAAGGTTTCTGTTTTCTGTATATTTTAAAAGGTCAATAACTGTAATGTATCTGCCTTTTAAGCTTACAATACCCACAATAAAATCAGGTGTACATGGAATTTTAATTAACTTAACGTTTACAAACTTGTAAAACCCTGCCACGTGGAGAATTTTTATACAACAGGTGTTGTTATCTATAATAAAAGTTATATAGGTATCTTGGCTTTTTATAATTTCATTTGTTACTTCTTTTGTTTTTCTTGCATAATGAAGCCTTCTTCGATGAAGCGTTTCTTTTGATGTTGTATCTTTTGGCAAATATAAAGCCGCACTGTTTTTGCTGTCGCTTAAAAAGCCGTATGAAGAATTTATTTTCTTTTCAATGTTTTCAAGGTTTAAAATGGTAACAGAAAATTCTTTGTCCGTATAAATTGCCTCTAAATAAGATTTCTCCGTGTCATAGGGCGGAGTGTTCATTGAAATGGTATTTATTCTTCTTATTTCTTTAACATCATCTATAATAATTCCAAAGATATCTTTCTTTGTTTTAACTATGATAATTTTGGAATTAAGGCTGTAGGGTGCAGCTTCCAGTTTTAAAATGTTTCTTATATCAATAATTTTTATGATTTGGTTGTTATATTCCAAAAGCCCCACTATAAAATCGGGCATAGATTCGGGGTATTCCAGTTCAACAAGCTGCATAATGTCAAGAACATATTTTGCACTGAATGCATAGTTAAATGTTCCTATTGAAAAAAATATATAGCTTTCTTCTTTATAATCTGCGATGGCGTTATTCATTATATTCCATTACCACTTTGTTTTTGCCGCTTTTTTTTGCCTTATAAAGCGCCGTGTCTGCTTTTTCAATAAGCTCGTTTGCTTCTCTCATTTCTTTATCATAAGTTGAAGCGCCAATTGAAACGGTTACGTTCATTTTTTTGCCTTCAAAAATAAAATCTCTGTTTTCAATTGTTTTTCTAAGCCTTTCCAGTGGAATATAGGCTTTATCAATAACTGTTTCAGGCATTAAAATGCAAATTTCTTCGCCGCCGTATCTGTAAACAAAATCTGTTTTTCTTAATGTATTTATAAAAATTTTTGAAACTTCTTTTAAAACGTAATCGCCTGCCATATGGCCGTATTTGTCGTTAATTTTCTTAAAATCGTCAATATCTATCATAGCAACGGTTACAATTGTGCCGTATCTTTTTGCTCTTTCAAATTCTTGTGCAATAACTGATTTTAAGTGGCGCCTTGTATATAATTGGGTTAATTCATCGGTTATTGAAAGGTAGCAGGTTTTTGTATAAAGATATTTAAGCCTTAAAAATAAATCTAATTCCGATTTAACGGTTTGCATAAATTTTATTTTATTCCAGCGAATATTTTCTCTTGAATAAAAACACAATTTGCCGATTAAAATATCTTCATAATAAAAATCAAATTCTTTTTTTGATAAAAGGTCATCTATTGAATTAACGGGCATTTTGGGTTTATTGTTTTCAAGTTTTTCGGGCTTAAATTCAGAAGTATTATCCGGCAGCAATTGGCGCCAAAGTTCAAGGGTAAGTTCATCTGTTAAAGAAACGTTTTCTTCATCAAAAATAATTCTTTTTTGAACCGAATTATCGGGCGAGTGGAAATAAATGCAGGCAATATCATAATCTATGATGGAAGATAATATATTAAAAATTTGCCCCGCTATATATTTATCATCTTTTGTATAATCGGTTAAGGTTCTGAACTTATTTGTTATTGTTGTTTTCATAAGTTCATCATCTAAAATTTTATTAATTTGGGTTATTATGGCATCTTCTTCTATTTCAAATGTTTTAAGTTCATTTTTAATTGAATCCGAAACAGGCATTTTTTCTGTGATTTCATTGGCCGCAGCTACAATTGTTGCCATATCGAAATCTTTTCTTAAAAAAACATCAGCCCCTGATTGGCTTGCCCAAAATTTGTCTAAATTCCTGTCTAAAACGGTTAGCATAATAAAGGGAATATCGTGGGTTTCTTTGTTGCTTTTTAACAACCTGCAAAGCTGAAAACCGCCAATATGCGGCATTAAAACATCGGAAATAATTACATCGGGAGTATTTTTGTAAACTTTTACATACCCCTCAACACCGTTTTTGGCTGTTTCAACTTCCCAGCCTTCTCTTTTAAAGAATATTTTTAAACTTGTTAATTGTGTAACGGAATCATCTATAATTAATACTTTTTTTGCCATAAGTTAAGATATTTACTATAATAATGCTTAGGATTATTATACATTATTTTTAAAAAAGGTGAAATCATGTTAAAAGAGTACAAAAATACTACTATCAACAAGCTTATAAACACTCAGCAAGTAATAGACACGCTGATTATTGCCCTTGGCATTTCATTTGCTTGGGTTTTCGGCAAATATTCAGGCGAACTTGAACTTTTGGCAATTTTGGCGTTTGCGCTTGTTTTACTTGTGCTTTTACATTATGCCTTCTACATTAATAAAAGATGGTATAAAAGAGAATTAGACAAAATTATTTTTGATTCCATTGAACAAACGGATGAAGAAACAAAAGAAATTGAAGGTTTGTCAAAAGAACAAAAAGATGCAATTAAAGATTCCTTTGATACTCTTAAAGATACATCAGACGTTTTATCAAATTTAATTAAAGAATTAAATTCAATGGATTCCATGATTAATGAAACAAGAGATAAAACGGTTGATACTTTAGAAAAAACAAACGAAGAACATTTGGCGGTTAAAGCAAATATTGAAAAAATGTTTGTAATAAGACATAAAATGCAAACAATTGCGGAATTAATTCTTGAACTATCTGAATTTATTCAATCAATATCATCTACCATTGGAACTGTTGAAGATATAGCCGAACAAACAAACCTTCTTGCCCTAAACGCTGCAGTTGAAGCCGCAAGAGCAGGGGAACACGGCAAAGGTTTTGCGGTTGTTGCGGGTGAAATTAGAAAACTTGCAGATGAATCAAAACAGGCAACAACAAAAATTACATCCTTAATTACTGATATTCAACAAACAACAAATTCAACGGTTATTGCAACCGAAGAAGGCACAAAAGAAATTGAATCGGGTATAGATTTAGCCCATAATATAGGCTCAAACGTTGAAAATTTAATCGGCATTATAAATGAAATTTCAACAAGCGTGGCTGAAATTGACCACATTTCAAAAACAATTAACAAAGGCACAAATGCAACCGATAACTATATTAAAGGTTTAAATTTAACTCTTGAAAACGCCAATAAAACACTTGATACTACAGCAAAAAGGCTTGATAATATTAACCAAATAAGCAAAGGCTTTAAAAATACCGTTGTCGGAGAATAAAATATAAAAAATGGAATTTCTTCAGGAAGAATTAGATGAAATATTAAATATTTTTGCTCAAGAAGGGGCTGAAATTCTTCAATCGATGGATAAAAACCTTCTTTTGCTTGAAAAAAGGCCAAATGATATTGATGTTGCCATGCACTTATTCAGAGATGCCCACAGCCTGAAGGGTTCTGCCAGAATGCTTGGTTTTAACGGTATTCAAAATATTGCGCATAAAATAGAAGATGTTTTAGGCCTGATTAGAGAAGGCAAATTAAAAGTAAATTCAAATATAACAGATACAATATCAGACGCTCTTGCCTGCATTGATAAATTAATTAAAAAAACGGTTGAGCAAAAAACAGAATTTACAAGCGAAGAATCAGATGTTCACATAAAAAAACTTACAAATATATGTGAAAACCTTGATAAACAAAACGAAGAAACGGCACAAGAATTCAAAGAGGCAAAAAAAGAAGAAAATTTTTTTAAAATAAATTTTGCCAAATTTGAAGACCTTATCACAAGCATAATTTTTATTTATACAAAGTGCGTTCAATACAGCGATTTTGAACAATTGCAAGATATAATTTCAATTGCAGGCGAGCTTTCAAAATTATCCGAAGAAGTTCAAATTAAAGAACTTTATGATATTTCAATGTCAATATCAGATCTTACCACAGAAAGCGTGAGAGAAGGAAACAATAACGGCGAAATTTTATATGAATTGAACGCAAAAATTAACGAATTTATTCAAGCTTTTACAAAAATTGCAAACGAAAACGGCTTACAGACCAAAAATTATTATGAAAACGCTTATAAAATTTCAACAGATAATAAATTTACAAACGAAGAAGAAATAAAACATTCTCAAGACCAGCTAAAAAACGCCGAATTATTGGAATTAATTAATAAAACATCAGAAACAATTCCCGATATAAACAAAAACAGGCACTCTTTAGCAGAAGCAAAAAGCCTTTTAAATGAAATTGTTTCAAGGCTTCAAAATGACGATTTTAAAAAGATTTACCAAACAATTTTAACCATTATTTTAAATTTTGAAAAAAGCAATGTTAAACTGGAATCAGACGGCATTGAAGCCTTAAAAGAAATCTTGGAATCTACTGCAGGAATAGTTGAAGCAAGGTCATCCAAAAATGTTTATAACGATTTTGTTGAAGAAATTGAACTTTTAAACCAAAAAGCAGTAATCATTGCCCAGATGATTAAATATGAGCTTGAAAACCCCGCCAAAATGCAAAGAACCCAAAAAACCTTTAAACCTGTTGATTGGGCGCAAAGCTTTGATACAACCGCAATTAAAACCCTAAGGGTTAATTCGGATAAATTAGACAAATTGGTTAGCCAAATAGGCAATTTGATTGTTACAAGAATTAAAAGCCATGAGCACGTTACTATGGTAAAAAACATTCAGGATGAACTTATTGAATGGCAAAAGCATTACCATAAAATCGGCTATTATATGAAATTTTATGAAAAAAAATATATTCAAGAAACTCTAACCGGAAACCAAGATTTTTCACAGAAAAAAGATTCATTTTTAGGGTATAACAAACAATTAATAGCTTTTCATAACGCAAATACAGATAAAATGAACCATATTTTATCAAACTTAAACCTTTTAATTAAAGAATTACAAGAAAACAATATCAAATTAAACACGGCAACAAGCGAAATTGAAAATATGGTTAAATCTATGCGTATTTTGCCCCTATCCACCGTTTTTAATTTGTTCCCGAGGATGGTTCACAACATTGCAAAAGACAAAGGCAAAGAAATTGAACTTATAATAGATGGTGCAGAAACTTCTGCCGATAAAAAAATTATTGAAGATATTAAAATTCCGATAATGCACATTGTAAGAAATTCAATTGACCATGGGATAGAGCTTCCACGTGAAAGAGAAAGGCTTGGAAAGCCAAAAACAGGCAGCATTATAATAAAAGCCTTACAAAAAGAAAATAAAATCGTAATCAGCATAAAAGATGACGGGCATGGGATAAACATTGAAAAAATTAAACAAAAAGCCGTTGAAAAAGGGTTTGCAACCCTTGAAGCAGCTGAAAGCATGTCTAAAGAGCAACTTGCAAATTTCATTTTCTACCCCGGTTTTTCAACGGGTGATTCTGTAACGGAGCTTTCAGGCAGGGGCCTTGGGCTTGATATAGTTCACACTAAAATTTCTCAATTAAACGGCAGAATTGATGTTTACAGCGAAGAAAACAAAGGCACCGTTGTTACAATGGAACTTCCAACCACAATGGCAACAATGAAAGCCTTTATTATTATGGAAAATAACCAACTTTTTGCAGTTCCTGCAGGCAGCATTCAAACGGTTTTAAGAATAAGCAGAGATGAAATTAAAAACAGAGATAACAGGTTTTATTTCATCTACAACGGCGAAGCAATTCCGATTTGCAGCTTATCTTCTATTTTTGGCAACAAAAAAGATGAAAAAGAAAAAGAAGATAAATATACAATTATGGTCTTAAAATCTGAAAACATTACAACAGGCATTATTATTCAAAAACTTATCGGCGATGAAGAAATTCTTCATAAAAAACTCCCTGAACCTATGCTCAGAGTGAAAAATATTTCAGGCATTACAACTCTTGCAAACGGTGAAATGTGCCTTTTATTGAATGTTGGCGACATTTTAAATTCAAATTCAATCAGCCCGAAAGATTTTGTTTCAACAAAATCTCTAACTTTAAACGATAATTCAAAATATAAAATTCTTGTTGTGGATGATTCTATTACAACAAGAAGATTATTAAACAACGTTCTTGTTTCAAACGGCTATACCACAGAATCCGAATCAAGCGCAAAAGACGCCCTAAGAACACTTGATAACACAGAATTTGACCTTATTATTTCAGACTATGAAATGCCCGATATGAGCGGGTTGGAATTTGTTCAAATTTTAAGAAACAGAGAAAAAACCAAAAATATTCCTGTTATTGTGTTTACCTCTATTGAAAAACCGGGGCTTAAAGAAGCGTTTATGAAAGAAGGGGTGGCTGAATTTATGAAGAAAGAATATTTTGAGCAAAACACCTTCATAAAAACAATTAATAAATACCTTAAATTTTCAATTGAAAAAAAGGGTGAATAAAATTGAATACGGATGAAATTTTAGAACAATATTCAAAAGATTTTGACCACAACAAAAATGTTGAAAAATATTCTATAATGCTGTTTGAAAAATTAAAAAATATCTTCCCCGAAATTAAAAAATACGATAACGAATTTGACCTTGAACTTTTAAAAAAAGGGGCTTTACTTCATGATATAGGAATTTATTTTGAAAAAATTTACAATAAAGACCACAACAAAGCGGGCGCAAAGTTTATTTTAGAAAATAAGCCCGATGATATTAAAGAAGAAGATTTAATTTTTTTATGCTGCTTTATAAGATACCACAGAAAAAGCCTTCCAAACCCATATAAACACAACCTTTATTCAAAACTTTGCGAATCTGACAAAACAAAATTAAATTATCTGGGCTCAATTATAAAACTTGCAGATGGGCTTGATTTCGGGCATTTGGGGCTAATTTCAAATTTAGATTTTGAATATAATAAAAAACTTAACGTTTTGACTTTGTTTTTGTCAGGAAATATAATGTTAAATGCTTCAATTATAAAGGCAATTAAAAAAAAGAAAGATTTTTTTGAATTTGCATATAAGGTAAAATTAAAAATCAAGGGGAATTTATAGGTTGAATAAAAAGTTTTTAATTTTTTGTTTAATGCTTTTTGCGCTTCCTTCGTTTGCAGATACAATGAAGGGCGGGGTTTCTTATGATTACGATAATTCAATTAATGTTGAAGAAATTCAAAATAAACTCCCTAAAATAGAAAAAGATTTTATTGACCTTAACTATTCAATAGATTTTAAACCTTTAAATATGCTATCAGAAGATGAAATGGTTATTAAAAAGAAACCTGTTTTTCCAATAATTAAAAACGGTTCAAAATATCTTCCGGATAACTATGAAATTTCATTATCAACAGGCAAAGCACAAGGAAATTACAAAACAAGCAAAAACCTTGAAATTATGCTGAATAAAAACCCGAATAACGTTGAACTTTTATATGCCTATGCAATTCAATTAAAAAATGAAAAACAATTTGAAGACGCCCTTTCAATTGTAAATAAGGCACTTGAATTTAACCCCGATTTTGCGCTTGCCCATTTTTTAAAAGGGGATATTTTAAGGAATATGGAAAAATATAAAGAAGCGGTGGATGAATATCTTTATACAACACAAATTAACCCCTATTGCGCAGATGCCTATTTTAACATTGCAAAAATTTTGGAATTGTTGGATGACAGGGAACTTGCGCTTGATTACTATAAAACAGCCTATCAAGTAAACCCGAATGATACCGAAATTAGAGATATAATTTTAGAGCGCTACATTGAACTGTAGTGTTCAATTAAGCTTTTTAATTTTTGAATAAATTGCCTTTTTTCTCTTTCAGGTGTTAAAATTTCAGCTTTTGTTCCGTATTTTAAAAGGCGGGAAAAAATTTCTTCTTTTTCTTCATAAGTATTTGTGATTATTGCTTCATTATTTATATAATTTGCAATTTCACCCCTTTTTAAAATGTAGTTTTTAATCAAATTTTCTTTAATTTTAAAATTTACCCCTTCTTTAATTTTAAATTTTAAATTTTTTGTTTTGTCGGGCTTAATGTTTTCGAGGTTGTTTATTTTAATATGGCGGCTGTTTTTTAAATTTTTATCTTTGGCAAACAAAAAAACACCGTTTTTGGCAAATTTTATTTCTTTTATTGTTAATTTCAGTTTTTTGCCTTTATATTTTGCGTTTATTTCAGTTTTGTTTTTTTTAATTAAATTATTTATTAATTCAAGGTTTTTCTTTGCACTTTGTGATAATTGAAGGGTTTTTTCAATTGAATTTTTTATTTTTAAATTTTCTTCAACATCAAAAATATTTTTAAACTTTCTTTTTAAAATTTCATATTCAACATTTTCTTTTTCAAAAAAATATTCCATTAAAAGAAAAATAATTTCTGCACCCGAATTTTTTTGTTTAATCATAAGGGGCGAATTTAAAACCTGAAACCTGCCGTTTATTTTTTCTATTTCAAAACCGAAAAGTTTTAGTGTTCTTAAATATTTGGAAACGGTTTTTTTGTCTGCTTTTATGTTGTATTCAAGCAATTTGTTTGAAATTTCTTCAATATTTTTTGGCGAAGAAAACAAAATTTCAATAATTAAAAAAATTTTTACACCCGAATTTATTGAATTTGGCATTTTTCATATACCCCCAAGGTGTCTTTTAAAATTTTTAAAACCTTTTCTTTAATTTTTTCATCATAAATTTTAATGCAATCTTTGCCAAGCATTAAAAGCCTTTGAACAACAAAAAAATCGTCTTCTTCAAAATTTTCAATTTCAACTTCAAAATCATTTTTTATAACCGCATTTTCTGTTGGTAAAAGCGGGTTATTTTCAAAAAAATCCTTTGTAATTGCATATTTAAAGCTTGTTTTAACTTTTTCTTTTTTGTTAATTTTTTGGTCTATGGCTTCAATGTTTTTAATTTTATCCAGCCTTAATGTAATTTTATTTTCCGCAAACTCGCTATATAAGGTTAAATAAAGCTTTTTATTTCTTATTATGATTTTTTCCAAAAGCCCGATAAATTCTTTTCTGCCTTGAATGGGGCTTGAATAAACAATTTTTGCAGGCAATTTTTTTTGAATTAAATCATCCGACATTTCAACAATTTTTTCATTTATATAATTAAAACCTTCAAAATCAAGCAGTTCGCCGCAGCATAAGAATAAATTTTTGTTTGAATAAAAAAAATTTCTGACTTCTAAAATTTCTTTAAAATTAAAAGTTTCCATAACCGCATTTTTTAAAAAAGAAAAAATTTCCGTTTCTTCAAGGTTAAATTTTAAAAATTGGGGTTTTTCTTTTAATTCGTATCTGAAATTTTCCCTTTTGCCTTTTCTTTCAAGCTGAAAACCGCTTTTAATAAGGCTGTTTATATCAAGCTTCAGGGTTTCTTGCGAATAGCTTTCAAGTTTCAATTTTTCTTTTATGTAATTTAAAAGTTTTGTTTTTGAACAAGCCCCTTCGGATAAAAATTTTAAAATGTATAAAAGCCTTAGTCCGGTTAATAAAAATTTTTCTTTTTTATCTTCCATTTGTTAATTATTTCAAAGAAAAGCACCTTTGTCCATATCACAAAAACAGTATAATTCAATATAAAATGTTAATATTTTTTGTAACAAATATATACAAACGGCTAAAAAAGTGGTATCATGGGTTTATACATTATGGGAGCTTGTTGTCAAATTATGTCTGATAAACTAGTTACAGATGAGCAGTATGAAGAATTATTAAAACAGTATGAATATAACTTTAAAAAAGGCGACTTGGTTAAAGGTGTTGTAGAAGGCTATGACAGCGAAGGCGCCATAATTGACATTGGTGCAAAATCAAATGCAATTTGCCCCGAAAAAGAAGCCAAATTGAACAAAGAAGATGACATCAAAGATGTTTTAAAATTGGGCGAAACGTTTGAATTTTTAATTATAAAAGAAGAAGACGAGGACGGCCGACTCACTCTTTCATATAAAAAAGTGGCTGCTGCCTACAATTGGAAACAACTTGAAGAAATTAAAGCCGAAGATAAAATTATTGAAGGAACGGTTGTTCAAGTGGTTAAAGGCGGCGTTTTGGTTGAGGTTTTGGGTATTAAAGGGTTTGTTCCTTCATCTCATTTAAGGTCTAAAGAAACAGATGCAATCGTAGGCTCTAAGCTTGAATTAAAAATATTATCAATTGATGTTCTTCAAAATAATTTCATTTTATCAAACAGAAAAGTTTATTCCGATAATATTGAAGAAGTTAAAAAAGATGTATTCGGGCAATTGGAAGTTGGCCAAATTGTTAAAGGCGAAGTTGTTCGAATTGCAGACTTTGGCGCATTTATTGATATTGGCGGCGTGGATGGTTTGCTGCCTTTATCTCAAATCAGCTGGCGCTGGGTTGATCACCCCGGTGATGTTCTTAAAATTGGCGAAAAAATTGATGTTGAAATTATCGGCATAGATTTAGACAAACAAAGAGTATCTTTAAGCCTTAAAAATTTAGAACCCGACCCTTGGGTTGAAGCTAAGGGAAAAATCCATGAAGGTGAAATTGTAAAAGGCAAAGTAACAAGAATTAAACACTTTGGCGCATTTGTAGAAGTTTATCCTTGTGTTGAAGCACTGTTGCCGCAGTCTGAAGTTATGCAATATCAAAATGAACACAACACAATTTTAGATGTCGGCGAAGTAATTGATACGGTTATTTTGAAATTTAACCCTGACGATAAAAGAATTTCATTGAGCGTGAACATTAATAATAAGGCAAAATAACAAAAATGAATTGTCCAAACTGCAATGAAGTTTTAATTTCTGTTGAAAGAAACAGAATAGAGGTTGAATATTGCATTAAATGCAAGGGCTTTTTTTTGGATGCCGATGAGTGGTATTTAATTAAGCATGAATTAAAGCTTCCCTTTTTGGTTGATGATTTAATGAATATTAATCCTTCAATAAATAATTTTGGCGAAAAGCCCAAAAAATGCCCAAAATGCGGTGAATTTATGGAAAAAATAAACCTTGGCGGGCTTGTTTTAGACAGGTGCATTAACCGCCATGGGGTTTGGTTTGATGCGGGTGAATTGGCGGAATATTTTAATAAACACAAAACGGATGAAAAAAATGAAACAATTTCGTTTTTGGGTGAAACATTTTATAAATAGTTTATAGGAGTAACAGATGATAGTTTCAATTGTTTTAGTTATTGTCGGATTGTTAATTTTAGTTGGTTTTGTTTCAACATACAATGGTCTTGTTTCTTTAAAAAACGCAGTTAAAAACGCTTGGGCACAAATTGACACTCAATTAAAAAGAAGATACGACTTAATTCCAAATTTAATTGAATGTGTTAAAGGGTATATGGAACATGAAAAAACCGTTTTTGAAAATGTTGTTAATGCAAGAAACCTTGCAATGAAACCGACAGACAGCTTAAAAGAAAAAGCGGAAGCAGAAAACCAATTAACTTCAACCCTAAAGAGCCTTTTTGCGTTAAGCGAAAACTACCCCGACTTAAAAGCAAGTCAAAACTTTTTAGCGCTTCAAGAAGAACTTGCTTCTACTGAAAATAAAATTGCATATGCAAGAGTGGCATATAATGATTCTGTTATGTTTTACCAAAATAAAAAAGAACAATTCCCGTCAAACATTGTAGCAATGATGTTTAATTTCAAAGATATGGAATTTTTTGAAGCTGCAGATAATGAAAAAGAGGCTGTAAAGGTTAAATTTTAATGTGGTTTATAATTGAACAAAACAAAAGAAAAACAGCAATTTTCCTTGTTATTTTAACTCTGTTTTTCTTATTTTTCGGAACGGCTCTCGGGTTTTCTTTTTCCGGCGATATATACAACGGAAACTATTACGGCACGTTAATCGGGCTTTTAATCAGCATTGTTTGTTTTATCGGCATAATAATTTACACAAAATTTAACGCTTCAAAATTTTTCTTAAGCCAAGTGGGCGCAACTCCAATTAAAAAAGAAGATTTGCCTATTTTGTATAATGTTGTTGAAGAAATGTCGATTGCAGCATCATTAGGGTTTATTCCGAAAATTTATATTATAAATTCAGAAATTCCAAACGCATTCAGCGTGGGTGTTAATAAAAAAAACGCCGCAGTTGCGGTTACTGTCGGGCTTTTATCTAATTTAAACAGAGATGAGCTTCAAGGTGTTATTGCCCATGAAATTGCCCACATCAAAAACTTAGACACGCTTTATTTAATGTATGCAGGTGTTATTTTTGGTGTTGTTGTTTGTGTTTCGGATACTATTTTAAGAAGCATTTCCCGTTCAAGCTCAAGAAGTTCAAAAGGCAATGCAGGCATTGCAGTGTTAATTGCGCTTGTTTTAGCCATAATTTCACCAATTTTGGTCAGAATGCTTTATTTAACAATTTCAAGAAAAAGGGAATATTTGGCCGATGCTTGCGCTTGCCAATATACAAGATACCCGACAGGTTTGGCATCTGCTTTGAATAAAATTTCAAATTTTTCATATTCAGGGAACAAAAAAGCGGTTTTAAAAAACGAAAAAATTTTTTCAGGGCCTATTGTTTCTTGCATGTATATTCACAACTTTCTGCAAAAAGAAAAACCAAGCTTTTTGGATGAACTTTTTTCTACCCACCCATCCACAAAGAAAAGAATTGAAGTTTTAAAACAAATGGGCGCTGCAGATATTGAAGAATATGCAAAAGTTTATTCAATGGTAGTTTCAGATAAGGCATTAATTAAAAAAGACAACCTTATAAAAATGAATATTGCAACAATTCCAATCATAACACCTGCAGCTGCCGATAATTCCCCCGTTATTTCTAAAGATGCAATACAAACAAAAGAAGAAACACCCGATGAAACTTTTAAAACAGAGAGAATAATCCGCCAAAGAGAAGCAAAAGACGGGCTTAAAAAGGCAATGAACTATACAATTATTCTGTGCGATTGCGGTACAAAATTAAAAATTCCGCCGGAGCTTAAAATTTCAGAAATTACTTGCCCTAATTGTAATAAAGTGCATAAAATTTTAGTTTAATTTTAGTGATTAATTATTAACGGATTTTTCATCCTGTTTTATAAATTCGCACATAACCTCTAAGCGCTTATCTTCCATAGCGTCTATTAATTCTTGAATATCTTTAAACTTATTTAACTTAAAACCAACCTCGGCTAAAACAACGCAATCGTTGCAAAGCCTGTATTTGCCATATTGAATGCTGCCTGCCATTGTTTTATATTCGCCGCAACAAGAGCAATCAAAATATTCATTTTCAATTTCAGGGTCTTCTTCAATGTCATCTTTGTACATTTGAAGGGCAACTTCCTGCATTTCTTTTACAATTTCATTATTATCCATAACCTGAATTTTAGCATAAATAAAAATTAAAACCCCGTCTTATATAAAAATGTTTTCTTAATATTCTGCATTTATCATATTTTTATTTTTTAAACAAAATGCAAATTAATTTTTATTCTAAACCCTTTATATAAAAGGTTTTTCAAGGTTAATATTTTCATGCAAAAGCAAATTGTCAAGCTGCCCAAAGAGGAAATATAGGAGTAGCGGTTTCGCAAGCAATCAGTTTTGGACGGGAATTTACAGATTAGTTTAACAATACATTAAGAAAAGGCATGACACTAAAAGCAAGCATTGAAGATTCTCTAGAGGATGACAAAGCAAACAGATATGGAAGAACGCAAGGTAAGAATAACCCAAATGCTAATTGTGCTGATTTATTAAACAAATACAGGCCGAATGGACTTAATCCAAAATATTAAGTTATGCTATAATGAAAACCATGAAAATTTTAAAGATATTATCAATTGTTTTTGTATTTGCATTTCTGTCATTATATATATTTTGCACAATTTTTTATGATGATGCCGATTTTTGCCATGATTCAGGTTATTGCAAAGAAGGCTTACCCTTAAACACAGAAATTGGGCCGATTGTTATAAGTGAAGAAACCTGCAAATTAACTAAAGGTGTTTGGCTTCAAGAAAAAAGAATGTGTAAATATTAAAGTTTGTAAGCCAAGCAAAAAACCAAAAATTACAACCTACTTAGCCAGTTTTTCTTAATCTTTTCAATTAGTGAGGTTAGATAAATTAAAAAATATACAGGCAAAATAAAAAATAATAGTGTTTGAGAAATAATAAAATCTCCAACTTTAATAAATTCATCACTAAAACCAAAAATTATAGGGAAGATGGTAGCAATAAATAAAATTATTAAAACTAAAGTTAAAAGAAAAACATTATTAAAAAAGAAATTAAGATAGCTGCTCCAGTTGTTTTTCATTGCCCTTTTAGTTATTCTTAATGGCAAAATGAAATAAAGACAAAAAGCATAAAACCAAAGAACAATAAAAATAGAAGAAATTAACGCTTCTGGCAATTTATTAAAATCTGCTGTTAAAATTGCAAAAATAAACAACGCTAAATAAAATGCATAATACTTCATAATTTTTTTAAAAAAGCGTTTTAATAATTTAAAAAAACCTTTCATTATTCTTTTATACGATAGCTTAATAATACACTGTGTAAAAATTGTTAAAATTGAAGCTAAGAAGAAAATTATCAATAAATTCAAAGTTTGATTACATTCAAGCGCAACAAGAAACATTCCTGCCAAATAAAAAATACCTAAAAACAAAAAATAAGGTATTGGCATAACTAAAAACATTATTAAAAAATAAAAAATAAAACCTAATAAATTTTTCATTATCTTGAATTTTACCATATTTTTTGTTCAATGTAATAAATAATATCATAGTTTGAAAGCAAATTCATTTCTTGCATAAAAAACCCCAAGTTGTTTAATCTGTTGAACATATCATTTTTTGCATCTTCAAAACTTGTATATGCAAATAGGCTTAATTCTTTTCTATACTCAAAATCATATTTATCATAAACAACAGCTTTAAAATATCCGTCCTTTGTTATTCTTGGGTTGTGTATAGTAAAATGCTGAATGCCGACAAAAGCATCAAAATCTTTTCTGCTTTGTGTTAAAATTTTATCTTCCAATGGCTGCCCTTCTGCTTGAATTAATCTTTTTAAATTTGTTTTAATATAATTTTGTATTGCAGATGTATAAAATAATTTTTTTGATTGATTTGAATTTTTGTTATAAACAACCGTTTTTTCGCCCTTTTTGAGTTTTAATTCTTTCATTGTTTGCTTTATATTTTTATCAACAGGCTTTATTGAAGCATCAAATATTTCTGTTTCTTTTAATTCAAATGAATTGTTAAAATCTTCAAATTGAAGAGATGAAAGCCCAATTTCATCCCCTTTCATTATAATTTCCCCCAAAGGAGAGTTGTATTTAAAATAATAATTCATAATTGCAGTTAAT
>ULUL01025961.1_pt1 | contig 40706 bp, 43 predicted proteins | sample 1958481 | NCBI WGS metagenome assembly ULUL01 (sample SAMEA4835759, study PRJEB28245) | human gut metagenome | biome: gut microbiome; material: fecal sample | place: Denmark | collected 2008 | reverse complement strand
AACTCTCAACAACAAGAATTTAAAACAGGATTAAGAAAAGCCGTCAGCGTGTTAAATTCAGCAATTACCATGAATATGGCAATAGATGGGGAAAGCCCTTATGATAACAAATCCCTTCCTCAATATTTAATGCGCCATATGAGTATTATGAAAACCTTCTCCATAATGCCTTTTTATGCTTCTACTCATAAAAATAACGGAACAGTAATAACAACATATGATAATGGGGGATTTTATACAACAGATGGAATGAGATATGAATTTGACAGAAGTAATGTTGCTTCTGCAGGTGGTAATAGACTTCATGAATCAAATGTTGTAGCTTGCACATCTACAAATACGTTTTTTACCGGCGTTGAATTTTGCGAAGGGTGTGGCAGTTATGGATTAGGTAGCAATCCAAACAATACAACAAAGCCCCCTTGCCTTATTATGGTTGATGTGAATGGTGATAGAAAACCAACACCAATGAATGTAAATTGCCAAAATACCCAATGCGAAATGGAAAATAAATATATTGTTCCTTTGCCCAGCGAAAAAATGGTTCGTGATACATTTTCTATTTTAATAACAGAGGATAGAGCAGTCCCATATGGCGTAACCGCTCAAAAAGCAATGTATCAGGCACAGAAGTAATTATCCTTTCATTTTAACAGGCTTAGCGATTTTGCTAAGCCTTTATTTTTGTGTGATTTTTTTCTATAATGTTTAAATATTTAATAAGGAAAAATAAATGAAGGGCATTATCCTTGCGGCAGGTTCAGGAACAAGGCTGTATCCTGCAAGTTTACCTATATCAAAAATTTTACTTCCGGTTTATGACAAACCGATGATATATTACCCGATAACAACTTTAATGCTTGCAGGCATTAAAGATATTTTAATTATTACAAACCCGATTGATACGGAAAACTTTAAAAGAGTTTTAGGGGATGGTTCAAAACTGGGTGTTAAATTTTCTTATGAAATTCAAAAAGAGCCAAAAGGCATTGCAGAAAGCTTTATTATTGGCGAAAAATTTATAGGTGGCGATAATGTTGCTCTCATTTTGGGTGATAATATTTTCCATGGGTTCGGGTTTTCATCTATGTTGAAAATGGTTGGCATCAAAAATAAAGGTGCAACAATATTCGGCTACAGAGTGAAAGACCCTGAAAGGTTCGGCGTTGTTGAATTTGATGAAACGGGGCATGCTGTTTCAATTGAAGAAAAACCAAAAAACCCAAAATCTGATTTTGCCGTAACAGGGCTATATTTTTACGATAACAAAGTTGTTGAATATGCAAAAAGCCTTAAACCATCAGACAGAGGTGAATTAGAAATAACGGATATTAATAAAATTTATTTAAAAGAAAATAAATTAAAAGTGGAAATTTTAGGAAGGGGCTTTGCTTGGCTTGATACGGGAACAACGGAAAGCCTTCTTCAGGCAAGCAATTTTGTTTCCGCAATGGAAATAAATACAGGCATGAAAATTTCTTGTATTGAAGAAGTGGCGTATAGAATGGGCTATATTTCAAAACAAAATTTATCCGACCTTGCAAAAAATTTCAAAAACGGTTACGGCGAATATCTTCAAAGAATAGTTATAAAAAATTAGTTATGGCAAAAATCTCAATCAGAGAAGCGTATAATTTTAACTTTTCGGTTAACGAGCAAGAAAAAAAAGAATTGCTTGTTTTAAAGTGGCTTGTTGCTTTCAGGGAATATCTTTTAAAAAATAAAATTGCAAATTATGGCGATATTATGCCAAATAAAAAAGATATTTCAAAATATTTAAAAGTAAGCACGGGCACAATTCAAAATGCCCTTAAATATGCGGAAGACAAAGGGCTTTTTACATCTAAACAATGCATCGGCACTTTAATTAAAGATGAAAATGAAAAAGCACCTACTAAAATGTTTTCAAAAAAAGATAGGGCTGCAATTGAAATAAAGAAATATTTGTTTAACCAAAAATATGATGAAAACGAAATTATTCCATCGGTTGCAGAGCTTGCAGGAGAGCTTAAAACATCAACAAACACAATTCGTCTTGCCATAAACGAACTTGTAGAAACAGGTTTTTTAAGAAAAGAACAATATAAAAATAAAATTATTGTTGCAATAAACAGGCAATTAAAGCTTACGGAAAAAGAAAAAAGCCTTGGCGGTGAAATTAAAAACAAAAATTTGGTTAAAATTACAAAAGAAAATATGAAAAAATATATTCAAAAAAACTATAAAACAGGCGATAAAATTCCCCCGAACAGTTTTTTTGTTAAAATGTTCAATGTTTCCATAAGAACGGTAAATGCAGCCTCTAAAGAACTGAACAAGGAAAAATTTGTTTTATCAAGAAGAGGAAAATATGGTTCTATTTATATTAATGCAAACTTAAAAGAAACAAAATCCGAAAAATCTATGTTTATGTCTAAAGTAAAAGGGGAAAATGAAATAAAACCCAATTACGATTACAAATGGGAATATGCCTTAAATAACATTAAAAATTATATTTTAAAAAACCATGAGGCAGGCGATAAAATTCCATCAATGAAAGAATTTTCCCAAAAATTAAATTTATCCGTTTCAACGGTAAAAAAAGCGGTTCATCAATTAATTTCGCAGGGAATTTTATTTGCCCAAAAAGGCAAATACGGGGGTTTGTTTATAGTTGAAATGCCCCAGAGGGAAGATTCCTACACTTGGCTTGCAATTAACCCTTCATATTTTAATGAAAATTAAAAAGCGGGCGAGGGGACTCGAACCCCCGGCGTCAACCTTGGGAAGGTTGCATTCTACCACTGAATTACACCCGCAAAGTATATAAATATTATAATATAAAAAAATCTAACTGATGATGTTTTATTTTAATCTAATGGAAGAGTTATTCTGAATGTAGTTTTTTTGCTGTCAGATTCAAGAAGTTCTAATTTTCCTCTTAATTCTTCAATATGTTTTTTGCAGGAATAAAGCCCTATTCCCCAGCCTTTTTGCTTTGTTGTAAAGCCTTTTTCAAAAAGAAGTTTTTTGTTTTCTTCTTTAATTTCTTCGCCATGGTTTGTAATATCAATGAAAACCGAATTTTTATCGGGCTTAATTTCAATTAAAAATTCATCGTTTTTGCTGCTTTCATTTGCATTTTTAATAATGTTAATTAAAACAGACAACAGTTTGTTTTCATCCGCAAAAATTGAAATGTCATATTTGTGGCTTGAAATTATTGAAATTTTATTGCCTTTTTCACATAAAATTTCACTCATAATTTCAGCTGCTTCTTCAACAATATCTTGCAAAATAATTTCTTTAATGTCTAATTCGCCATAGTTTCTAAGCTCATTTAATTGCGCCGTTATTATTGAAGCCGTTTTTTTCAAAACTTCCGTATTTTTGTTTTTGCCTAATTGTTTTTCAATTAATTTTGTATAAATATCCAAAACAGAAAGCTGATTTTTAATTTCATGGGTTATTTCTTTTATTTTGTTTTCAATGTTGTCCTCATCTGATAAATCAACAATAAAATCATCGTTTTGGCTAAAATTGCTTTCTTCAATGCTTGCATTTAATTTTTTCAAAACATTAAACAAGGCTTCGTTTAAAAGTTCGTTTTCACGGCGTTCGGGTTTGTGGAGGTAAAATTTTTCTCTGTAATCTGTGGTTAAGTTAGATTGAACTATTTCGTAAACGTCGTTTACTGCTCTTGAATTAGCTAAGAAATAACAATTTGTATAATTTTTGTTTGAATTGTAGGAATAATCCCAAATAAGAACAAAATTGTATCTTGCGGATGTAAAAACAATGAATTCAAGCTCAACATAATCATCTTTAATTAAAACGCCCTTAGAGGTTGTATCCACAATTTCAACATTGTTGCAATATTCAAGCCTTTTAATTAAACCTTCAAGCCCTTCTTTATTTTTAAATCTTGTAAAAATAAGCGATACTGCATTTTGGCTTATAACGGGTTCTAAAAGTGCCCTTATAATTGTTGTCATTGAATTTCTTGAAAATAATTCTTCGGAATAATTTCCAAGGCTTAAAAATGATTTCAGTTGTTTCTTTTGTTTTTTATACATTGTTTTATACCGGAAAATAACCCATAATTTATGCTATTTTTGCTTTTTGTCTGTTTAAAAAGCCTTTGTTAATTGCGTATAAAACAGCTTGTGTTCTGTCGTTTACTTGCAATTTTTGGAAAATATTGTTTACGTGGGTTTTAACGGTGGTTTCTGATATAAACAATTTTTGTGCAACGCCTTTATATGTAACACCTTGAGTTAAAAGAGATAAAACTTCTTCTTCTCTGTTTGTAAGGTCGTTTAATAAGTTGTTTTCATCTTCATAACCCATATTTTGCTGGTTCTTTTCAAAATTTTGGAAATATTCAAAGAACCTTGAGCATAAAACGTTTGGAAGGTAAATTTTACCTTGCGAAACTTCATCAAGCGCATGGATTAATTGATGTGATGCCATTGTTTTTAAAATGTAGCCTTTAGCGCCAAGCTTCATTGCTCTAAAGATTAAATCGGGGTCATCATATGCTGTTAAAACAATAATTCTTGTTTCTAAATTTAATTCACCAATTTTTGAAATGGCTGTAATGCCGTCAACATCCGGCATGTTCATATCCATTAAAACAATATCAGGTTGATATTTTTTAATTAAAGAAATTGCAACGTTTGCGTTTCCTGCGTTTGCAATTACTTCATATTCGTTTTCCAAATTAATTAATTCTCTAATGCCTGATGCATGGTCATAATTGTCATCAACCACGATAACTCTTGTTTTTCTTTGAAAATCAAGTCTTCTCATTTTTATATTTCCTCCAAAACCCTTATTTTCATCTTTATAATGTAATGCAATTAGCTGATTACAATTGAATAATAGCCCGTTTATATTAGCCAAACATCAATATAGGGGTTGAAAAATTTTAAAATTAGGGCAATAAATATATCTAAATCTATGGATTGAGAAAAAGCTAAAAGATAGATTACATAACCATTTTGGCCGTCAATACCAAGAAGCAGCCATAAACCGATTGAATTAATTTTTTTGTTGTATAATAAGTTTGTAATTATGGGGCATTAATTTTATGAATTTAAACGTAGGAGAGCATTATATAGTTAATCTTCTTGGCATGGATGTCCATATGGATACGTTAATTACGCTTTGGATTGCTATGGGAATTATTTTATTTTTTGCTCTTTTATCGGTTTCAAAAATAAACATTTTGCCAAATAAACTTCAAGCCGTTTTTGAAAACATTTTGGGTTCTTTTGTAAGGCTTACAAGCCCTATGGGAAAAGAACAAGGAAGCAGCGCCTTAATTTTAATGTGTTTATTTTTGCTTATAATTACATCAAATTTAATAGGGCAAATGCCATTTAAATTAATCCGTTTGCCCGAAGGGGAATTGGCCGCCCCCACAAACGACTTAAACACAACATTAGCTTTGGCTTTATTTGTTGTTGCCTATTATATATATAAAGGAATTAAAGCAAAAGGAATTAAATATTTTGAACATTATTATAAGCCTGTTTGGTTTATGACACCATTTAATATTATGGAAGATTTCATAAGGCCTTTAACATTATCTGTCCGACTTTTTGCCAACATTTTAGCAGGCGAAATTTTGATTATGGTTTTAGGGGCTTTGGCAATTACGGTTTTAAACCCCCAAACAGCACAAGTCTTAATTCAAAAATTAACATTCGGGCTTAATTTGCCCCCTGTTCTTTCATATGACATAACGGCATTTTTTGGTTCATTTTTGCCTTTGCCCGTTATGTTTTTTGAATTGTTTGTAGCATTTATCCAAGCGCTTGTATTTACTTTGCTTGCAAATTCATACATAAAAGGCGCTGTAGCTAAAAGTCATTAAAAATAAGGAGAAATAAAATGGATTTAACAATTTTAACATCTTGCTTTAAATACCTTGCAATGGGTGTTGCAATTGGTTTGGGCGTTTTGGGGCCTGCTTTAGGCTTAGGAATGGCAACAAAAACAATTATTGAATCAATTGCAAGGCAACCTGAAGCCGAAAAACAAGTTTCAACATATTTTTACATTGGTGCAGGTTTAATTGAAGCATGCGCAATTTATGCTTTATTGGTTGTAATTTTAATTGCGTTTGTTGTTAAATAAGGAATTTTAAAATGCTTCTTCAAATAGACGCCACATTTATTTTTGTTTTTGTAAGCTTTTTAGTATTTGTATTTTTAATGAATCTCATTTGCTATAAGCCATTAACCATGCTTATAAAAAAAAGAGAAGGGCTTTTATATAAAAATAAAGAAACGGTTGATGAAACAAACAACAAAAAAGCCCAAATTGTTGAAAATATGAAAAAAGAGCTGTCAAATGCCGAATTTGAAGGCTCTAACATATTGAAAGAAACTTCAAACAAAAACAAAAAAGAAAAAGAAGAAGCAATTTTAAATAAAAAAGAAGAAATTCTCGGCAATATGAAAAATTTTGAAACAAACATCTCAAATTCTTCCGTTGAAGTGAAAAATATATTAAAAACAGAAGTGGAAGATTATGTAAAAATGATGGTTTCAAAAATTCTTGATATTGATAAAAATTCCATTTACGTTGATAAAAACAAAATAGAAGAAATTGTAAAATAATGAATTTGCAAGAAATATACCTGAAAATACTTGAATCAAATATTATAAATTTCGTTATAATGATATCGATTTTAACCCTGATTTTTAAAAAATTTAAGTTGGGAAGGATTATCGATAACTTTGCAAATGAAATTCAAAGCACCGTTACAACAAGTTTTGATGCTGTTCAAAACGCACTTGGGGAATATAAGGCAGCAAGAAAAGAACAAAGAGAAATTCCAGCCAAAAAAGAAGAAATTTTAAATAACGCCCGCTCAATGGCAGAAAAACTTGCAGAAAAAAATAAAGAAGAAATATTGAAAAAAGAAACAGAACTTGATAAATCATATGAAAGAACCCAAACAGCAATTTATCAAAGAGGGGTTCAAAAAACGGCAAATGATATTCAAGGTGCAGTTTTACTTCTTGCAACAGATACAATTCAAAATATAATGACAAATGAAATTAGAGCAAAATCAATTTTTATGGCACTTGATGAATTCGACAAATTGGAAGGGGTTATCAAATGAATGAATTAACCCTCAAAAACGTTAAACCGGCTAAAAGGTATGCGGAAGCTTTGTTTGAAGCCATGGAAGACAATAATTTTAAAGAAATATTGTCTGAATTTAACAATGCGGTTGAAATTATAAATGAAAATGAAGACTTTAAAAATTTTCTCTCTAATCCCGTAATTTCAAACGATGAAAAAAAACGCCTTGTAGATGAATGCTTTAGTTCTTTTTCAGAAATTTTAAAAAACTTCTTATTTGTTTTGATTGATGAAAACAGAACAAGCTGTATATCTGAAATTAAAGCTTTTTTGGTTGAAAAAATAAACAATAAAAACAATTTAATCAATGTGAATGTTACTTTGGCATATACCCCAAGCGAAGAAATTAAAAACCAAATTGTTCAAAGAATTCAAAATAAACTTCAAAAAGAAGTAAGTGCAAAATTTTTAATTAATCCGAATATAATAGGCGGAATGTTAATACAAATCGAAGATACCGTTATTGATTTAAGTATTAAGAAAAAAATAGAAAATTTTAAGAAAATATAGACGAGGTTAACTATGAACCAAACAATAGATGCAAGTGAAATTTCAGCAATAATAAAATCAAAAATAGAAAATTATAAAAATGAACTCGATGTGGTTGATGTCGGCAAAGTTATTGAAATCGGTGACGGCATATCAAGGGTTTACGGGCTTAAAAACGTTATGTCAAATGAACTTGTTTCTTTTGATGACGGCAAAAACACTCTTGGAATTGCCCTAAACTTGGAAGAAGATAACGTTGGTGTTGTAATTTTAGGCGATTACACAGAAATTAAAGAAGGCATGACGGTTAGAACCACGGGTAAAATTGCATCAATTCCTGTTGGTGATGAACTTATAGGAAGAATAATTGACCCAACCGGTGTTCCGATTGATGGCAAAGGGGAGCTTCACACAACAAAAACACGCCCTGTTGAAAGAATTGCCCCCGGTATTATTGCAAGAAAATCTGTTTGTGAACCGTTGCAAACGGGAATTACCGCAATAGATGCGCTTACACCTATTGGCAGAGGCCAAAGGGAATTAATCATAGGCGACAGACAAACGGGCAAAACCGCAATTGCAATTGATACCATAATTAACCAAAAAAATGAAAATGTTATCTGTATTTATGTTGCAATCGGGCAGAAAAAATCAACCGTTGCACAACTTGCAAAAACCTTAGAAGAAAAAGGCGCTATGGATTATTCAATAATAGTTTCAGCCGCAGCGGATGCTTCAGCGCCGTTACAATATATAGCACCTTATGCAGGCTGTGCTATTGCAGAAGAATTTTTAGAACAAGGCAGACACTGCCTTATAATATATGATGACCTGACAAAACACGCTCAAGCATATCGTTCCATGAGCTTACTTTTAAAACGCCCTTCAGGAAGAGAAGCATACCCGGGAGATGTCTTTTACCTTCATTCGAGGTTATTGGAAAGGGCTTGCAAATTGTCAGATGAACTTGGCGGCGGTTCAATAACGGCATTGCCTATCATTGAAACCCAAGCAGGCGATGTTTCAGCTTACATTCCAACAAACGTTATTTCAATTACGGACGGGCAAATATTCTTAGAAACAAACCTTTTTAACGCAGGTCAAAGGCCGGCAATAAATGCAGGTATTTCTGTTTCAAGGGTAGGGGGTGCAGCTCAAACTAAAGGCATTAAACAGGTTGCAGGGCAATTAAGGCTTGATTTAGCCCAATACAGGGAACTTGAAGCTTTTGCACAATTTGCTTCAGACCTTGACCCCGCTACAAAAGCACAGCTTTTAAAAGGTGAAAAATTAACCCAAATTTTAATCCAACCTCAATATTCACCGCTTTCCGTTGCTTGTCAGGTTACAATTTTATATGCAGGCAACAACGGTTTCTTGGATGAAATTAAAAACGAAGATATTCAAGAATATAAAAAACAATGGTTTGAATATTTTTCAAATAATATGGCAGAGCTTGAGGCTAAGTTAAATAAGGGTGAAAAATTATCTGATGAAGATAAAGAAAATTTATCTTCAGCTCTTAAAAACTTCAACGAACACATTTTTAATAAAGGATAGTTTAAATGCCTTCTTTAAGAGAAACAAAAGACAGAATACAAAGCGTAAAAAATACTCAAAAAATTACTCGTGCAATGAAAATGGTGGCGGCCGCAAAGGTTAAAAAAGCGGAAAATGCCGTTAAACTTTCTCGCCCTTTTTCAATTGAGCTTTTAAAAACTTTTGTTGAAATATACTCTGCAATCGAAGATAAAAATTTTGAAGCAGTTAAATCGGCTAATCCTTTAGATAATTACCCCGTTTTGTTAAAAGCCCGCCCGATTAAAACTTTGGGGCTTGTTATAATTTCATCCAATAAAGGCTTAGCGGGTGCTTATACATCAAATCTTTTGAGGTTTGCGGAAGAAGAAATTAAAAAAGCAAACAAGGAAAACATTAATGTTGAAGTTTTTCTTGTCGGCCAAAAGGCAGAAGCGGGTTTAAAAACCCTTTTAGGGCAATATAAATTTGAAATAAAAGAAGTTTATACAGGCGTTTTGGATGATATAAACGCAAGCTCGGCTAAAATTGTGGCGTCAGATTTAGCGGAAGAATATGTAAATAAAAGAATTGATAAAATTGAACTTATTACAACAAGATATATCAACATGATGAAATATAAAGTGGAAGCATGGATGCTTTTACCTGTTATTACCGCAAATTCAGAAGTTATAAGGACATTTTCAAAAGAAGAATTTAACAAAGAAAATAACATTAACTATAAAGCATTTTTTGATGATGAAAACAAAAATTTTAAAGCTCAAATTTTTGAACCGAACCAAAAAGTTTTACTTCAAAAAATAGTTCCAATGTATATTACAAACACAATTTTTCAGGCAATATTAGAAGCTCAAGCGTCTGAATTAGCATCCAGAATGACTGCTATGTCTGCTGCAACAAACAATGCCACAGATATTATTAATATGCTTACTATTGAATATAACAAAGCAAGGCAAAATGCCATCACTCAAGAAATAACCGAAGTTATTTCAGGCAGCTTAAATAAATAATTTTTTTATACACCTTTTATATGATTTTTTTGACATTTCCTCTATTTTCATTAAACAAAATAGGGAATAATCCCGTAAAATAATATTGTACCCATATAATACGGTTATTATGCCATTTCGATACAGACTCCAAAAATTCCTTGAAATAAGGATAAAAGAAAAGGAAGCCCAATTAAAGGTTGTTCAAGAGGCACAAAATGCCGTTATTGCCGTTGAAAACAAAATAAAGGAAAATAACAAAAATATAAATGATACAAGAATAAATATGAGAAAATCTGACCCAAGAATGTATGACGGGTTTGATAAATTCTTAAAACATTTATATGAAATAGGCGAAAAACTTGAACAAGAAAAAATAGAAGCAGAAAAAAGGCTTCAAAAAGAGCTTGAAATTCTAAAAGAAAAAGAACAAAAGGTAAACGTTTTAGAAAAACACAAAGAACATAAAAAAGAAGAATATTTATATGAAGAAAAAATGGCAGAATTGAAAACTTTGAACGAAGTAGGCTCGCAAAAACATTTCATTCGCCAAAGAGAAACCAAAGAACAAGAAGAAATTGAAGAAAATGAACATTAATGAAACAGAAAAATTAAAAGGAAATATTGAAACAACATCAAGCCTAAATGCCCAACAAATAGCACCAATTGAGGGGGCAACTTTTCAAGATGAATTAAATAAATTAACAGAAAAAAAAATTGAACTTGGAATGGTTGATTTTTCCCAATTTATAGCATTGGGGCAAACAAGCTTTTCAGGGTTCCAATATAGCCCGAATATGACGGATAGCTTAGTTAATGAAACCTTAAATGTGGGTGAAACATATAAATATGACACCAAAAAAATTGAAAATGTTGATGCAATGTTTTTCTTAAACGCTGCAAGCAACAATGGCACAATAAACATTAAAATGAACGATGAAACAAGCGTTATTGATGCCACAAACTATAAAACAATGGAAGTTTCAAAAACTTTAGGCGATTTAATTACAAAATCAATGGAAACAAATAAATCCGTAAGGCTTGATTTTGATGACCACGTTACGGTAATTTTAAAAGTTGCAAAAGACGGCAGAATTGATACAACCTTTATTCCTCAAGATAAACAGGTTGAACAATATTTAAAAAATAATATAGATTACCTGAAAGTAAGGTTTGATGAACAAAACATTGCTTATTCAAATATAAGCTATAAACCATACAGGCAGCAAAGAAACAACAAGCAAGGAGATAAACAATGAATGACGCTTATGTAAACGCTATGAATACTCAAAAAGCAAGCATAAACTGGATGGATTCAGTAACAGAAAACCTTGCTAATATCTACACCCCCGGGTATAGAGAAAACAAAGTTACATTTAAAACTTTTTTAGATAGTATATCTTGCGACGGGTTTTTAAAAAATACCGATCAGGGTAAAGCAATCCCCGGAACTTCAAATGAAAACGTTTTCCTTGAAGGGCAAGGTTATTTTGTTGTAAGAAACGAAGAAGGCAGACTTGTATATACGAGGCTTGGTGAATTTAAGTTTGATGAAAACGGTGTTTATAAAAGCCCCGATGGTTCAACCGTTCAAGGCTACATTATGAACGAAAAGGGCGAAATTATGTCGGGCACAAAATCTTTAGATAAAGAAGAATATAATAAAATTTTATCTGAAGGGGGTTCTCTAAATATCCCGACAACAGAAATTAAACTTTGGATAGACCCTGATAACGGCAAATATCTTGGCAAATACGATGAATTTGAAATAAAAGGTGATGGTATTTTATACGGCAAAGCAAATAACGGGCAGGAATCTTCCCCTTTATTTAAGCTTGCTATTATGAACTTCCACAACCCAAGAGAATTATTTCAATATAAAGACGGCATGTTTGTTGAAACAGAAGCTTCAGGAAGGCCCGTTATAGGCAGAGGCGAAGTCAGAAGCGGGCTTATAGAGCTTTCAAATGTTGATTTTAAAGCAAATATCACTTACTATCAGGAAGCAAAACTGCAGATGGACTTAGCAAAAAACATTATGTCAAGCTATAAAGATCTTCTTGAAAATGCAATTTCTCTTATGAGCTGATTTTTGACTTTTTTATACGGTGTGCCATAATGTCCTTGAATCGGATATTAAGAAGGAAATGAATTGCTGATGAAGAAAAAGTTTTTATTTTTAACCTCATTATTTTTGCTTGGTTCAATGTTGCCGACATTTGCAATATCTGAACCCCCGTATAATAAAGAGCTTCCAAAGGGTGGCATTCAAGAAGCACCTTTAAAAGAAGATATTTACATAGATAATGACACTTATAAGCTTTATAAAAAAGTAAGCAAAGATGATAAAATTATTCAGGCCTTAGAAATTATGAAAGGCGGCCTGTCTGATTATTCAAGGCGCGCAATTTTAGGGGAAAATTTAACAGGGCGCCCCGTTAAGGTTGAATTTAGAGATTTAAGCCTTTTAAATGAAGCTTATAAAGATTTTGACGCTCTTGGCTGGAAACAAAAAAATCAACTCTATATTTTTATAAACCAAAAACATTATGATGCCCCAAAAGAAGCGCTTGCTGCGGTTTTATCCCATGAAGCAATTCATCAGGATGAATTAAATTCAATTAATGAAGAAGCCTATTGCTGGACATTAGAAGCTGCAGTTTGGACAAATTTTACAGAAAAAGAACCGAATTTAGAAAATATAAACCACCCGCTTGTTGTTCGTGAAAACACTATAAAAAGGCTTTTTATAAAAGGCGATTATACGGATAAATATATAAGAAAATCGGTTATGTCAAATGCAGGGTATCAAACACTTCCATCCCGCTCCCCGGGGTTTGAAGATGAAAGCTTATAAAAAATGTTTATGGCGGTGAAATTCACCGCCATAATTGATATATATGGTGTAATTTTTTTAAAAAAACCTCTTAATTCAATAAAATAGGGTAATATAAATAATGTTTAAGAGGATTAAGATGCAAGCTTCAATAAAAGAAATTTTTGAATCAATTCAAGGCGAAGGAATTTTAGCAGGCTATAAACAGGTTTTTGTAAGATTTGTCGGCTGCAACTTAAATTGTGCTTTTTGCGACACAAATTTTATGGAAGATGAAAAAACCTTGCACCTAAAAGAAGAAGAACTTTTTGATATGGTGAGAAAATTTGATTCTGAATCTCTTAGTTTTACAGGCGGTGAACCCTTATTGCACCACCAATTTATTAAATCGTTTTTAACAAAGTATAAAAAATTTTTAAATAAAGAAATTTATTTGGAAACAAACGGAACTTTATATAAAGAACTTGAAGAAGTTATTGATTTAGTTGATGTTGTTGCAATGGATGTTAAATTGCCCACAGCTACAGGCGATGTTGAACATTTTGAGGACAATGAAAAATTTTTAAATATAGCATCTAAGGCGGCAACATTTATGAAAGTTGTTTTTGATTCCAAAATTGATGATGATGAAATTGAAATTTGCATAATTTTAGCAAACAAATATAACATTCCAATTGTTTTGCAGCCAAAAATGCCCTTAGACAACAATTTAAACTACCTTGAAATTTATAATAAATTTTATTCAAAATTTAAAGATGTAAGGTTAATTCCCCAAACACATAAATTTTTAAATATTCAATAAATTAAAGGTAATCAAAACCAAGGTCTATTGTAGATGCTTTTGTTATAATTGCGCTTGAACTTATAACATCTACCCCTGTTTTTGCAAGCTCGGGAAGGGTTTCCAGTTTAACATTTCCTGAAATTTCAACAATTGCACATTTGTTTATAAATTCCGTGCATTTTTTAATTTCATCTAATGTCATATTATCAAGCATAATAATATCAACTTTAGCTTCAATGGCTTCTTTCACCTGTTCAAATTTATCACATTCAACTTCAATTTTATGTGCATGAGAATTAAATTCTTTTACTTTTTGAACGGCTTCTTTAATGTTTCCGCCAAGAAGGGCAATGTGGTTATCTTTTAGCATAATACAATCGCACAAATTGAACCTGTGCAATGTTGCACCCCCTATTGCTGCAGAATATTTTTCAAACATTCTGAAATTTGGGGTGTTTTTTCTTGTATCTGCCATTTTAACGCCATACGGGGCTAAAATATCAACGAATTTTTTAGTATATGTTGCAATGCCTGACATTCTTTGAACAAAATTAAGAGCAAGCCTTTCCCCAGTTAAAACGTATCTTGGAAAACCTTTAATTTTTGCTAAAATGTCGCCTTTTTTCATTTCATCGCCGTCATCAACAAAAAATTCAACTTCAACTTTTCCGTTCGATAAAACGTCAAAAACAATTTCAAAAACTTCTCTTCCGCAAAAAATGCCGTCTTGCCTTGTTCTTAAATTTACTTCAAAAATTTCATCACCTTTTAGGTGTGCACAAACGTAATCTGTTGAAATATCGCCATAGCCTATATCTTCTTTTAAGGCTTCTTTAACGTAATCTCTCACTATAAAATCATTTAACAGGAATTTCATTTTCTATATTACCTTTATTTTCAGCTTTTTTTTCATCATTTGCGTATGTATCAAACCTGAAATGCGCACCGACAGATGTTCTTCTTTCTATTGCAGAATTTATAATGATTTCTGCAACCCCAAGCATATTTCTTATTTCATAAGAATTGAAATCGGAAAATACTTTTTTATCTCCGATTGCCTTTTTAATTTCTTCAAGTTCAAAAAGGCCCTTTTTCAAAAGCGTTTCACTTCTTAAAATGCCTGCATAATTCCACATAATATCTTTAATTTTGTTTTTAATTATGTCAGGGTCTTCAATATAATTAGGGTCAGATTCTTGATACATTGAAATTGTATTTTTAATTTTTTCATCATAGTTTTTAGGGGCGGTTAAATCTTGATAGCTTAAATTATCATATAACCCCATAGCAGAAACCACACATTCTAAAAGCGAGTTTGAAGCAAGCCTGTTTGCACCATGCAGCCCGGTTCTTGCGCATTCGCCGATTGCATATAAGTTTTTAATGTTTGTTTCAAAATCAAGGTTGACTTTAATGCCGCCCATTAAATAGTGAGCTGCGGGGGACACGGGAATTAATTTTTGGTTTAAATCAATGCCGAATTCTTCGCAATAAGCTGTGATTGAAGGGAACCTTGTTTTAAACTTTTCAACTCCAATATCTGTTATATCAAGATATACAAAATCTTCGTTTGTTTGTTTTAATTCGTCATAAATGGCTCTTGCAACAACATCTCTTGGAGCAAGCTCTGCTCTTTTGTCGTATTTTAAAATGAACCTTTCGCCTTTTTTGTTCACAAGTTTGGCGCCTTCGCCTCTGACGGCTTCTGATACCAAAGGCATTGTAACTACATTTTTAACACTTAGAGCTGTGGGGTGGAATTGAACAAATTCCATATCTTCAATTTCAGCTCCTGCTTTTTTTGCAAGGTAGATGCCATCGCCTGTTGCAACGGGCCTGCTTGTTGAATATTTATAAAGCTGCCCAATGCCGCCAGTTGCTATAATAACGGCATTTGTTAAAACGGCTTCAAATTCACCTTCTCTTTCATTGAAGGTAATAACCCCTTTAACCGCATTATATTTATCAACCAAAAGGTCAACCGCCATTGTGTTTTCATAAATTTCAACTTCTTTTGCTTTATTTACTTTATCAATTAAAGCATTTTCAATTGATTCGCCCGTTTTATCTTTGGTGTGAAGAATTCTTGGCAGACTGTGAGCTGCTTCAAGCGCAAAATCAAAAGAACCGTCTTCTTTTTTATCAAATTTAACGCCTGCATTTATAAGCCCTCTTATTGCAAGAGCCGAATATTCAGATACATATTTAACGGCATTAAAATCGTTTAGGCCTGCACCTGCTTTAACCGTGTCAAACACATGGGAACTTATTGAATCTGCTTTGTTTACATCCGGCATGACGGCAACAATGCCGCCTTGAGCAAGCCTTGAATTGCATTCGTTTACTTCGGCTTTTGTAATAACCAAAACGCCATCTTTGTTGTTTTTGCTTTTTGCTAATTTATGCGCCAAATAAAGCCCTGATATACCTGAACCTATAATGACGGCAGAATATTTTGAATATTTCATTTTGTACCTTGTATATTTTTACCTAATATAATTTTATTACAAATAAAAACAGGTTTTATCTTTTTTAATAAAACTTTTATATTTTATCTAAAATGCCCAAATTTTCATTTTTTATAACATCAAAGCCGTTTACGCCTGCTCCAAAAAGCGCAAAATCGTAGCTAACAGGGTCATTTGGGTCAAATTCTTTTAATTTTTCGGTTAATTCCAAAGCAGCTTTTATATCGTTTTGTTTTCTTTTTAACAAATTTAATTTTCTTGAAATATTTCCTACATGGATATCTAATGGAATTATTAAATTTTTAGGTTCTATAAAATGCCACAAATCAAGGTCAACAGGGCCTTTTCTTGCCATCCACCTTAAAAACATATTTAACCTTTTATTGGCGCCGTTTTTATTCGGGTTTGAGAGCATGAAAGAAAACCCGCCTGAATTTGTGAAATATTTTGATTTTTCAAATTCATTGTAAACGCCTTTTAAAATTTCCAGTGTAGAATTATTTCTTTTTTCATAAAAAATATCGCCTAAAGTCATCCCTTTTTTTAATTTTTCAGATAGAAGAAAAAACAATGCTTTAATATCGCTATCTTTATAAAATCGGTAAATAAAACCGTTTAATTTGCTTTCGTTTTTTTCAAAATTTAAAATAAATTCATAGGGGTTGTGGTTCATTATTTCAAACAAAACGTTTAATTTTTGAATAAAGGCTTCTCTTTTTCCAAATGCAAACAAAGAAACAATAAAACCCCATATTTCTAAATTTTTAACATCGTTTTTAAAAGAATGCAAAAATTGAACGGGGTCATCTTTTATAAAATCAATCGTTTCATATTTTTTTCTTAAATAATCAAGATATTCTTTCATAATAGACATTAAAGCATAAAAAATATATTAATAAAAAATGCACCAAAATGAATATTATGGTGCATTTTTGATGATTTTATAAATTTAAAAGGTTATTTATGCTTTTTCTCCGCCTGTCAAATCAGTAAAAATAGAGCTTATGCGACAAAGTCGCACCGCTTCTTATTTTTACTAAGATTTGTTCATTCATTCCGCTTGCGCTTCATTCATAACGGCGGCTATCAACAGTTACGGTTTGTGTCGGGCTCATCGCCCGCCAAAACCTGCACTCTGGTTTTATGCTTTTATGCCGGTTGAACCGAAGCCGCCTTCGCCCCTTGTTGTTTCCGATAATTCATCCACTACTTGAATGTCGGCTTTTGTAACGGGTGCAATTATCATTTGGGCAATTCTTTCGCCTCTTTCAATTGTGTAGGTTTCGTTTGAAAGATTAACAAGGCCAACTTTAATTTCGCCCCTGTAATCTTCATCAATTGTGCCGACACAGTTAATTAAACTGATTCCGTTTTTAATTGAAAGGCCGCTTCTTGGGCGAATTTGCGCTTCATAATTTTCGGGAAGTTCAATTTTAATGCCTGTCGGAACTAAAAACCTTTCTAATGGTTTTAATGTAATATCTTCATCATTTGAGGCAACTAAATCCATGCCTGCCGCCCCTTTTGTTTTATACTCAGGCATGCCTGCGCAATGCGGCAATTTTTGTATTTTTAAAACAATTTTTTCTTTAGTTTGCATTTTAAATTTTCTCCCCTTTGTTTATTTCATAAACCGTTTTTAATCCGAATAAAGTTAAATCTTTGTTGATATAGTCAATATTGCATTCCATATTGCTGAAAAGCGCTTTTGAAAAGCCGCCCGTTGCAACAATTGTGGCTTTTTCGCCAAGTTCTTTTTCGCACAATTTAACCATTCCTTCAACCATTTTTTTATGCCCCATGACAATGCCTGAAAGCATTGCATCAATTGTATTTCTTCCGATTGCATTTTTTGGTGCTTCAATTTTTAATTTTGGCAATTTAGATGTAAATTGGCTTAAAGATTTTGCCTGAATTAAAGGCCCGGGGGCAATTATGCCGCCTATAAAGTTTGCGTTTTTATCAATAATGTCAAAAGTGGTTGCAGTGCCTATGTCTATTACAATAACGGGCAATTTGTATAAAACAGCTGCTGCAGAAGCATTTGCAAGCCTGTCTGCACCCGCTTCTTTCGGTTCATCCAATAAAATTTTAACGGGCAATTTAGATTTATAAGATAAATTATAAACTTCAACATTGATATATTCTTCTACCGCTTTTTTAATTGTTTCGCCCAAAGTTGGCACAACGGATGATATTATGCAAGCGTTAATTTTTGTTTTAATATCGCTTGTTAAAAGCAAAGATGAAATTAAAATGCCATATTCATCAGAAGTTTTAATGTGGTCTGATGCAATGCCATAAACCTTTATAAGGTCGTTTTTGTCATATATTCCGATGTTTGTGTTTGTGTTTCCGATGTCTATAACTAAAAGCATAAAATAATTATCGCATAAAAAAATGTGCGAATAAAATTCGCACAAATGTCATAAATAAGCACAATTTATAACTGAAAGAAAAAATTAAGCCTTTTTAAACAAACACAATTAACGTTCTTTTAGATTTAAACACCCTTCCTTTATGTTAATTATTACGGCAAATTTGAAAAAAACTTTATGATTTTGTTACATAACTTTACATAAAACTTAAAAAATGGCAATTATATCTCTTATATATACTTTATATATATAACAGAAAGGACGCAAAAATGGCTTTAGCATACGAACAATCGCAAGTGCATGTTAGAACAACATTAATAAGCAAGCTTGAATTGCGTCTTATGCAAATCAGCGAAGAATACAACCTTAAATATACTCAAGGCTGCGCCAAAACCTCTGAAATGACATCTGAAATGAACAATAAAGTTGAAGCAATCAGAGCTAAACTTGGCGAAAACCCCACAAGCGAAGAATACAGACAAAACATGGCAGAATGCGAATCTGTTGAAAATGAATATACAATGATAATTCAAAGCATTCAAGACCAAATGAATATTGCTGAACAAAAAATGCAAACTCAACAAGAACAAGTTGAAACAAAGCTTGAAGTTTTAAGAGCAGAAAAAGAACAGTGGGAAGAAGCCCTTGATAACACTATTGAAAAAACTTGCGGATACTTTCAATAATTAATTTTTATATTTAAAATTTTAATTCTTCTTTTGAAAAATGCTTTTCGATAAAGCTTGTATCAAAATTGCCTGAAATAAATACATCATTATTTAAAATTGCTTTATGGAAAGGAATTGTTGTTTTAATTCCTGTAATAATGTATTCATCCAATGCTCTTAAGGCTCTTTTTCTTGCTTCTTCTCTGTTTCTGCCCCAGCATATAAGTTTTCCTACCATTGAATCATAGTATGGGGGAATTTTATAGCCTGTATAAGCATGAGAATCAATTCTTACACCAAAACCGCCCGGGGCAATGTAGCCTTCAATTTTGCCTGCAAAGGGCATAAAATCTCTTGAAGGGTCTTCTGCGTTTATTCTGCATTCAATCGCATGGCCTCTTAGGGTAACATCATCTTGGGTGTATGAAAGCTTTTCGCCTGAAGCTACTCTTATTTGTTCTTTAACAATATCAACGCCTGAAATCATTTCTGAAACGCAATGTTCAACCTGAACTCTTGTGTTCATTTCCATAAAATACCATTTTTTATTATCAGGGTCAGATTCATCCAATAAAAATTCCAAAGTGCCGGCGCCTTCATAGTGAATTGCTTTTGCTGCATTAATGGCGGCTTCGCCCATTTTCTTTCTGATATCTTCCGTGATGGCAGGGCTTGGTGCTTCTTCCAATAATTTTTGGTGGCGCCTTTGAATTGAGCAATCTCTTTCGCCTAAGTGAATAACATTACCGTAACTGTCTGCTAAAATTTGAACTTCAATGTGCCTTGGGTTTATCAAATATTTTTCACAGTAAACTTCAGGGTTTGCAAAAGAATTTTGTGCTTCCTGACGGCATAAATTAAAGGCATCTTCAAGTTCTTCTTCTTTATTAACAATTCTCATGCCTTTGCCGCCGCCGCCTGCTGTTGCTTTAATAATAACAGGGTATCCTACTTTATTTGCAAATTCTTTAATTTCATCGACATTTTCAACAAGCCCTGTCCCCGGGGTAACGGGAACGCCTGATTCTATCATTGTTTTTCTGGCGCTTGCTTTATCGCCCATTGCTCTCATCGCAGCTGCCGAAGGGCCGATGAATTTGATGTGGTGCTCATCGCAAATATCAACAAAATCTGCACGTTCAGACATAAAGCCATATCCGGGGTGAATTGCATCTGCGCCTGAAGTTAAGGCCACACTTATAATTGCGGGAATGCTTAAATAACTTTTTGAGCTTTGATGAGGCCCTATGCAATAGGCTTCATCTGCCAATGAAACATGCAAACTGTCCGCATCCGCTTGCGAATACACGGCAACCGTTGCAATTCCTAATTCTCTGCAGGCTCTTATAATTCTAAGGGCAATTTCCCCTCTGTTTGCTATTAATACTTTCTCAATCATACTTTATGTCCTAAATAGATGATAGCTTGTGGTTTTTTTATTCAACATACATTAAAACTTGGCCGTATTCAACAGATTGGCCGTCTTCAACGCAAATTTGAGTGATTTTGCCTGAAACTTCCGATTCAATTTCATTCATAAGTTTCATTGCTTCTACAATACAAACCACTTGACCGGCAGCAACCGTATCGCCGACTTTAACAAAAGGTTTAGCCCCCGGTGACGGTGCGGCATAAAAAGCGCCAACCATAGGAGATGTAATTGCGGTTCCTTTTGGTTGTTCCGCTGCAGGTGCGCTTTGGGTTTGCTGTTGGGTTGGTGCGGCAATTTGAGGTGCCGCAGGAACGCTAACAGGTGCTATGGCTTGAGCGCCTTGCATTCCTCTTTTAATAATGATGGCTTTATCACCGTCTTCTACGGTAATTTCCGTTAATTGTTTTTCATCTGCTAAATTAGCAAGTTTTTCAATATATTCAATTTCAAAATTCATAAATTTATACCCTATCTAAGTATTCATTTGTTCTGGTGTCTATTCTTAATTTATCGCCCACTTGAATGAAGAACGGAACGTTAACAATTGCGCCGCCTTCTAAAGTTGCGGGTTTGCTGCCGCCTTGGGCAGTGTTGCCTTTTTCTGCAGGCGGTGTGTCAATAACTTCCAATTCAACGAAATTCGGAAGGTCGATGCCGATAATTTTGCCGTTGTGCATTAAAATTTGAACATTCATATTTTCTTTTAAATATTTAACGCCATCGCCTATATGATCGGCAGGAACAGGCAATTGTTCAAATGTTTCCAAATCCATCATAACATAATCATTGCCTTCTTTATATAAATATTGCATTTCACGTCTGTCTAAAATTGCTTTCGCAACTTTTTCGCCGGCTCTAAAGGTTTTTTCAACAACTTGCCCTGTTTCAACGTTTTTTAATTTTGAACGAACAAAAGCAGCACCCTTGCCCGGTTTAACGTGAAGAAATTCAACAACAGACCATAAGCCGTTATCGAGTTCTAATGTAAGACCTGTCTTTAAATCGTTTACTGAAATCATAAAAGCACCTTTTAACTACTATCAAAATGAGTTTAACATAAAAGTTGATTTTTTACATATATGTTTTCATCATTTTTCAATTTCCGTAACAATTCGGGCGGTTTATTTTCCATTTTAGATAGAATTTTAGCCGTTTTTTCCCTAATTGTGTAATCTATAAAATTTGATGTTTTTGTTAAAATATTTTCCAAATTTTCAATTTTATTAACATCTAAAATTGAAATTGTTTCTAAAAGCCAATATAAATTAAAAGTGAGTTTATTTTTTGCGTGGTTTTTGTTTGATTTTGATTGATTTTCAAAAAAAGGCGAATCGCATTTTACATATTTTTCCAAATCCGAAAGAATTTCATTTGTTTTAATAACAATCGGCTTAATTAAATTCTCTTTTAATTTTGGGCTTTTATTTATAAAAGAAATTAAATTTCTTACAACATTCGGGTTAATGTCTAAAATTCCGTTTAACAAAGTATTAATTGATTTTTCATCCAAATAAAAATCCGACGGGTTTAATTCCGATAAAATGTATGAAACAGCTTCTCTAATTCTTCCGTCTTGGCCTGTTAAGTGTGATAAAATTAAATCTGCTTCAAATTTATTTTCTATGCTTTTTAAATTAATTATTGCTACAATCTTTTTTTCATCATTATTTTCTGCTAAAATACGGATGATGTCATCTTTTGTATATTCCTGAAGGCTTATATTATAAGCTTCAAGTTCAACATTAAAGTTGTCATCTGTTTGGATAATATTTGAAAAATCGTTATACTTATTCATAAGCTATATTATAACCTGAACCGTTAATTTGCCTTAAAAATTATGGGTTAAAATATAATTAAGTTTACAAAATTAAAAGGAAATAATTATGAAATCCGTTCTGAATTTTTTCTATAACTTTTTTAATCCCGATTCAAAAAAAGAATATATAGGATTATCAAGTTTTAAAGTAAAAGAAAACAAAAAACCCGAAATTAAAAAAGAAGTTCAAACTTTTGAAAAAACAAGCTTAACCGGTTTATTAAAAAGAGTTGGTTAAAAGCGTTATTAAGCCCGAAAAATCAACAATTTCAGGCATTTTAAAGTGAACAAAAAGAGCAATTAAAACACCCAAAAGTATTCCCATTAAAACTTCCAAAGGCGTGTGCCCCAATAGTTCTTTTAAAACTTCATAGGGTTTAGCAGGTTCATTGTGCAGGTTCCATTCGCTAACCAACCTGTTTAATGTTGCTGCCGTTTTGCCTGCTGCACGCCTTAAACCTTGGGCATCTTGAATTACAACAAGCGAAAACCCCAAAGCAATTGCAAAGGGAATTGATGTAAACCCTTCAATTAAACCTACGCTTGTTGTTAGGGCAACAACGCCTGCTGAATGTGAACTTGGCATACCGCCTGTGGTTGTGAAAATTTTAAAATTAATTTTTTTGTGGGCAAAAATAAAAATAATAACTTTTAGAATTTGAGCAATGCAAGCCGATACAATTCCTGCAAACATTGCCTCTAGCCCCGTATTATACATTTTGCCCCCTTAAATTTTTTATAATATTTTTTTTGTTATGGAATCAATGATTTCACAAAAAACATCCGATTCAATTCCACCCGCATTCAGTATATCATAACAGGTTTTCTTTTGGCTATATAATTTTTCTTTTGCGCCCAAAAGCCCGAATTTTGAAATGTAGGTTAGTTTGTTTTCGTCTTTGTCTTTGCCCGTTTTTTTGCCCATTTCATCCGTTGTTGAAATTACGTCTAAAATGTCATCTGCCATTTGGAATAAAATTCCGAATTCATAAGCAAAATTTCTTAAAATTTCCGTTTTTTTAGAATCAGCCCCGCCTAAAATTGCGCCAATGGCAAGGCTGGATGCAAATAATGCCCCTGTTTTATATTTTTGAATATATTCAAGCATTTTGTCATTATCTTTTATGTTAAAAGTTGAATCAGACGCTTCTATATCTGCCGTTTGGCCGCCGACAATGCCAAAAATGCCCGCTGCAGTTAAATATTCTTTAACTGCCTTTAAAATATTTTCAGGTGAAATTGCCTTTGAAGTTTTTTCTATAATAATTTGCGCCCCTAAACTAATAAGGGCATCGCCTGCAAGAATTGCGGCAGCTTCGCCAAACACTTTGTGGTTTGTGGGCTTACCCCTTCTTAAGTCGTCATTATCCATAGAAGGAAGATCATCATGGATTAAGCTTTGGCTATGAAGCATTTCAAGGGCGCAAGAAGCAGGCAGCGCATTAAAAAAATCGTTTGAAAAAATTCTGCAAGCCTCCAAACATAAAATTGCCCTTAACCTTTTGCCGCCAAGGCAGGTTGTATATTTCATAGCTTCAATTGTTTTTTTGGCAAAAATGTGTTCTTTATTGTTTAAAATTTCATCAAAATAATTAACAAGTGTTTCATCAATTATTTTTTTATACCCTTTAATCATCATTATCTCCAATTTCTTCCAAATGAAGGTTTTTTGTTGTCTGGTTTAATTTTTTTCTTGAAAAACTTCTTTTTTTAGAGCTTATTTTGGCAAAAGTTTTTTCTTTAAATCTTTTATTTGTTGTTTCTTCTTTTTGGCTTTCATAAGTTACTTTTTGTTTAAATTCTTTTGTTTCTTTTAAAAAATTAAGATAGCTTTCATATCTTTTTTCGTCTATTTTATCTAAATTTTTTATAACATTGCAATCTTCATCTTCTTTTGTGTGAAGGCAGTCTTTAAATTTGCAATTTTTGGCAAATTTATAAATATCATCAAACAAAATGTCTAAATCCTTGGGAAGCAAAAAATCGAAAGTGAGGCGTGAAAACCCCGGGGTATCCATAATTTTTGTTCCTTCAAATTCTATAATTTCAATGTGCCTTGTTGTGTGGCAGCCCCGTTTATTTTTGCCGCTTACATTGCCTGTTTTAATGTTTTTATTTGCAATTGCATTCAAAATGGAACTTTTCCCCACACCCGATAACCCTGAAAATGCAATTGTTTTGTTTTGAATAAGTTTGAAAAATTCATTCATTCCATTGTTATAGATGGCAGATGTAAAAACAATTTTATAGCCTAAAGGTTCATAAATTTTTCTTATTTCATCTTCCGCTTTTTTTAATTCTTCTTTTTTCATTAAATCGTCTTTGTTAAAACATAAAAGCGCTTCGATTTTATGGTATTTAAGAAATGTTAAATATCTGTTTAATTGAATAAAATCGACCTTTGGCTCTAAAAGCGATGAAACAACAACAACCAAATCAAGGTTTGAAACAGAAGGCCTATTTAAGCTGTTTTTTCTCTCCAATAAATTAAAAATGGCGCCATCTTCTATTTCAACAAAATCGCCCACTTTAATTTTAATTTTTTGTTTTTTTAAAATTTCTCTTAATTTGCACTCAATAAGTTCGCCTTTTTTTTCTAAAGGTTTAACATAATAAAAATCGGAATGAATTTTATAAACCTGAGCCTTCATAACAAAACAATCATATCAAAATAAAAAAATTTTTGCATGGGGCTTTTTTGTTCAATGGCAAAAATAGATTTTAACTTACTTGTCCTTAGGTTTTTATTATATTATAATGAATATAAAAAATATGGAAAAGATTGTATTTAAGGAAAATGCCTTATGAGTTTAACCGATTGGTTTAATAAAAGAAAACAAGAACAAAAACAGGCGCTTAGGGAGAATGAAATAAATATTGACGATTCAATAGGCAAACTTTGGAGTCTTTGTTACAATTGCAACTCTCAACTGCCGAAAAAAGATTTGGAACACAACTTAATGGTTTGCCCGAATTGTGATTATCATTTCAGAATAAGTGCAAGAGAAAGAATTAAACTTGTTATAGACGATGGGACTTTTGAAGAAAAATTTGCAAATATTAAAGGGGTTGACCCTTTGGAATTTGTTGATACAAAACCCTATTTTAAAAGACAGGAAGAAGCACACGCAAAAACAGGGCTTGATGAAGCTGTTGTTGCGGGTGTCGGAAATATAGACGGGCAAAGGGTTGCCGTTGCCGTTATGGATTTTGATTATATGGGCGGTTCAATGGGCTCTGTTGTCGGTGAAAAAGTTACAAGAATTATGGAACTTGCGCTTCAGGAAAAAATCCCGATGATTGCTTTCACGGCCTCAGGCGGCGCCAGAATGCAAGAATCTGCTCTCAGCTTAATGCAAATGGCAAAAACAAGCTGTGCCGTTGCAAGGTTAAACGAAGCAAAAGTTCTTTATATTACCGTTCTGTGCGAGCCTACATTTGGCGGTGTTACCGCAAGCTTTGGCACACTGGGCGATATTATGATAGCAGAAAAAGGCGCCAGAATTGGCTTTGCAGGCAGAAGGGTAATTGAACAAACAATTAAACAAAAGCTTCCTGCAGATTTCCAGACAGCAGAATATCTTTTAAAATACGGCCAAATAGATTTTATTGTTGAAAGAAAAGAAATGAAAGAAAAACTTTCAAAAATAATTTCAATGCACACGAAAAAATAAAGAAAGTAATTTATAATGTTAGAAACAGATAAAAAAGTCCAAATACTTGATTTTGAAAAACCTATTTACATAATGCAGGAAAAAATCGAGGAATTAAAGAAAATCAGCATGGATACAAATATGAACTATAACTCTGAAATTGAAACTCTTGAAAAACAAACGGAAGAGTATAAAAAAGAACTTTATGAAAATTTGGAACCTTACCAAAAACTGCAAATTGCAAGGCACCCGATGCGCCCGAATTTTTATGACTACATTCATTTTATGACGGAAGATTTCATAGAACTCCATGGCGACAGAGAAGGAACGGACGATAGAGCCATTGCAGGCGGTATTGCAAAAATAGGCGGCATTCCCGTTATGATTGTGGGAACGGTTAAAGGCAAAACCACAAAAGAAAACTTAGAATGCAATTTTGGTATGCCGCAGCCTCAAGGGTACAGAAAGGCTCTAAGATTGTTTGAACATGCTTCAAGGTTTAATCTTCCGATTATCACTTTAATTGATACGATGGGTGCATACCCCGGAATTAAAGCGGAAGAAACAGGCCAAGGAATTGCAATTGCAGTTAATTTAAAAGAAATGGCTAAACTGGAAGTCCCGATTGTTTCTGTTATAACGGGCGAAGGCTGCTCGGGCGGCGCTTTGGGGTTGGCTGTTTCAGATAAGGTTATGATTTTAGAACATGCATACTACACGGTTATTTCCCCTGAAGGTTGCGCTTCAATTTTATGGAGAGATGCAGCTATGGCAAACAAAGCGGCAAATGCCCTTAAAATAACGGGCGATGACCTTTTAAAATTTAAAATTGTAGATGAAGTTATTAAAGAGCCAATAGGCGGTGCTCATTATGACCCTGAATTAATGGCGGCAAATCTTAAAGAATCACTTTTAAGAGCTTTAAATGAATTTAAAGATATGTCACCAAGCGAATTAAAAGACCACAGATATAATAAATTCAGAGAATTGGGCGTTTTTGCACAATAAAAAGGGGTAAAAATGGAAATTAAATTAGAAGATGTTAAAAATTTAAAAATTGTGCCTGAAAAGTTTGAAAGCTCAACGGTTTTTGACATTGTAGAAATTAAAGATGACCAAGTTAAAATAAAAATGCCCCTTATATCGGAAATTGAGCTGAAAGATTATAACAAAGGCGAAACGGTTGAAATGTTCGGGCTTAATAAAACAGGGCTTGTTTATTTTACATCGGAAATTTTAAATAAAGAAAATAAAGAACTCTTAATTAAATATCCAAACGATATTAAACAAATTCAAAGAAGAAAATATTCAAGAGTGCCATATGACGGCAAACTTGCAGTTAAAGGAAAAGAAAAAATAAAAATTAAAACGGAAGATATTTCAGCCGGCGGTCTTAAATTTACAGCAGATACTCCTTTTATGGTAGGCGATGAATACGAAATTAAGGTAGAATTGTCTAATAACCTTATTGTAAATTGCACAATGCAACCGATTAGAGTGGAAGAAACAGATGGTGAAAACCGCCTTCCATACGCTATTTCGGCAAAATTCAAGAAAATAAGAAGTATTGATAGAATTGCTCTTATGCAATATTCACTAAGGCTTATATCGGAATTAGAAAATAAAGCATAAAATAATCAGGAGTTTTTATGGCAAACGAAGAGGCTAAAACCAAACCGGAAAAAAGAGGTAAGAAGTTCGGGTTTTATTTTGCGATTGCTACAAGTTTGCTTATAGCGGCTGCAATTATCTTCACCACTTTTTATTCAATGCGTTGCATTACGTATTTAATGAAAGATTACAAAGAAACAACAATTGCTTATAACAACCTTATTTCAACAACTTTGGTTAAATCTTTTGCAAGAGATAAAGAAAGCGACAATTATGCAGAAACCGATGATATGGCACAATTGTTAAAGTCAACCGAATATGTTGCTTATGCATATGCTTATGATTTAAAAACGGGAAAAATTTTCTGGTCAACAGAACCTTCTTTTTTGGATAAAACAGAAAATAATGTTAAATCAAATCTTCTTCCTTCAATAAACCAAAAGAAAAATGTTCAAACAAGAGAATTAAGGTCAAGCACATATTCTGTTGTTATCGGATTATCTGAAAATAAATTTCAAGCCGAAGGCTATCAAAACATGTTTGACAGCTTGAAATTGTTTGTAATTTTATTCTTGATGGCAGGCGTTATCATAAGCGCATTTATGAGCAAAATGATAAATAAGCCTTTAATGGATTTAGTTTCAGGCGTTCAAGAATTCGGTAAAGGAAATTTTGGCTACAGATTAAAAGATTCAGGCTTTGAAGAAATTGATAAATTAGTTAATGCATATAACCATATGTCTGCTCAACTTTTAGATTTATATGAATCATTAGAAAAGAAGGTTGAAGAAAGAACAAAAGAACTTGAACAAGCTAACCAAAAATTAAAAGAAACGCAAACCATGATGGTGCATTCAGAAAAAATGCGCTCACTTGGCGAACTTGTTGCAGGCATTGCCCATGAAATTAACAACCCCATTAATTTTATTTATGGCAATATAATGATTTTAGACAACTATCAAAAAGACCTTCTTGCTTTAATTGATAAATATGCCTTGCAAGAATCTTCAATGAACCCCGATGCGGTTAAAGAAATAAACGATTTTAAACAAACAATAGACCTTGATTTTCTAAAAGACGACATTGCAGACCTTATAAGGTCTTGTTTGGAAGGTGTTGAGAGAACAAAAAATATTATTCTGGACTTAAAGAATTTCTCCAGAATGGATGAAATGGTATTTTCAGAATGCAACATTCCAAAAGAAATTGACACCACATTAAACATTTTGAACAATAAAATTAAAAACAGAATAGTTGTTCATAAAGATTACGAAGAAAATCTTCCTAAAATTGAAGCCTATGGCGGCCAAATTAACCAAGTGTTTATGAATATTTTAGATAACGCCCAAGGCGCAATTAAAGGAACGGGCGATATTTTCATTTCCGCTAAAAAAGAAGGCGAAAATATTAAAATTGAATTTAGAGATACAGGCTGCGGCATTAAGAAAGAAAACTTAAATAAAATTTTTGAACCTTTCTTTACAACAAAACCCGTAGGGCAAGGCACAGGGCTTGGCATGAGCATTGCATACAGAGTAATTGAAGCTCATAACGGCAAAATTTCAGTTGAATCCGAACAAGGGGTGGGCACAAAAGTTACAATTTTACTCCCTGTTAATCATAAAATAGAAGAACAGCCGAAAGAAAGTGGTGAAGTTTAATGTCTGAAAATCAAAGGTACAAAATTTTAATTGTAGATGATGAACCCGATAACCTTCAGCTTTTATACAGAACCCTAAGGCGGGATTATGAAGTTACAAAGGCGCAAGGCCCCCTAGAGGCTTTAGAAATTTTAAAAGAAACCCCTTTTAACTGTATTTTATCAGACCACAAAATGCCCGATATGGATGGCGTTGAATTCTTAAAACGCACCTATGATATGTACCCTGACACAATTAGGCTTCTTGTTACCGCATATTCTGACGTTGAAATTTTGATGAATGCAATTAACTATGCAAAAATTTACAGATACATTAAAAAGCCTTATTCGCCCGAAGAATTATTGCACATTGTTCAATTGGCGCTTGAATATTACCAATTAAAAGAAGATAATAAAAAATTAATTGTTGACCTTAAAGATTTATTTTCAGGCACAATAAATGCAATTATGGACGCTCTTGATTCTAAAGATTCCTACACTTTAGGCCGCTCAAGGCGTGTTGCTTTTTATACAAGCAAAATTATTGCCGCAATGGATTTAAACAAAACTGAAAAAGCAACAATAGAGCTTGCGGCGTTGCTTCATGATATTGGAATGATTGGTGTTCAGGAAGATATTTTGCATAAAGTTGAAAAATTAACCGATGAAGAAAGAGAAGAAATAAGAAAACATGTATTTTATTCGGTTAAAATTTTAGAAGATATTAAACAATTAGACAAAGTAACAGATATAATCAGATATCACCACGAATTTTACAACGGTGCAGGGTATCCTTTCGGAATTAAGGGAGAAGAAATTCCTTTAGGGGCAAGAATTATAGCAATTGCAGATGCTTATGATTCGCTTGTTTCTTTCAGGCCGTATAGAGAAGGCTTAACCCCTGAAGAAGCGCTAAAAATTATTGAAGAAAAAAGAGGCGAACAATTTGACCCCAATATTTTGGATATTTTTGAAAATGTTGTGGATGAAGCAAACAAAGAATGGGATAAATTAAACCCTTATGTATAGTTATTTGTAATTTGAAATAAAAATTACGGGGGTTATGTATTCAACTTCAAAATTATATACCTTGGATAATAATTTTGCCCTTTCAAAATATTTCATTTCAACATCAGGGTTTTCTAAAATTAAAACAAGCTTTCCTTTTTTGCCCGTCAATTGGCTGTAATATAAAGCTTGCCCCACACCTTCTGCCCATTTTTCGGCAAAATCCAATTCAATTGCATTTGTTTTTGTAAGGCAATCTACCCTTGTTAAATCTGCATTTCTGAATTCTGTAATGCCGCCTATATTTGAACAATATTTTTGGTTATATTCAGCTTCCCTGTATAGTCTTTTTGAAAATGCAGGTAGAACAAAAAAGGTAAAAATTAAAAAAATCGTAGTTAAGTTTATAATCTTTCTCACAAGAAAAAAGTAGCAGAAATCGGCCTTATTTTATATTGGCCACTGTGGCTATTTATTCAAGTGAAAAACCGTATTCAAAAGATTTCAAGTTTAAATCCAAAAATTCGGGTTTTTTCATTGAAGAAACTTTTTTAAGAGCAGATATAACGCTTTCTTTTGTTAAAATTCCGGTTTTTTTAATAAAATACCCCAATGCTACAATGTTTAAAAGCATTTTAGAGCCTTCTTTAACAATTAAATCATTCAAAGGTTTAAAGAAATATGAAATATCGCTTCTGTGTTTTTCAGGCTTTATCATTGAAGAATCTGCAAAAATCACCCCGCCTTTTATAACCGTATTTTCAAATTTTTTCATTGCCTGATTTGATAAAAATATGCCAAAATCTGCGTTATCAAAAATGGGGGAAGCAATTTCATCATCTGAAATTACAACGTAACAGTTAGCGGAGCCTCCTCTCATTTCAGCCCCGTAGCTTGGAATCCAAGTTGTATTTTTGTTTTCAACCATTGCAGCATGGCATAAAACCGTTCCCAAAAATAAAACTCCCTGTCCGCCAAAACCTGATACTATTATATTTTTATTGTTATTGGTCATTATTTTTACCTTGTTATATCTTTATAAACTCCTAATTTGTGGGTTTTTGAAATTTCATTTTCTATAAATTTCATAGCCTCAACCGGTTTCATTTTCCAGCCTGTTGGGCATGTGCATAAAACTTCGACAAAGCTGAAGCCTAAACCTTTTATTTGGTTTTCAAAAGCTTTCTTTATTGCTTTTTTAGTTTTAATAATGCTTGGAACATTAAATATTCCGCATCTTTCAACATAAACCGCCCCATCACACATTGCAACCATTTCAGAAATTTTAATCGGATAGCCAAACATATTGGGGTCTCTGCCCAATGGCGTGGTTGCTGTTTTTTGCCCGATAACACTTGTGGCACTTGCTTGCCCGCCTGTCATTCCGAAGTTTGTATTATTTATGCAAATGACAGTAATATTTTCACCCCTTAGTGCCGTATGAATTGTTTCATTCATGCCAATTGTTGCAGCGTCGCCATCTCCTTGATATGTGAAAACAACTTTGTTTGGTTTTGCACGTTTCACACCCGTTGCAACACAAGGCGCTCTGCCGTGGGATGAACCAACGACATCAAGGTCAAAATATTTTTCAAGGCAAATTGAACAACCAACTGATGCAACAGCGATTGTATCCCCTTGAACACCTAATTCATCAATGCATTCTGCAATTAACCTTAAAACTATTCCATGTCCGCAGCCTGCACAAAATGTGTAATCATAATCTTTTTTTATTGTATCTGGTCTTTTAAAAACCACTTTTTCTTCTTTAATTAATTCCTGCATATATATTTAATTCCATAACTTTTTTAACAACATCGCCCGCTTTGATTATATCGCCGCCAAGCTTTGTTAAAAGTTCAAATTGAACTTTGTTATCTATTGAAGCCTTAACATCTTGTGCCATTTGGCCTTCGTTCATTTCAACATCTAAAATTAATTTAACTTTTTTAGCGTATGAATTTATTACATCTTTCGGGAAAGGCCACAGGGTTTTTGGCCTTAATAAGCCAATTTTAACCCCTTTTTCTCTAAGTTCCATAATGGCGCTTTTGCAAACTCTTGCAACAGTTCCAAATGCAGTAATCATAATTTCTGCATCATCCATCATATATTCTTCATATAAAACTTCGTTTTCTTCAATTTGTTTATATTTATGCTGCATTTTGGCATTTAAAACAATAAGGTCATCTCCGCCCATATGAAGTGAAACCAATTTTCTTGGCGGGCGTTTGTTTTCGCCTTTATTAACGCCATCTAATTCCCAATCTTTTGAACTTATTTCGCCAAAATCATAATGTTTAAATTCAACAGGTTCCATCATTTGCCCTAAAAAGCCGTCTGCTAAAAGCATTGCAGGGTTTTTGTATTTCCATGCCAAATGAAAAACTCTGTGGGTAAATTCAACAGATTCATCAATAGTGGATGGTGCTAAAACAATTGTGTGGTAATCGCCGTTGCCGCCGCCTTTTGTTGCTTGAAAATAATCTCCCTGTGATGCTGTTATATTTCCTAACCCGGGGCCTGATCTCATAACAGAAATTATTACCCCCGGAATTTCAGCCGTTGCCATAGCTGAAATTGCTTCTTGCATAAGAGCAATGGCGCAGGATGATGAACTTGTCATGGCTTTTGTGCCGGTTGCGCATGCTCCTATCACCATATTAATTGCCGCAAGCTCAGATTCTGCGTTGATATAGGTTTTATTTAACCTTGGCATCTCTAAGCTCATAAATTCGCCGATTTCATTTTGGGGAGTTATCGGGTATGCAAAATAACATTGAAGCCCTGCATCAATTGCTGCTTTTGCAATTGCTAAATTCCCTTTAATAAGGACTTTTTCTGTCATCTTAAAACCTCTTTAATTGCAATTTCAGGGCATGATATTGCGCACATGGCGCAGCCTGTACATTTGCCTTCCGTATCAGTAAATTCTGCAGGGGTTAACCCTTGAACATTTGTGTTTTTTGAATATTTAATAAGCTTGTTGGGGCATACAGAAATGCATATCCCGCAGCTTTTGCATTTAGATTCATCAATTATTATCTTTGGCATACTTTTAATTATATCACTTAATAAAAAATAAACCTGATGTATAGAAATATTTACAACAGTTAAAATAAATATATTTTTTGTAAGTCGAATTTTTATTTAACCAATTTGACATAATGCGCTAAAAATCGGAAAATTATATATGAAAAAGGGGTTTTTGTTATGGAAAAAATTTTAAAACGTGACGGTAAAATTGTTGAATTTAACAGTGAAAAAATAACGTCTGCAATTCAAAAAGCAGCCGAAACAACAAATGAGTTTGATATTCAAACTGCAAGAAAATTAACCCGTCAGGTTTTAGAAATTACAAAAAAACTTGTTGAAGAAAAAAAAGATAAATTAAGAATTCCATCTGTTGAAGAAATTCAAGATATAGTTGAAACTGTTCTTTTATCTTCAGAATATAAAAAAACGGCTAAAAACTACATTTTATATAGAGAACAGCATTCAAGGCTAAGAGATTTTATACAAAATGCAAATGTTGATATGGTGGATGATTACCTGAAAAAGCTTGATTGGCAGGTAAGGGAAAATTCAAATATGACATATTCAATTCAAGGCTTGAATAATTACCTTGCATCGAATTTATCTAAAAGTTATTGGTTAAATAAAATTTATTCCAAAAAAGTTAAAGAAGCGCACATAAATGGCGACATTCATATCCATGATCTAAACATTGTTGCAGGCTACTGCGTGGGTTGGGATTTAAAAGATTTATTAAATGGCGGTTTTAGAGGTGTTGAAGGCAAAGTTCAATCAAAAGCGCCAAAACATTTTAGAACCGCTCTTATGCAGATGGCAAATTTTCTATACACAATGCAGGGTGAAGCCGCAGGCGCACAAGCTTTTTCAAATTTTGATACATTGCTTGCACCATATATTAAATATGACGGCATTTCATATAATGAAGTAAAGCAAGCTATGCAAGAATTTATTTTTAACTTAAATGTTCCGACCCGTGTCGGGTTTCAAACACCTTTTACAAATATAACAATGGATTTAACCGTTCCGAATTATTTTAAAGATGAATTTGTAACAATAGGGGGAGAAATTAAGGAAGAAACTTATTCAAACTTTCAAAGCGAAATGAATATGATAAATAAGGCTTTCTTTGAAATTATGATGGAAGGCGACGCTACAGGGCAAGTTTTTACATTCCCCATTCCAACCTACAATATTACAAAAGATTTTGATTTTGATAACCCCGAATTAAAAGGCCTGTGGGAAATGACCGCAAAATACGGCGTTCCTTATTTTTCCAATTTCATTAATTCAAATATGAACCCTGAAGATGCAAGGTCTATGTGCTGCCGTTTAAGAATAGATAATAGAGAGCTTGAATATAGAGGTGGCGGGCTTTTTGGCTCTAACCCGCTAACAGGTTCAATTGGTGTTGTTACAATTAATTTGCCAAAAATTGGGTATTTGGCAAAAAATGAAAAAGAATTTTTTGAAATGTTAAAACAAAAAATGGATATAGCAAAAGAAAGCTTGGAAGAAAAAAGAAAAATTATCGAACATTTAACAGAAAACGGCCTATATCCTTATACAAAATATTATTTAAGAGATATTAAAAAAAGGTTTAATAAATATTGGAAAAACCATTTTTCAACAATCGGTTTAATTGGCGCAAATGAAGCTTGTTTGAACCTTTTAGGGGTAAATATTGCAGATAAAAAGGGCTTAGAATTTGCAAATAAAATAATGGATTTTATGACAGATGTTATTATAGATTATAAAAAAGAAACGGGAAATAATTATAATCTGGAAGCTTCCCCCGCTGAAGGCGCAAGCTACAGATTAGCTAAAAAAGATAAAGAAAATTACCCTGATATTATTGTTGCAAATGAAAAAGAATATAAAAAAGGCGCAAAACCCTTTTATACAAATTCAACGCAACTTCCTGTCAATTTTACGGATGATATTTTTGAAGCCTTGAACCTGCAAGATGAGCTTCAGGCAAAATATACAGGGGGAACTGTCATTCACATTTTTGCAGGGGAAAGAATTTATGACCTTGATGTTATGAAAAACTTGGTAAAGAAAATTTGCACAAATTATAAACTTCCATATTTCACATTCACACCAACTTTTTCAATCTGTAAAACCCATGGCTACATTGCAGGCGAACATTTTAAATGCCCCAAATGCAATGAAGAAACAGAGGTTTTTTCAAGGGTTGTTGGCTATATTCGCCCGATTAAACAGTGGAATGACGGCAAAATGGAAGAATTTAAAACAAGAAAGAATTTTTGTGTGGAATAAAAAATGCAAATAGGCGGAATTACAAAAAGTTCTTTAATAGATTACCCGAAAAAAATTTCAGCTGTTATTTTTTTAATTGGCTGTAATTTCAATTGCCCCTATTGCCATAATCCTGAACTTGTTATATCAAACATTATTGAACCGATTGATATAAATACAATTTATTCTTTTTTAAAAAAAAGAAAAGGTTTATTAGATGGGGTTGTTATAACAGGGGGTGAACCAACTTTGCACAAAAAATTGCCCGAATTTATAAAAAATATAAAAGATATGGGCTATTTAATAAAGCTTGATACAAACGGTTCAAACCCAAATATGGTTGAAGAATTAATTGAAAACAAACTTGTAGATTACATTGCAATGGATATAAAAGCGCCGTTTGATGAATATAACAATATCATTACAAAAGAAATAAACATTGAAAATGTTAAAAAAACATTTAAGCTTTTAGTTCAAAATAAAGTTGATTATGAATTTAGAACAACTGTTGTTTCTAACCTTTTAAATTATGAATCATTTGTTAAAATTAATGAAATTTTTAAAAAAGAAGGTAAAATAAAAAAATATTGCCTTCAAAGGTTTAAAAAATCAAAACATTTGAATGAATTTTATTTGAATGCAAAAACATTAACAGATGAAGAATTTGAAAAAGTTTCTTTATTGTTTAAAAATACTGTTGAAGAATTTATGGTGAGATGAAGATGGAAAACGAATTTAAACCCTTAGTTTTAATACCCACATATAATGAAGCGTTGAATATAAAAAGCTTTATTGAAGAAGTTTTTAAATATTGCCCCGATATTAATTTATTAATAATAGATGATAATTCCCCCGATAATACTGCAGAAATTGTTCATTCAATGTGTGATAAAAGAATTTATATTTTAAAAAGGGCAAAAAAAGCGGGGTTGGCATCTGCTTATATTGAAGGGTTCAGGCATGGTATAAGCCTTGGATATAATGCTTTTATTGAAATGGATGCAGATTTTTCCCATAAGCCTGAATATTTACCAACAATGCTTGAAAACCTTAAAAAATACGATTTTGTTATAGGTTCAAGAAATATAAAAGGGGGTTCTGTTGAAAATTGGAGTATTATCCGCAATTTAATTTCAAAAATGGGCTCTCTTTATTCAAAAATTGTTTTATGGTGCCCGATAAACGATTTAACAGGCGGCTTTAACGGCTGGAAAAAAGAAGTTATAGATGCAATCGGGCTTGATAACATAATTTCAAAGGGTTATTCTTTTCAAATTGAATTAAAATACAGAGCCTATAAAAAAGGGTTTAAGTATGTTGAATTCCCGATTGTTTTTCCCGATAGAAAACTTGGCGAATCGAAAATGAGCGGGGATATATTTTTTGAGGCAATGAAAAATGTTTTTAAAATCCGCTTTTCAAAATAAAATAATTATAAATCTGTTATTTTTTCTTTTTTTGTGTGTTGGAATTTTTTCTTTGCTTGCAACAATTTTAATTCACAAAGACGATTTTTTAATACCGCTTTTTAATAGAGCAAATGCAAATTTAAACGTGAATGTTGAATTTAGTGATAAAACTAAAAAAGAAAAATTTCATTTTTATATGGATGATACTGAAATTGCCCCATACAGCCTTTTTGAAGGCAACAGCTATTTTGTTTATTCAAAAAAAACTTCCCCTGTAAAATATATGTATTTTACATTTGATGATAATAATTTAGAAAATATAAATAACATTGTTATTAATTTGGGGAAAAATTTTTATTATTATTCAAAAAAAGATATTGAAAAATTTGAAAAATATAATAAAAACATTTATTTCTTGCCGTCTGAAATTAAATATATGAAAAATTCAAAATTTATAAACGACAAAGGAAGCCACCACAGCTTTTTTATTAATGTTTTGTCAATTTTTAAAAACACAAATTTTTATATATTTTCTGTTTTTTGTTTTTTTATTGCAGTTTTAATTTATTTAAACAACAAAGAAAAATTTAATTTTAATTTTGAAATTTTTAAAAAAAATGCCCTGTGGCTCATTCTTTTATTTGGCGTATTTTTAAGGTTTTCAGATATAAACTTTCCTTTTTGGTCGGATGAACTTTACACCGTAACTACAGGTGCAAACCCGAATAAGCCTTTTATGTCAACCTTTATAGACCCCGGCAACCCGCCTTTATTTTTCATCTTGGCAAGGTTTTGGATGATTTTATTTGGGAATATTGAAGCTGTTTGCAGAATTTTGCCTTTAATTTTTTCAAGCGCCATAATTGTTATGGTTTATTTATTCTTAAAGAAAAATTTAAACGAAAGTGCGGCAATCTTTGTTTCTTTTTTAGCATCCATAGATGTTTATTTAATCCACAGCGCTCAAGAATTTCGTTCATATTCACTATGTGCATTATTAACTGTTGTTTGCGCTTATTTTTTGTTTGAAATTATAAAAAAACCAAGCAATAAAAATTTTATTTTTTATGCAATTGCGGCTTCTTTGATGGCAAATTGCCACTATCTTCAAATTTTAATTTTATTTGGAAATTTTTTATATGCCATGGCTATTTTAAAAGGGAAAAACAGGCTTAAATTCTTTTATTCCAATCTTTTTGCAGCTTTAATGTTTCTTCCTTATTTTGTGATTACGGCGCTAAAACAGGGGCTTTTAGATAAAAGTTTTAACAATTTAATTTCTTATGACATTAAAGGCACTTGGCTTATGTTTTGCACATATACGGTAAATTTGTGCGTATCTGTTTTAATTGTTATATTGTTTATTTTCTTCGTTGTTCCAAAATTAAAAAATATTATTCTTGAAAAAAACAAAAAAGATGATGCCGTTAACTTATACATTTATTCTTGCTTTTCGGTTTTTTCTCTATATTTAACAACATACATTTTTTCAATGTTGATAAGGCCCATTGTAAGGCCATATTATTACGTTATGATTGAACCTTTAATATTGGTTCTTGTTGTTTCTTTGTTTTATGTAAAATTCAAAAATAAAATTATTCAATATGCAGTTTTAGCCCCTTTTATGTTGTTTTATATTTTTTCTTTTACAGGCAAGGGCTTATACGTTTATAAAGAAGAATATAATTTAATAAGGCAGGAAGAAGCGGTTAAATATGCATATTATGATTCGTTTCATTTAAAGAATCAAGCTTTTGGGCTTGCTTTGGTTGATTTTCCTTTATATAACGATTTTCCTTCATATTATAAAAATTTATACAAAGAAAATGAAGAAATTATGATGTATTTCTTCTATGATGACCTTGTAACTTTGTATGATAAGGTTAAAAATTCAAAATCAAAAATTGTTTATGCCCTTTTGCAGCCTGTCAGGTTTTTTGATTTTCTTGAAGTTGCAAAAAAAGAAGGGTGGATAGCATCAGTTATTGAAACGGATAAATCTGTTTTAGTTGCAAGGATAGTGAAAAAATAAAATGCAAAAACAAAATAAAATTTCAATTTTTCTTATAATTTTATCTGCAATTTTATTTTTTTTAATTGCAATTTTTAATGCAGCAGCCTTTAACATTCCGCTTTTTGGGGGTATTAATTCAGATGTTAGAATTAATTTTAATACGGATGATAACCTTAAAGTTTTTGTAAACGGTTATGAAATAAAAGAAGCGCCTAATTTTTCTTTTAATTCATACAAAACTTTTGAAATTAACAATTTTCCTGTTTATAAAATTTCTTTTTTTGGAAATAACATTAAAAATATTGTTCTATCTTTGGGGGATAAACTTTTTTATTTTAATGAAGCTGAAATTAAAAATTTTAAAAAAGATGAAAAGGGAAATTTTGAATTTCCAAAAAATGTTAAATATTTAAAATGTGGAAAATATATTACAGATAAAGGCTTTTTGCACAAATTTTTTATCTCTTTTCTTTCAATTTTTTATAACCCCAATTTTTATATTTTGCCAATTTTTATATTTTTAGCTGCCATTTTAAATTTTAAATTTAATTTATATAAAAATAATGCAATTTTATGGGGAATAATTTTATTGGGGCTTCTTTTAAGGCTTTCAGATTTAACCCCGAATTTTTGGAGTGATGAACTCTACACAATTTATATGGCAGGAAGATTTGATGCGCCTTTTTTAAATACATTTATAGACCCCGGCAACCCGCCATTATATTTTATTTTATCTAAAATTTGGACAGGGCTTTTCGGTGTTTCGCCTTTAGCTGCAAGGCTTCTTCCTTTAATATTTTCTCTTTTCTCAATTCCTTTAATTTATTTCTTTTTAAATAAAACAAAATTCGGGCTTTTAGCTGCCTTTATATTTTCTATAAACCTTTATTCCTTAATAACAGCAAAAGAAGCAAGGTGCTATTCTTTATGCATATTTTTAGCTTTAGCGCTTTCAATAATTTTATTTAAACTTATAGAAAAACCGAATAATAAAAATTTTATTTTTTATTTTTTAACATCAACCCTTGCTTTTAACTGCCACTTTTATATGGCGTTTATTTTATTTGCAAATTTTATTTTGGGGGAAATTTTTCTTAATCAAAAAAACAGAATAAAATTTTTGTTGGTTAATTTTCTTTCTTTTTTAACCCTTTTTCCGTATCTTTTTATAACAGGGCTTAAAAAAGGCTTAATGAACAGGGAATTTAACAATTTTAATTTTCCCGATTTTAATTTTTATATAGATGTAATTCAAAAATTTCAGGGCAAATTTTCAATTTCCATTATTCTTTTTGCTTTAGTTTTTGTTTTATGCCCTAAATTAAAAGAAAAATTTATGGAAAATGAAAACCTTAAATATTTTAACTATTCAATCTGTTTAATTTTTTCAACATTTGTTTTGACGTTTATTTTTTCATTTATAAGGCCAATTACAAAAGATTTTTATTTTGTTTCAATTCTGCCTTTCTTTTTAATTTCTTTATTTTTAATTCCTTTTTTATTTAAAAATAAAAAATTAAAAACAGTTCTTTTGATTT
>ULUL01014467.1_pt1 | contig 40932 bp, 44 predicted proteins | sample 1958481 | NCBI WGS metagenome assembly ULUL01 (sample SAMEA4835759, study PRJEB28245) | human gut metagenome | biome: gut microbiome; material: fecal sample | place: Denmark | collected 2008 | reverse complement strand
ATATATATTTATTATGTACTATTTTTTAGAATTTGTCAATACTTGATAATTATTATTTTACTATTTGATATTTGTAGCTTGGATTGCTTTTTAATTTTTCCTCAATCTCGTCAAATGTCAAAAGCCCTTCAGTTGCTCCGAATTGAGACACAACACCCGCAGAATTCACAGATGCATACATCAAAGCTTTACCTATGTTAACCTTAGTTTTGGAAAGTGCAGCGCAGAATGTTGACGCAAATGCATCACCCGCCCCAAGTGTAGAAACTATTGGGCCGTCGAAAACCGGACAATAATAATAGTTTTCGCCGTCATAAGCGTAAGCGCCATGGCCTCCGTCAGTAATAACAATAATTTGATATTCTCTTACTTTTAACTTTTTAAACATTTCCTTTACATCAGGGTGAATAAGTTCTTCTGAGTATTTAATATCGCGTGTATCCGGCCTTACCTGAATTTGAGTGGCAAGAGAAGCTTCTTCCTTGTTCATCACAACTATATTGGCATTACCGAGGATTTTCTTTAAGTAGTTAAATCCTTTTTTAATGCTTGATGAACCCGCATTAAAACATACATAAACGTTATTTTCATTAGCAAAAGTCGCAATGTCATCAAGAACTTTTGTACTGTCGCCGTTCATCGGCGCGATGTATAGGAGTTTTGCATTTTTTATTGCATCGAAATTAATGTCGGATTTTTTTATCATAGCATTTGCTCCGCGGTGTGCAAGCACTGTCCTGTCGCCTTGAAAACTTACCAGGATAATTGAAAACCCGGTGCTTATTTTGGAGTCCTGAACAATATTTGACAAATCAATATTTTTATTCTTGAAGGACTCTAAGACCCCATCAGAATATATATCATCACCAATTTTAAAGATTGCGGATGTTTTGTAACCGAGATTTGCGAAGTTTACAGCCGTATTAACCCCGCCGCCGCCTACCTTTGAGGCGAAATCCGTAATCTCAACTTTGGCGCCGTATGGATAGCTCATAAATTCTGATTTTTTATTTTTTGTGTAAACAGAAACAATATTAGCATCATCGCTTTCAACAAAAACATCCATTGTTGCGCTTCCAATTGTAATTACATCGCACATCTTCTAATCCTCCAATTCATTTTCATTTTAGCATAAAAATAAATTTGTAAATAAATATTAAATAAAAAAGCAATTCTCAGGCATAAAATTTGTTTATTATTATACGAGGAAAAATTTAGGGGAATTTATCATGGCAGATTTGACTGTGAACGAAAAAACGACGATTGTTATTAAGAAAAACAAAGGAATTACACATGCACTCAGGGATTATATAAAAAGCAATCCGAATTCAGTTATTACTGACGGCAAAATTACACCAAAAGAATGGAGTGCTGCTCTTGATGCGTTAGTAGAGATTAATAATAACAGAAAATCAGAAAATAAAACACCGATATTTACTGGCGGAACTGACAAAACACGGGCCGGCTGGCATACAAGTTTTGTTGTCCATCCGGAGCAGAAAATCGAATTCACATCAGAGGAGATGGACAGTATCTATAAAGCTCTTGGTGTAACATTTAAAGAGCAAGCTCAGCCTCAAAATGCAGACCCGGCAAAATCTGCACCTTCAACCGCAAAGGACTCAGCTCCAGTAGCCCCGCAAGACACAAGCAAAGTCGCACCTCCGGTTGCCAAGGATTCAATTCCAACTGCACCACAAGACACAACTAAAGTCGTAACACCGGCACCTGCCACAGAAGAAGTCAGCAGCGCTGCTGACTCAACTGACGTAAGAAAAGCGTCAGTTGATACTTCCTCTAAGAAATCAAGATACGAACTTAGCTGGGGCGAAATCGGTAAAATTTCACTCAAAAGCGCTAAAAACTTTGTAAAAGGAATGTTCTGTGATGAAGACGGTTTCAGCCTTAAACATACGGCTGCAACGGTTGGCGTTGTTGCAGGTCTTGCTCTTGCGGCTCCTGCTGCGGCAGCAGCCGGAGCTAGCGCGGTGGTTGTCGGCGGAGTTGCTTTGGCTGCAAAAACGGTAGGTCTTGGACTTGCAGGTGTTATGGCTTACAATGGAGGCAAAAACGCTATCGAAGGCGGTCAAAAATACTACAATTCTACAACCGAAGAAGAAGCCAAAGCTAACATGGAGCAGGCCATGGATGGTGCAGTAGAAGCCGCTGCCGCACTTCCGGCATTCTTTGCAATCAAAGGCGGTGCAAACAAAGGAAACAAGATTGCGCAAAACAAAGCATCACAAAAGCCTGCGGTTGAAGAAGCTCCAAAAGCAGGCCCCGAAGTTAAACCAACCGAAAGCAATTCCACTCCGGAAGGCATTACTATTCAACTAACAGAAGAACCGCGTGTTCGTTCATCGGAATTTGAGTTTGATTTTAGCGTTCCGGAAACAAATCAGGGTTTACAAATAGCCCCGAACTTGAGACTGATAGAAGAACCAAAGGTTCCCCAAGGCACTCCGGCTGCTACAAGGCCAAAATCAGAACCAAAAATCTCAGAACCTGCACCTAAAGCAGAGCCAAAACCGGCTGAGGAAGTAAAACTTACAGAAACACCGAAGTCTGAAACTAAGCCGAACGAAGGCAAACCGGTAGAACCGGAAATTATTAGAACAAAAAACAGTTTAAGAATCCAGCGCCACAGAAATGCAGATGGTAAGATCTCAAAAGATGTTGTCATTGACGATTCAAACGGTAAATATTCTTATACAAAAGAATATCAATACGCATCAGATGGAACAGAAGCAGGTTATACAATGAACTGGGCAAGCGGCACCAAAGACGTATTCAAAACAGGTTCAAATCAAGGTGTAAGAACAAAAACTGACGGCACACAATGGATTATCAAAAAAGAAGGCACAAAAATTGTTGAAGTTGAACAACTTAAGCCGAACGCTGAAACTCCAGCAGCAGAAGTAAAACCTATTGAAGACGCTGCTCCGAAAGCAGAAGTTAAGACGGAAGAGGCAAAAGTTGAAACAAAAGCCGAAGACGTTAAGCCCGCTGAAAATACAGTCAATGATTACAACAAAGCTGTTAGAAGTGAGATAGACAAACAAACTGATGGTACAACTGATGAATATTTCTACAATGAAGCTGGCAATATAGTAAAAAGTATATCCAGAGACAAAAATGGGAAGTTTGGTTGTGAAAGTATTTATGAATACAATTCAAATGATCAGCAAGTAAAAATGACATATCGAAATAGCAAAAACGATATCTTTGAAGCCTTCTATGAAAATGGCTTAGAAACAACAAGGTCATGGAAATGGGATGATGGCCGCGGCGACGAACTAAAACCGGTTGGTAAAGACGTATATGAAGGTGTTCGCACATATCCCGACGGAAGAAAGGTCAAGATAAAAGTGGAAAACTATCGAACCATCGAACTTGGGCCGGTTGAATAAAGCTAAATAATACAAAAAATAGATACAACAAAGGATCGGAATTACTCCGACCCTTTGCGTTTTCACCCACAGTATTTAGTTTTTACTGGTTTAAAAGACAGTTTTTTTCTTCTTCGGTTACGCCTTTGATTGTAAGGTTAACTCTGCCTTTTTCGTCTATTTTAACAACTTTGACGATACATTCCTGACCGATTTGTAAATGCGGTTCAATGGTTTCAATTCTTTCGTGGCAAACTTGCGAGATGTGAACCATACCGTCTTTGCCCGGAGCAAGCTCCACAAAAGCGCCGATTGGTATAATTCTGACAACTTTGCCCTTCAAAACCATACCCGGAGCCGGTTTGAATGTTAATTCATTAATCATTCTTCTAGCGATTTCAGCGCCTTCCTGATCGTTTGACGTAATCGTTACAACGCCGCTGTCCTGAATGTCGATTTCTGCGCCTGATGCGTCGATAATCGCACGGATTTGTTTTCCGCCAGGTCCGATAACTGTTCCGATGTCTTCAACCGGAATTGTCATTGTTGAAATGCTCGGCGCAAACGGTGAAAGCGGGCCGGGTTCAGTGATTGCTTCACGCATTTTGCCTAAGATATGTAATCTGCCTTCTTTTGCCTGAGCCAAAGCGCGACGTAAGGTTTCGTTTGCAATACCTTTTGCCTTCATATCCATTTGAAGCGCTGTAATTCCGGTGTCGTTTCCTGTAACTTTGAAGTCCATATCGCCGAGGAAGTCTTCAATGCCCTGAATGTCTGTTAAAACAACAGGTTCTTTGCCTTCTTCTGTAATCATTCCCATTGCAACGCCGCCAATCATGCATTTTACCGGAACGCCGGCATTCATCAAAGCCATTGATGAACCGCAGGTTGAAGCCATTGAGGTTGATCCGTTTGATTCTAATACGTCAGAAGTTACGCGGATTGTGTAGCCGAATTCTTCTTGAGAAGGAAGCGCCGGAACATTTGCGCGTTCTGCAAGGTTTCCGTGGCCGACTTCACGTCTACCGGGGCCTCTGAGCGGTTTAACTTCCCCAACTGAAAATCCCGGGAAAATATATTTATGCATGTAAGTTTTTTCAGTTTCTGGGTCAACGCCGTCAAGCTCTTGCTTCATGCCAGGCCCTGCAAGTGTTGCGACTGAAAGAACCTGAGTTTGTCCTCTTGTGAATACGGCTGAACCGTGTGCGCGTGGAATTACGCCGACTTCGCACCAGATTGGGCGTACATCGTGCGGTTTTCTTCCGTCTGCACGTACGCCTTCATCCAAAATCATTGTGCGCATAATTTTCTTTTCTGCATTTTTGAATTCTTCTGCAACAAAGTCAATCCCTGTTTCTTCAATGATTTGTTTGATATAGTGGTCTTCAGGCAATGCTTCGATTTTTTCTTTAACGAGTTTTTTCGCTTCTTCGAGTTTTTCTTGTCTGTAAGCTCTGTCAAAGTTATGGTATGCATCGAAAATCATAGCACCGGCGGTTTCGTTGATAATATTTTTCAATTCTGTTGTGTCGTAAGGATTTACGAACTCTTGTTTTTCAACTCCGCAAAGTTTTGCAAATTCAACTTGAGCTTCGCATTGTTTTCTGATTTCGCCTTGGGCAAATTCAACAGCATTCATAATATCGTCTTCGGTAACGAATTTACAGCCGGCTTCAACCATAATTACGCTGTCGTGAGTTCCTGCAACAACGATGTCTAAATCTGATTTGTCAGCCTGCTGGTGGGTCGGGTTAGCAATTAATTGTCCGTTTTCGTCGCGTGAAACTCTTACTGCGCCAATCGGGCCTTCAAACGGAGCGCCTGAAAGCATTAAAGCACAAGACGCGCCAAGCATTGCCAGTGTATCAGGCTGATTTTGTTGATCATAGCTGAATAATTGTGCAACAATTTGAATATCGTTTCTGTAGCCTTTCGGGAACAGGGGTCTTATTGGTCTGTCAATCAAACGCGAAACAAGGATAGCTTTATCGCTTGCCTTGCCTTCTGAACGGTTGTAACCGCCCGGGATACGTCCAATTGAGGACATTCTTTCTTCATAATCAATCAATAATGGGAAAAAGTCGATACCAACTCGTGGTTCTTTAGATACAACGCAATGTACAAACAACATTGTGTCGCCGCATCTTACTGTAACTGAACCATTGGTAGATTGAGCATATTTTCCGGTTTCAACTGTAACGGTTTTACCGCCGATTTCCAGTTCAAATTTTTTTGTTTCCGGTATCATAATTACCTTGTCTTTCTCGCACTTCTTGTGCGCTTAGTTATACACTTCTTAATTTCTGTAATTATCATACCGCAAACATAGAAAAATTGGAAAAAATATTTAAGTCTTGTTAAAAAGTATCTTCTTCGTTAATTTTCCAGTTATGCCTCATTACATTAGAAAAGCAGTATCTGCCTATAGTTTGGCATTCTTGAGAAACTTCGTCGTCAGTTTTGTCATTTCCGGCTGGCAGAAGTCCTCTTTCAGTCATAACATAGAAGAAAACGTCTTTACCATAAACATTAGGTTTCTTTTCTCCGTTAATATCGATAGCTATAGCGACTATGGCAGCGTAATCTGAGGATTGTACACCAAAATAATCCATAACTTGGCTGCTATGATTTGATGACCACGTATCAATTGAAAATGCATACCCGTCTGCTGTAACAAAGCTTACAACACCGGAGCCGACACCTTTGTTTCCTGATGCCCCCGTTCCGTCTTTAGCGATGCTTGGCGTCCAGCAGCCTGCTTTATCAACACAAGTTTTTGTAACCTTAAATTGAGGTTTTAAATAATTATCAAAAAAGAATTTAGCGCTTTCAGTTCCTCCTGGGTCTTTGATAAGCGGTAAATTCTTGTAATCGCCGTCAGGTGCCGCCCTTAACATAGCTTGAGCAACGACGGAATAAATCTTTTTCAATTGGGTTTGTATGACAATTGTTCTGTATTTTTTAACAATAGTGGGCAATGTCATCGCGGCAACAATCCCTATAATGCCTAACGTAATTAAAACTTCAGCGAGAGTAAATGCAAATTTTAAAGCTCCTGAATCTAATAGAGCGTCTCTATCTGCATAACAGCCCCCCCCCCCCATTGGGTTTTTAGGTAAAATAAATTTTTTCATACTTTTTACTCCTTTTTTCTTATTATAAATTATTTTTGAAATTTTGCAAGTTCTATTTTCCATAAATGGCTTGCAAATCTCTGATATCATCTTTTGATATATCTAAAACTTTGTTTGTTGTAGGATTCATAATCCCATTGGGATTGGAGGAATGTGGCAGACCGATTGCGTGCCCGACTTCGTGCTTCATTATTTTTAGTAATTCAAAGTTTGATAACTTTATAGTATTTAAATCAGAAAACTTTGCAATGTCGATTTTGGCTTGAATAAAAGTCCCATCAGGTTTTACTTGAGAAGTTGTCAAACCTACAGCGTGTTCACCATGTTCAACTTTTTCTACAAAATAAACCGGAATATCTGCGTTTTCAGGAGAATTTACGTATTCAAACCGTACCAGCTTGTTGCTTGATTGCTCCCAGGCTGTAAAAGCTTTTTTCATAAGATAGGTGTTCTTGTTATCTTCGATATAAACTTTAATAGGCATATGATTCCACTTGCCAATTGGGTTAGCAATTGCAGAAGCGCCGGTTAAAGCAAGTATAAATAATACGGTTAATAATTTTTTCATAACATCCTCTTGTTTAGTATAATTCTAAAAGCTTGCTTATATCGTTTTGGGTTATGCTTTGGCCCCTCAAGACATATGGATACATAATACTTTTTTTATCTTCATCGTGTCCGAGGCCTAATGCGTGTCCAATTTCATGTCGTATGATTATATCAAGTTCTTCTTGTGAAAACTTACGTCCGTTTTGGCTGTGAATACCAATGTCTATTTTGGACTTGAAAATATTGTTTACACCAATATTTGCGCTTGTCCGGCCGGCTGTTTGGTCAGTGAATTTATCCACAATCCGCACGGTAATATTCGCATAACCGCTATGAACTTTTGTAATATATGTAAATCGGACTTTTCTGCCGGATTTGCTTTCCCAGTCAGAAAAGCCTGATTTTATCATACTTGTATAATCTCCGGTCTCATCAAGGTAAATCCTTATAGGCATCCTGCTCCAGCCTCGTGTAACTTTATCCCAGCCGGTTTTCTTTTCTGCTGCATAACAAGTTAGCGCTGTACAAATTAGCAATAATGCTAAAATTAAAACTTTTTTCATTTTATCTCCTTCACACTAATAATTTGTTTTAAAAATGCATGTCAAAACTTGGAGGCATTCCGTTAACCTTTTCATCTTCTTGCCTCATTGCAGAACCGATTGTAAAACTTTCTGCAAATGCTTTATTAATTTGAAAATTTATATCTCCGTTAAAAACTTCTTCATTTTCTTCTAAAAACTTAAACAGTGGTTCAACCGGTGCTTTTGCGATATTAGACAAGGTGTCGCCGGCTTGTTTTAAAGTCTTTTCACCTATTTCTGGAACTTTTACATTCAATCCGAAAGGCTTATATGGTCTGTTAAATGAAAATTGTGTGTCATTCATAAATTTTCAATCCTTTAATTCATTACAAATTTATTGTCGGTATTTAGGATTTGAAAATTCACTAATAATTATGATTTTTTACAAAAGTTAATATTCTTACTAATTAGGAACATGCAATTTAGAGGTATCAATATCAATAATTCCGCCGGTAGCGCGTTTTAAGGCTTCGGCGTACCTGAGAACGTAATTATAATCAAGGCTGCATTTTTTCCTGTTAACCAGTTCAATAATTCTGTCGGCTTGTTTTTGTGCATTTTGGGGCATATCGGGATGGTCTTTAATTAATGTAAACATAGGCGCATTACCTCTTGCCCAGTTATCAAATCCACATTCCAGCGCATAATTGTATATACTGTCAGCACCGCCTTCGGCTTTTGGTTTTATATGTTCAACAGTACCAATGGATTTTGAAATGAGTCTTATCGCAATTTCACGGGATTTCTTTCGGGAATATTTCATTATAAATGCGTCAGTTTCGTCTTCTGAGGAAGGAAGTTTTTCTGCGATTTTGATAAGATTTTTTTGATGCCGTCTGCTCAAATCTTGTATATTCTTGTAGGTTAATCCGATAAACTTTTTACGGGAAAATGTTGTATCAGGCACCTGTTTGTATATTTCACGGTAACTTTCGTTGATTATTTCTGTAAATTTTTCTAATTTATCCGCATCAAGATGTTTTTTACAATATTCGTAAACCTGGCCGAAAACTTTACTTTGTTTTTTAATTAAACTAGCTTCGATTGTACCGGTTTGAGACTGTAAAAGCTGTGATAATGTTTTTTGCGGATATTTTTTATTAAGCTGTTTAAGCAAATTAAATATTTTCTTTTCAATCGGATGCATGAAACTTTGGTATTTGTCTAAATGCTTGAGGATAACACCAGATTTTTCTTTAAAGATCCCTGCCGCTTCAAGTTTGTCAATTTCAGCTTTGTCAATTAACTTTCTACCGCAGCAAAAGCACGGCACATCAAGACTTGCTAAACTTGTAATGGCTTTTTTGCCTGTTAAATTTTTTAAAGAGCCGCCTGTAAACGAAAACGTGTCATTGCCTGTCAATACAGGTCCCCTGTATTGAGAATAATCATTACGATTATTCTTAAATCTCTCTGAATGGTTTATATTATAAGTAATATTATTGATTAACATGCAAATTTTCATATTATTAAAAGTCTCATAATAAAAAAATTTGCTAATATATTAACCTATGTATACAATTTTTTTAAATCTAAATCTATTATGTTTGAAGAAAGCGTTTTTAAAACACTTTTAAGGTTTTCAATGTATTCTTTGCTTCCCAGCATTTCTTTTTTGTAAAGAGATATGAGTTTATCCGTATGGATTTGAGCATTAGAGGGCATGAGGGGATTTTCTTCTATCTGAATTTCAATCGGGTAATGGTGGCGGGAATTGTTGCAATGAGTGCATTCGAGGGCAAAATTCAGAGAGTTGTTCATTCCGTTCATGCTTTTGGGCAGCAAATGCTCGAAAGTTCCGACAGCAGGATGGATTAAGTTTAATGCAATTACTTGCGGTCGCTTTCTTGCGTTTTTAACAACGAACGCGCATACCTCATCGCTTGAACGAGGAAGCCGTTTGGCAATTTCAATAATTTCTTCTTTTATTTTTTTGTTGTCTATGTTTCTTACAATATTTTTAATTTTGGTTATGAAGACCCGCCGGCTGAAAGGTTTTTTCGGCGTAGGGGTAAATATAATATCATTGGTTGTTATCATCAAATTTCTGAGCCGCCGCGCAGCTTTTTTAGGCAAAATTCTTCGGTAAAAATTTATTTTATTAAATATATTGCTTTGAATTCTAACAAGCGCAAGCTCATGAGAAGCTTTTTTCATCAAAAGAAGTTCCTGAAAGTTTTTGTCAGGATATTTGGCCGCAAGTTCTTTCAGCATATTAAAAACCTGCTTTTCTACCGGAAACATAATTTTAGAAAACGGCTCTAAAATAGGTATTACTAAAGAAGCCGGGCCTGACAATTCTTTAAGCTGTAAAAGTTTATTGTAGATTTCAGGATGAAGCATTTCTCGGCCGCAGCACAGGCATGGAATTTTGTAATTCAAAAGATTGCGAAGTTCTTTTCTTGTTAAAGGAATTTCGTCAATTTTACACTTGAATTGTGCAATGTTTTCGCTTTTGACAATTCTTTTCTCCATAAACCGTCCTTTTGGGTTCTAATTTTATTATTCCCAAAATTCGGGGGTTATGAACATTTATTTTAAAGATTTTAACCCATAGGCGGCGGCTGAATATAAAGCGGCAGAAGCTTTCCGTAATCGCCAGTTTCTGTCTTAATTTTTTCTTGCACTAATTGAGATAAATATTCACCGAGCGGATAAGGGTTTTGCTGGTATGATATTCCGCCTAAGAAGGGTAGCAGCTTATCGTCAGTTATAACAAAATAATCTCCGTTATCAATAATTTCTTTAACTTTATCAAGGAGAACAGCGCCTTTGATTTCTTCGTTTAACAGCAAATAGGCCATATTTTTTCTTGCATCTAGCGCAACAAGTGTAGGCTTGTTTGTTGTATTTATTTTTGCGAGGATTTCCAAAGATGAAACACCTGCTGCTTTAATGTTTAACTGCTGCGCCATAACGCGGGCAACTGTTGTGCAGGCGCGAATTCCAGTAAAACTTCCGGGGCCAGTGTTTATTCCTATTAGCGATAAGTTTTCAGGTTTAACATTGTTCTTGTTTAATACTTTTTCTATTGTTGAAATCAAAAATGCGCTGTGGTATTTGCTGTCATGATTTACAACAGTTTCAGAAGAGAGAATTTTTTTGTCTTTTGATAAAACAACATACATTTTATCAAGGCAGGTATCAAAACATAATGAATAATTATTTTCTGTCAATTTTTTAACCCTTCTATAATTTTTGAATTTTCTTCACCAAAACTTTCAAAAGAATACTTTCTTGAGTCATCATCCTCGTATGTAACGTTAATCTTAATATGATTAAACGGGATTTCATCTTGAGAGAATTCGGCCCATTCAACAAAAGTTACTTTTCTACCTTCACTGTATTCTCTCAGTTCATCTACAATTGTTCTGACGCCTTCATTTTCAAGTCTGTACAAGTCAAAGTGATAAATAGGAATTCGGGCTGTATGATATTCATTCAGGATTACAAAACTCGGGCTTGTAACCTTTTCTTTGACATCAAGCGCATCAGCAACAAGTTTTACAAAAGCAGTTTTGCCGGCACCGATTTCACCGTATAAACTTATAAAACAGCCGTTTTCAATCAACTTTGCGAAATTTTGCGCAAGTATTTTGGTATCATCTAATGTTTTGCAAATTTTTTCAAACTTATTAATCATAATTCACTATTACGCGGTTTCTTCCGCTTTCCTTTGCTATATAAAGTGCTTTGTCGGCTTTTTTAAGCAAATCTTTTGCCAAATCATAAGATTTAAACTCATATACGCCTAGACTGATTGTAACATTAATAATTTTAGTTTCACAATCCTTGTTAACTTTTGATAAGTCAATTTTTTTATTTTCCACAGCCGTGCGTAAACGTTCAGCAACCATTGCAGCCTCATCAATTTTTGTAAAAGGTAAAAGAATTCCGAATTCTTCACCTCCGTAACGTCCTGCAATATCGTATTCACGTAATTGAGAGCGCATTATTTTTGCAACGGTTTTCAAAACCAAATCACCTGCCGCGTGTCCATATAAATCGTTTACTTTTTTGAAAAAGTCTATATCAGTCATGATTGCACAAAGAGGGACTTTTTGTCTTTTTGCGCTTGCTGTTTCTTGTTTTATACGCTCATCAAGCTGTCTTCTGTTGTAAAATCCCGTCAATGCGTCAAGAGTTGCGTGTTTTAGAATTTCTGCATAAACGTTTGCACGGTTGATTGTTGTGGAAGATTGCTTTGCCAATTGTTCAAGGTAACTTATATCGCTGTTGGTTAAGGCATTTCCCATACTTTTAGCCGCAATACAGCCAAGTATAGAATTTTCGTTAATGAGAGGAAAAACACCTGTCTTGCTGTCATCTGTTAAATAAAAATCCGATTTTTCATCTATGAGTTTTAAGCTGTCGTAAATCTTTCTGTCGTTGCAGTTTGCAGGCCATAAAAGTTCAAATCGGCCGCTTTCTTTTATAAAAATATATATAAGATGATTTGACATGAATTTATCAATCATTTCCCCAAGCAGCGGGATAATATAATTTAATTCATATTGGGTTTCAATGATTTTTGCAATGTTTTTCATCAGTTCATGAAAGTCAATGTTTTTTTGCATACTTTCAGCGAGGATAATGTTTTGGACTTTCAATGAAATTTGATAAGAAGCAAGCTTTACAAAATCAGTTAAACTCTGATTTATTCCTCCGCAGAATTCTATCAGCCCGATAATTTTTTTCTGCTTGATGAGTGCATAATACAATTTGTTATCTTCTTTTATAATAACTTTTTCTCCCAGCGCATCAAAGATGTCATAAAGAGGATTGTTAAGGTCATCAAGATGCATCCACATTTTTGAAAAATCTTTTAATGAATTTGTAAACCTGTCAAACACATAGATTTTCAAATCATCTGTATTAAAGTTTTTACGAAAAAAATCCCTTAAACAGCTTACAACCGTTTGAGTATTGTAAGTTTCGTCAAGAGATTTTGATAAGTTTTCAAACTTTTCTAACATTAAGCCTCTAATTTTTGAAGAATTTCATCTGCAATATCGAAGTTAGCATAAACATTTTGAACATCGTCGTGTTCTTCAAGCTTGTCCAAAAGTTTTAAAATACTTGCGGCAGTTTTTTCATCTGTAACAGAAACAGTATTTTGCGGTAATCTTGAAAGCTCTGCCGATACTGATTTGAAACCTTCTTTTTCTAACCCTTCAACAACATTTTGAAAATTTTCGACTGTTGTTAAAACTTTGTATTCATCTTCGTCTTCGGTTACATCAAGCGCATCAAGGTTAATGGCCGCTTCAAAGAGTTTTTCAAAATCTGTATTTGCATCAAAGGTGATTACTCCGCGCTGGTCGAACATCCAGCCGACACAGCCTGTAGCGCCGAGACTTCCGTTATATTTTGTGAAATAGCTTCTAATATCACCGGCAGTTCTGTTTCTGTTGTCAGTCATTGCCTCAATAACAACAGCAACACCACCTGCGGCATACCCTTCATAAGTTAATTCTTCATAGTTTTCAGCGCCTGTTGCGCCGGCACCTTTTTCAATTGCGCGTTTGATATTATCGTTAGGAAGTCCTGCGGCTTTAGCTTTTTCAATAGCTGTTCGGAGACGGAAATTCCCGGCAGGATCAGCGCCTCCAAGTCTTGCTGAAACTATTAATTCTCTTGAATATTTTTGAAACACAACCGCGCGTTGTGAATCAACTTTAGCTTTTTTGTGTTTAATGGTTGACCACTTTGAGTGTCCTGACATTTTATCCTCCAAGTCTTTGTTAATTTTCCTTATATCTTAATAATATCAAAAATAAATTTTTCCGCAAACTTTACATTGAAATTTCATTTGCTATAATAATTACAGTTGAAATTAATTAAAGGCAGGATATGAGTAAATATTTATTAGAAATCGGATGTGAAGAATTACCATATAAGTTTATACCGTCAGCAATTGAACAGTTGCAAAATGGTTTTGAAAACTTTTTAAATTCAAATAAAGTTGGCTATAACGAAGTTAAGGTTTATGCAACGCCGCGTCGCCTGGCTGTGATAATCGACGGACTTGAAAAAGAAAGCCCGGACGAAGAACGCATTGTAAGAGGGCCTATTAAAAAAGTTGCTTATGATGAAAACGGCAATCTAACAAAAGCCGCTCTGGGTTTTGCAAATAAAAACGGTGTATCTTGTGAAGACTTGTATGTAGAAAACGATTATATACATGCCAAAATTTTAATAAAAGGCAAATCAATTGTTGAACTTCTTCAAAATAACGTGCCTGCTATTGTTTTGAAACTCCAAGGCTCGCATTTTATGCGCTGGGCTGATAATGATGAAAAATTTTCCCGCCCAATCAGATGGATTGTTTCACTTCTTGACAAAGAAGAAGTGAAAATCAAAATCATTGATAAAGAAAGCTCCAATAAAACACGTGGCCACCGTTTTGCACAGCAAAATGTTTATATCAATAATGTTGATGATTATGTTGAAATTATGCGCAACTGCTGCGTCATTGTTGATCAAAACGAAAGAAAACAAATTATTATTGATAAAGCAAAAGCCGAAGCTGAAAAACTTGGTGCAGAGCCTTATTACACAGATGATTTACTGGATGAAGTTACATTTATTACAGAGTACCCTGTTCCAGCAGTGTGTGAATTCAGTCCTGAATACTTAAGACTTCCGCAAGAACTTGTAATTACAGTAATGGCGGTTCACCAAAGATACTTTGCGCTTTTGCAGAATAAAAAACTTATCAATAAGTTTATTACAATGACTAATTATATTGGCGATGAATTTGCAAATATTAAAGCCGGTAATCTTCGTGTAGTTAAAGCAAGATTGGACGATGCAGTATTTTTCTTCAACGAAGACACCAAAAAACCTCTTGAAGCTTATGTAGAAGCTCTTAAAGGCGTTACTTTCCAAAAGGGTATGGGCTCAATGTATGACAAAACCCTCCGCTTAAAAGCATTGTCAAAATTAATCGCAAAAGAAATCGGAGTTAAATCTGACTATATTGAGCGGACAGCACTTTTAGCAAAAGCTGATTTGACAACAAATTTGGTATTTGAATTCACAGAACTTCAAGGCTTTATAGGTTCAGATTATGCGCGCGTTTCAGGTGAAGCAAAAGAAGTTTGTGAAGGTATTAAAGAGCATTATTTTCCGCTAAATGCAGAAAGCGAAACAGCAAAAGGAATTGAAGGACAAATCGTCGGCATAGCTGATAAAATCGACACAATTTCTGCTGTGTTTGCTGAAGGCAAAAAACCGACCGGATCCTCAGATCCACTCGGAGTAAGACGTGCGGCTCTTGGTATTATCAGAACTATCTTAAACAATAATTTAAAAATTGATTTGAATAAGTTGATTACAGAAACGCTCCTTATGCTTCCTGTTAAAACCGAAGGCGCTAACCTTGCGGATAAATTTAAAAATGCCGCAGGCTCTTGTGTAAGCCGTGTTTCCGGAAAAGTTTCGGATGAGATAACAGAATTCTTTATTCAAAGATTGATTATCTTCTTGTCTGACAAATATCCGAAAAACGTTTTGGAAAGCTGTGCCGCAAACAAAAATCCTATTGAAGATTTGAATGATTATATTGAAAGAGTTAAAGTTGTTTCAACTCTCGATTGCCCTGCACTGCTTGAGAGCGCAAACAGAGTTATAAGAATTTTAAAAGAAGATTCTAAGAAAAGTGTTGAGAAAAAACTTTTCAAAGAACCTGCTGAAAACATGCTTTATACTCAAATTCAAACAGTCGATGAACAAACGGATTACAACAAATATTTGCAGCAGCTTATAGACATAAACCCGTCTGTTGAAAAATTCTTTAATGATGTTTTGGTGATGGATGAGGATGAAAAAGTAAAAGAAAACCGTCTTGCACTTTTAACAATGTTGAAGAAAAAGTACAGTGTATTAGCGGATTTCAGCAAATTATAAAGAATTGTAAATAAACTGATGAAATAAGTAAATTATTTTTTTCAGAGTATTTTATAATAGTACAAAAGGAACAAACGTAGAAAAAGTTAGAGGTAGTAGTTCATGCTTAACCGAATGAAAAATTTAAAAATAGTTAAAAAATTGAAACAGGAAATTTCACCGAAATTACGCTGGTTAAATTTTGCCTCTAAAAATATAGACAAATCATCTGAAGATTATATAAGAATGGTTACAGGTCTTGATGATTTGAAATCGAATTCTGACGAACGAAGGCTGGAAGCAATGGTCAGAGAACAACTTAAAGAAGAGTTTCCGAATATCGAAAACATGAAATCTTATGAGTTACTAGTCGATGCAGTTATGCATAATTTAAAGAAAAAACAGCTTCAAGCCACAGATAACATTGATTTTTCATAAAAATCATATATTTAGTTATCAATTATTCAATAACACTCCGGGTAAAGGGGTGTTATTTAGTTATATAGGTAATCCAACCAATTGAAAGTGCTTTGCAAGCATTATATCTTATTTTTCGAGGAGAAAATTATGACTATAACAATTATTGGTGTAAACTTGCAAAACAGAGAAGAAACTTCAATTGAATTCCAAAGTATTTTAACAACTTACGGGTGCAAAATAAGAACCCGTATAGGTCTTCACCCGTCAGAACAAGACGTTTGCTTAAACCGCGGGATAGTCCTTTTAGAAGTCAAAGGCGACGCAGAAGATTTAATTGGTGCACTTTCAAAATACTGGTCTGTCCAGACAATGAAATTTGAATAATAAACTTTTGTAAATTTTAAAAGATTAAAATAGCAAAATAGATTATTCACAAGTCTTCTAAATTATGGGAATTTTGAAATAAATGCTAATGCCCATAAATCTCAATATTTCGAATAATTCATTTAAATCGGCAAACAACGCGAAAAACCAGCAGCCGCCGAATAATTCAAAGCAACCAATCCGTACAAGCATTTTTTATATAAATGATTTCCATGGCAAATCAATTAACCTTGAGCGCACGATGACAGCATCTAATGCTTATGATAATTTTACACCGTCGCAGCCTACAGATAAGCTTAAATTTTCGTCCGGCGATATAATGCTGGGTGAGATTGAGAATGTTAACCGTGTGGCTGTTACCGGGCAAAATGCCATGAATATTAAGGCCTCTGCTGTAGGTAACCACGAGTGCGACAGCCCGAACAATATAGAAAAAATTATCCCAGATATGAAATACAGGCTTTTAGCTTGTAACATAGATTTAAAATCAGGCAATCCTTTAAGCAAAAAAATTGAAAAATCTTATGTTCAAGAAATTAACGGACATAAATACGGCGTAATAGGCGCAGGGCCTACTGATCTTATTTCAAGGTTGAAATACAGCACAATCTTTGCAAATCATGATGTCCATAATATAAAAGCAACAATAGACGATATCCAAGACGAAGTGAACAAGCTTAATCAACAAGGAATAGATAAAATTATTCTTTTATCACACTTGGGCTATGGTTATGACCGCCGCATAGCACAGGAAACACAAGGGATAGACGTAATTCTTGGCGGACATTCTCATAACCTTGTAAAAGACGTTAAAGAGGGCGAAAACCTTCTTTACAGTAAAAAGGGTGAACCGGTAGTAATTACTCAGGCCGGGCGCGACGGGAAATTCTTTGGAATTTTAAATTTAGAATTTAATGATAAAGGTGTAATTACAAAGGTTCAAAACAATGTTACAAGCACGCGGGGTTTCAAACGAAATGCGCCTATTCGCCATGTATTTGAAAAGATTCTAGGTAAACCGCACATTGTCGGATACGTTAATCACGCGGCTCCTCCGGTTGAAAATGATTTAATTGACCCTAATCCTCATGCGCAGTTTTTAGTTGACTGTATGCGAAATACTTTGAATACAGATATTGCACTTTTTAACGCCGCGACTGTTAGAGGGTACTTTGAATCAGGTGCATTAGACAGCCGTGTTCTGGATGATTTGTCTCCTTTTAAAAACCGCATGGTTGTTGCAAAGTATACAGAAAAAGAAATTGTCGATGCGATCAAAGTAGGAGCAAAATCGCTTGTGAACAAAAATAACAAACCCGGAATTTTCCAAACATCGGGATTAAAGTATAATATAGATAAAAATGGCGAGATTTCAGACCTTTATTATATTGACAAATCAGGCAGAGAATCAAAGATAGATGTTTACAATCCGAGAGAGGATAAAATATATTTAACTGCTTTAGCTGATTATTATGCAGAAGGCAAAGACGGATTTACTTCTCTTAATAAAATAAATCAGGCAGAAAAGGTTTACGATTTTGGAGTTGAAAAATGCGTGGAAATGTATTTTAAAAACAATCCGTCGCCAGTGAATATTCAAGACGACGGACGTATAAAAATTGTTAATTAAATCTTTAGTTTTTTTCTATTTTGGCATGGTAGATTTCAGCAATGACGTAGTAGAACACAAAGCCAATTATAGAGCCCAAATACAAGTATATCGCTGTCATTATGGTCAGTATCGCAGGTGATTTGAAAATAAATGCACTGTTTGCTGCTTTCATAACAGCTAAAATAATGCTTACGAAGATAAGGAACATAATCATGATTGCTAATATCGCACAGATAAATAAAATCAAAATTCCAATGTATTTCAAATACGCAATAGCTGTCTCTTTAAATGTGCGTTTTATGATATCAAACGTAATGAGCGGCGATAAAACCTCTTTTACAGAAAAGTTTTTTGCAAATTTAGTTACAACGTATGGCATTGTAAATGCAAGAAATAATGCATAAATAATAACAGTAAAACTGATAAATTTGTGCACGATTGCAGGTCCATAAGGAACAGCAAACAATAAAATTATAATTCCCGGTGCGATGGAGGCGTATATCAGCCATATAATCCAGAAAAGTATACATTTACCTAAAGGTTTAAAAAAATTAAAATTAATATCCGGCATAATGGGAAAAGCTTTTATGCGTTCTTCGTTCTGTTCCGTATCCTTCCAAATCTGAAATTTTAAAGCCTTATGTATAAAGTGTACACAATATAAATTCAACAGCAAGGAGAATAAAATTGTAACAATTCCTAAATCAGGGTGCTGTATGTATATATAATTATACAACTGTTCCTTATTTGTACTGTTAACGTTAAGAGTTGCAATAACAGACGGTATTGATAGACCAACAAATAACGCAAACAAAAATAAATGACTTTTAAGTACATTCTTGCCCGAATAAATTTTTTTAAAACCTTCTAAATACCCACCACTCATAAACTCTCCTTAATAATTTAATACTTTTTTATTATATCAAATTTGTTTATAATTGCAACAGTGTGTTTTTATATTATAATCAAATTATGGAAACAGAGATTAAACAGTTTTTAAATACAATTACACCACGTATAAATAAAATTAAGGAGTGTCTTTGACCCTTTCGGACTTGAGAAAAAACTCAATGAACTCGATGCGCAAATGCAAAATCCCCAAGTTTGGTCGGATAAAAATAAAGTCTCCAAAATTGGTGCTGAAATAAAAGAAATTAAAGAAAAATTGGACAATCTGAACAGATGGACAACGTTTGTAGAAGACGCGCAGGCAGCACTCGAATTAGCTGATAATGATATTCTCGCTGAAGCGTTGGATAACTTAAAAAAAACAGAAAAAGAACTTGATAAATTTGAAATAAGACTTTTGTTGGGTGGCGAGTATGATGAAGCTGATGCGATTTTAACAATTAATGCAGGTGCCGGCGGAACTGATGCGCAAGATTGGGCAAGCTTGCTTTTAAGAATGTATTCACGATGGGCAGAAAACCACGATTGGAAAGTTGATTTGCTTGACAAATTAGATGGAGAAGAAGCCGGGATTAAATCAGCAACCATTAAAATTTCAGGTAAATACGCATACGGTTATGCAAAAGCCGAAAAAGGGGTTCACAGACTTGTGAGAATTTCTCCATTTAATGCAAACGGAAAACGCCAAACAAGCTTTGCGTCAGTGGAAGTTTCTCCGATAATTGAAGATTTTGAAAAAACAATAACAATTCCGCCGGATGAACTTGAAATTGATACAATGCGTTCAGGAGGCGCTGGCGGTCAAAATGTAAACAAAGTTGAAACTGCCGTGAGAATTCTGCACAAACCGACCGGAATAGTTGTCAAATGCCAGCAAGAGCGTTCACAATTACAAAATAAAGAAAATGCAATGCAGATTTTGGCCTCAAAACTTCTTGCAATCCGCCAGGCAGAGCACGAAAAGAAATTAGCTGAGTTAAAAGGTGAAAACGTTGATATAAATTTTGGCTCGCAAATTCGCTCATACGTATTCCATCCGTATAAAATGGTAAAAGATCATCGAACTGGTTATGAAATGGGAAACGTTGACGCAGTTATGGACGGCGATATTGATGAATTCATTGACAGTTGGTTAAAATCCCAAGCCTCAGTATCTTGAAAAATTAAAAAAATATGGTATAATGGAGATAGTTAAAGAGTTATAAGTTTAAAAGGAGGCAAAAGGCATGGAAAGACAGCAATCTCTGGGGGGGGGGGGCTCGACGGAATTTTTCGCTTAAAGGATTTACTTTAGCAGAAGTTTTGATAACACTGGGTATAATTGGTGTTGTAGCTGCAATGACACTGCCGACACTTATTCAGAAACATCAAAAAAAAGTCTCTGCCGTGCGGTTAGCACAAACATACTCCCAACTATCACAAGCTGTATTGTTAGCCCAAAAAGATCATGGCGAATTTGCCGATTGGGATTATGGTTCCAGTACTGATATAACAAATGATGGTGGATATGAAGCCATTGCAACAAATTTTTGTAAAAGATATATTGTTCCATATTTAAAAATAAGTAAAGATAGAGGGTGGCAAACATCATTTAAAAATGCAGGCTATGCAAATGATATATATACATTGTCCGGATTTAGAGCAATGATGAGCCAAAAGCGATATTATATAGAGCTGGCCAATGGCGTAACGTTATTTATACGGCAAGATAATAACGGTGCCAATACTATTCGAGCTATGTTAATTTATGCAGATATAAATGGGAAAACGAAACCAAATCGTCTTGGGCATGATATATTTTTAATGTTTCTTACTCCAAATGCAGGGGTGTCATTGATGCCGAATGGACGCATAACAACGCGAGAAAATTTAATAAATTCAGATTGTAATAAAAATGGCGACGGGTTGTACTGCGGTGCGGTTATAATGCTGGATGGATGGGAAATCAAAGACGACTATCCATGGTAAATTAAAGTACTTTGCCGTGTAAATCTGTTCCGCCCGTTTTTATAAGTCCGTATTTATCTGCGATTTTTTCAACCGTTTGCGCCTTGTGGAATTTTATAATTCCACGGTGCCTTGCATAAGGGTAATAAACTTCTAATCCGTCAAGCCCATATGATACAAGCTTTTCAACGAGCTTGTCCAGCGATAAACACCAGCAGCAGGCAGGATGAGCCAAAACAGCAATGCCTCCGGCGTTATGTATTGCTGTTATTAAGTCTTTGATGTTTCTGCGCGAAAATATTCTGATAATATCTAATTCCGTTTCACGCTTGGATTTTGCAAAAAACTTTGCCAATTCAACATTCGACAGATCAACTCCGTATGCAAGCAGATGCATAAATACATATCCGCACCAAACATCAAATTCAACCGAAGGAATTACAATATCTTCTGTTGTCAAGTCAAAGTCCTGATATGCCTTCATCGTATTATGATCGGAAATTGCAATATATGAATAGTTTTTTGCTTTTGCCTGGTGCACAATATCAACCGGGTCTGCCTCACCGTCAGAGTAAGCTGTATGTATATGAAGATTTACGCGTTTTTCTCTGTAATCCTCTTTTGTAAAATTTCTGATTAAGTCCTTGTAATTTTTCATTGTTTTTTTAAATATATTTGTAATAAAATTAGTATACACATATAAATTCATTAAAGCAAGAGAAAGTGCGTTATGGCAAAACTTAAAATATCAGATAAATTGATAAACATATTAATTGATGGGCTTTTAATCTATTTCGGAAATTTTAAAAAATTCTTTATATATATGGCGTTTCCTGTGCTGGGGCAGCTTTTGGGAATTTTGTGGATTTTCGGGTTTAATTATCTTTATACATCAAACCTGCCCTCGCTAATTGCAAAATATCCTGTATTTAATAACTTTTCAACTATAATTTTAGTTACTTTAATTATCGCATTGCCGGGGATGTTTTTGTTTATGAAAGCATTTTGGGATTTTTTGGTAGCTTATGGGGCGCTTAACTCAATGACAGAGGCAGCGATTACAACCGGCAAAATCTACGATTTTCCTGCCTATAACGCAGTTGTTACAAGAAGAACTTTCAAATATATCGCACTGTGGCTTTTGTTTTCGATATTTACTTTGATTGCAATAAGTCCATTGTTTTGGATTATCGGTATAATCTTTTTTATATATTTTGTTTTGATATTTCAGGTTTTTACTTTTGAAGAAGACAAAAGTGTTACAGATTGTTTCAAGCGAAGCCTGTTTTTGGTAAAAGGAGACTTTGCAAGAACCTTTGCTATTTTAACATTTCTTGCAGTTTTGACTTATTGGCTGATTGGTTGGGGGCTAAATCTTTTGTTGAATGTTACAGGCTTAACAGATCAGCTTTCGTTAATGCTTGAAGGCTGGGCAAAAAGTTTTCCGCTTGATAATGTAAATTCAATGCTTGCAACGTTTAATGCACCTCAAATTACGCCGCTTGATATTGCGAAAGGCGTAATTGAACAGATTGTCTTTTTTGTATGTGTTGGATTTACGCTGCCTTTGCGCAGTATAACCTGGACCTTATGGTACAAAAATTTATCTTCAATAAAAGATAAACAAGTTAAAAACTCTTCTAAAATGTATTCAGCCTCAAAGAAAAAGCTTGATCCTGAAATTCTTCGCCGTGCAAAAGAAAAAGATGACCAAAATTAATACAGATAAAGGTATAAATTTATGTTTATTTGTAAAAACTGCAAATCAAAAGATAAATTTGAACTAATGTTTTCACCGGATTATAAGGGTGCAAGGCGGTTTGAGCAAAAATACAATAAAAATAATGAAATTGAAATAACTGTAGACGGCTATACATTTATACCTGATTTAAGATTTATGAATGAACATGCTGTATGCAGATATTGCGGACAAATTTACATGTGGGAATACGATTATAAAGGATAAATTATGAGAGAAAACAGGAAGAACAATGAACTTAGACCGATAAAATTTACTAAAAATTTTACAAAACATGCGCTTGGGTCAGTTTTGGTTGAATTTGGCGACACAAAAGTAATAACAACAGCCTCTGTAGAAGCCGGCAAGCCCCGCTGGATGGAAAAAGACGACCCTCGGGGATGGGTAACTGCTGAATATTCACTGCTGCCTTCTTCAACTTCAACACGATGCCAAAGAGAACGCACAAAAATTTCCGGCAGAACCCAGGAAATCCAAAGGCTTATAGGCAGAAGCCTAAGAGCATGTGTTTCTTTAGAAAAGATGCCGGACTTAACTATAACAATTGACGCAGACGTAATTCAAGCTGACGGCGGTACTAGAACTGCAAGTATTTGCGGCGGGTATTTGGCCTTGAAGGATGCGGTTGATAAACTTATCGAAGAAGGTACGCTCCAGGTTTCACCTATAATTGAGCCTGTTGCAGCTATTTCAGCCGGTATAATTGATGGAGAAGTAAGGCTTGATTTGAATTACGAAGAGGATTCTCACGCGCAAGTGGATTCAAATGTTGTATTAACCAAAAGCGGAAAGATTATCGAATTTCAGACAACTGCCGAAGGCGACCCTTATGAACCGCATCAAATGATAGAAATTTTTAACATTGCAAAAAAAGGTATTAATTCTATCATTGAAAAATACGAAAAACTTTAGTATACTATTTCTACAATCGAAAGGAGAGTTGTATGAAAAAATTATTAGCATTATCATTAGTATTGTCTTTATTTGGAGTAACAGCGGCTTTTGCAGATGAACCGACAACTTACACAGAATATCTTTTGCAAAAACATAGCCAAAAGCTTGTCGATAAAGAAAAAGAACTTCAACAACAGCAAAAAGCTCGCGAAGAAGCAAGACAAAAACAACAAGAAGCCTTCCAACAAAAAATAGAAGCACAGAAAAAAGCACGTGAGCAGGCTCAGCAGCAACAAAAAGAAGAATTTCAAAAGAAAATTGATGAGAAACTAAATCCTTTAAAAGAAAAACAAGAAGCTTATGAAAAGCAGCAAAAGGCAAGACAAGAAGCAGCTGCTGCTCAAAAACAAAAATATGAAAAGAAAAAACAGCTTTTCAAAGAATTAATATCTGAATAGTAAAGGAGTAGATATGAAAAAACTATTAACTGCTGTAATGGCAATGTTTGTACTAACAGCATTTTCACCGCTTGCAATGGCCTCTGATACACCGATTTCAGACTGGCTGAATAATAAAACAAGCGGAATTGCTAAAAAAGAACAACAAACGACTTCTAAAATAGCTGCTAAGAAAAAAGCAGAACAAGAAAAAGCCGCTAAAAAGAAAGCAAAATTAGCAGAAAAACAAAAGAAAGCTCAAGCAAAACAAGCTCAAAAGAAAAAAGAAGCGGCTGCAAGAAAAGCCAAAGCGCAGAAGAAAAAACAACAGTTAAAGTCAATTTTTTCTAATAATTAATAAAATAAAGCCTGTAAGATTTTATCATTTTCCACAATCGGAATTTGATAAAATCAAAGGGCGCATTAGCTTTTTACTTAAAAAAGTCTTCATATGAAAATCTATCTGCCAGCTTTGGTAGGCAGCTTACAATATCAGAAGTGCGCAATGTCAGCATACCCTTGTTTGTTATAGTAATATCGACCGCAAATAAATCTTGTCCCGGTGTATTAGGGCCTTTTTTGCCATTTATATCAAATGCGACAATAGGCGTTTTGCCATTATTATATGGCATTAATATTGTGCCATCAGTAAGAACATATGCTGTGTTTATATTATTTATATAATTCTCCGTAAATCCTCGGCAGTCATTAATGCTAGCATAAGCTGAATATTTAGGCATACACCCTTCTGCTAAAGCATTACCTTTGCATATTTTAATAACTTTAAGCGCATTTGCAAATTTATCAAAAAATTCAGGACATTGAGCGGTTTTATTAGGAGAGTCAGATGAGATATTGTAATAGCAATCGGGCAGGCCTCCAAAATCAATAGCTGTTCTCATAAGAGCTTGATTGTATGTTGAAAAAGTTTTTTTAAACTGTTGTTTCAATATATTTTTTTCGACCTTAGTCATAAGTGCCGGCAAGGTAATCGCAGCGACAATGCCTATAATACCTAATGTAATTAATACTTCAGCTAAAGTAAAAGCTTGTAAATTAAGGTGTAGAGCCCCCCCCCCCATTGCTTTTTAAGGAAAAATAATTTTTTCATGCGTGTAACTCCTTTCAATATTATTATAAAACATTTTTTAAAAAATTCAAGTCTGAGTGTCAAACATTTTCGTGCTATAATCATTTTGACCAGAGGAAACTTATGCAAATCTTGCAAACAAAAACTTATACAGGCGCACAAATCTTGATAGATACCCTGTGCAAATTAGGGATTGAGTGCATTTTCGGATATCCGGGTGCTGCTGTGCTGGAGGTTTATGACGAACTTTCTAAAACCCCGCAGATTAAACATTATCTAATGCGCCATGAGCAAAGTGCAGTTCACGCAGCAGAAGGCTATGCGAGGGTTTCTCAAAAATGCGGAGTTGTGCTTGTTACATCTGGCCCCGGGGCGTCGAATACTATTACAGGAATTGCAAATGCATATTTTGACGGGTTCCCGCTCATGGTAATCTCAGGTCAGGTTGAAGGTACTTCAAATTCCTCATTTCAGCAGCTTGACTTTGTTTCAGTCGCAAAACCTTGTGCAAAAAAAGTTTTTCCGGTTAATTCAGTAAACGATTTGGAAAATACTCTTAAAAGTGCATACATTACGGCAATGTCAGGTAAAAAAGGCCCCGTTGTAATAGATATTTCGCGAGATATTTTTCGTCAATGCGTGGAATTGAAAAATACTTCTTTGAACTTATGTGATGATTTGCAAGACAAGGATTTTCAGTTTAAGGAAATAGTTAAAGTATTGAAAAGCGCAAAATCTCCTTTAGTCGTTGTTGGAGGCGGAATAGTACATGCAAATGCATGTGAAGAGTTACGAGACCTTTTGAAAACTACCGACCTCCCCTCTGTAACTACAATGATGGCTGTCGGCGCAATTCCTCACAATTCAAAAAACTATTATGGGATGATAGGTGTTTACGGAAAAGAAGAGGCGAACAAAGTCTTTGAAGATGCTGATACTATATTGTCGTTAGGCGCTCGATTTAACGACAGAGTTACATCCGCAATAAAAAATTTCGAAAGTAAAAAATTAATCCAGATTAATATTGAGGCTCATGATTTTGTTGAAGGTGGTATTTGTGTAAAAGCGGATTTGAAGGCCTTTTTAACCAGCTTCAATAGAGTAATGCAAAATTTCAATTATCCTCATTTATCATATTGGCAAAAAGAAATTCAAAATAGAGACTTTGAACATAATAGAAATGCTCAAACCAGCCGGCTTTGCGCTGTTGATGTAATAAAAGCCATAAGTAATTACACAAAAACTTTGTTGCCAATAGTTGCAACGGAAGTCGGACAGCACCAAGTTGCTGTGGTGAATAATTTTGAGATTAATGAACCTCGAAAACTCCTTACATCCGGAGGCTTTGGGGCAATGGGGTTTGGTTTCCCGGCTGCGATTGGGGCGTGTGTTTGGCAAGATAAATTTCCAGTCATATGTATTACGGGAGACGGCTCATTTCAGATGAATTTGCCGGAACTTGCGGTATGTATGGATTACAACCTGCCAGTCAAAGTTTTTATAATTAATAATGGCAGTCTTGGCCTTGTTAGGCAATTGCAGGAAGAGCAATGCGAAGAGCGATATTTTGAAACAGCGATTTCTTCTCCTGATTATGTGAAGCTTTCGCAAAGTTACGGGATTGACGCGATAAGAGTTGATAAGCACTGCGACATTATGCCGGCGCTTGAGTGCGCATTTAAAAACAAATCACCGTTTGTTGTTGAGTTTATGACAGTTTCAGACGAGAAAGTCTAAATTAATTATCCATCTGATCATAAACTTTTCGGATTTCTTGAATATCCTGCCACATTTGCCATTTAGGACTGCCGACTTCGCGGCTGTCGTTGCGCAAAAGATATGACGGATGGTAAATAGGCATCATTTTAGAAAAGTTTGGGCCTTCAAACCATTTGCCGCGGATTTTGGTAATCCCTTGCGTTGAGCCAAGCAAAGACTGAACCGCAACGCGTCCGCATAATAAAATAATCTTAGGTTTTAAAATTTCTATTTGCGCGTCCAAGTGCTCGCGGCAAGCCTCTTTTTCTTCAGGCAGCGGGTCGCGGTTTTCCGGAGGGCGGCATTTAAGAGTATTACATATGTAGAGGTGCTCTTTTCGTGAAAAACCGACTGAGGCAAGGATTTTGTCCAAAAGCTGCCCGGCTTTTCCGACAAAAGGCTCGCCTTTTTGATCTTCATAATATCCGGGTGCTTCTCCTATCAACATCATCTTGTGGTTAGGTGTACCGCCTGAGAAAACCGTGTTCGTGCGGGTTTTGCAGAGCGGGCACTTTTGACACTTGAGGCATTTTTCTTTAACCTTTTCTAATTCAGAAATTTCATTTTCTGTAACAATCATAGCGAAATCCAATTTTATTTTTTAGGAACATCTTTAAAAAGTTCATCAACAGAGATGCCAAGAGCGTTGGCGATGTCAAAAATGATAAAGGCTGAGGGCGTTTGGCGGCCCTGCTCAATCTGGCTGATTGAATGCTGGCTTACATCGATTTCAAAAGCTAATTCTTGCTGTGATAATCTTTTTCTAACTCTTTCAGCTTTGATATTTGCAGATAAAATTTTTAGTCTTTCATCTCTCATTGATAATATTATTTCATATTGACAAATTATGCACAAGTATGTATAATGAATATGGTTAGTAGTATACTTACTAAAATAGTTGATATATTTAAGGTGGATTATGGCTGAAGATTTTCGGTTGTGTTCATTTCTTTTCTTTTTGTTGCTATCAAAAAGAAAAGAAACGAACCAAAGAAAAGAAAAAGACGCGCACCGCTTAGCGGCTCTAAAGCTTGAGAAAAAGCTCGCAAACTCGCTGGGTGTCAGCTTGGGCTTGATTCAGTCCCTATTAACCGCGCCGCTCAGACAGTGCTCGCTCACCGTCCTCAAGCTTAAGTGCCGCTAAATAATATAAAATTTAACTCAACTCAACAACACCACTTTGGAGGTAACAAAAAAAAAAACTTATGAAAAAACAAAACGAATTGCACCGGCATACTTTGGCCTTGATGGAAGTTCAAGACAAAATGTCTACGATCTTAAATAATTTCAAAATCCTCAAAAATGCCGTCGAAAATGATGCTGATATTATTTATCTTATTGATTTTGTCGAATTTATTAACGATAAACAGCTTGAGTTGGCAAAGTTTGTAGATGATTGCGTTTTTAATTCTAGTTCTCAGGAACGAGTACTGAAATAACTGCATTGTTGATATCAAGATATTTTTTTATCGTTTTGTTTAAATCCTCAATGCTTATGCTTTCAAGGTCTTTCAAATATTCCTCTATAAGCCGCAAATCCTCGCATACTGTCATATAATATCCGATTGTTTCGCCGATTTCTGAAACAGTTTCTGCTGAATATGCAAATCTGGCTTTGATTTTCTTTTTCGCCTTGGCTAATTCGCTTTCTGTAATAGGTTTTGCGAGTAGATTGCTTAATTCTGTTTTAATCATTTCCAGCGCTTCAGCCTTTTTTTCAGGTTTAAAGTTTGCCTGTATAAAGAAATTGTCGCCGTCTTTGAACTGGTAATGTTCGGAATTTATCATATTGAAAATTGGTTCAGGCTGTTTTTCCACCAGGTTTTGGAAAAGCCTTGATGATGTGCCGTCTCCAAAAATAATGCTGATTATATCGAGTGCGATTGTTGATTTTAAATCACAGGCTTTTGGACCGAGCCAGCCGAACATTGCATAAGAAGTATTTACGTGCGCGCTGTTTTCTATGTATTTTTCAGATTGTACTGGTGCGTCAATCTGATTTTCTTTTTTTGGCGCGTTGGGTCTGCCTTTAAAGTCAAATTCTTGCTCGACTTTTTTCAAAACTTCATCACGGTCAAAATCGCCAACGATTATCGTTGTAATATTTTCAGGAGAATAGAAAGTTTGGTAGTAATTCATAATATCTTCGCGTGTAACTTGCGAAATAATTTCAGGTGTACCAATTACGTCGCGTTTGTAAGGGTGGCTTGTGTACATGTTGAAATTACATGCGTTGTAAACTTTTGTCCAGGGCTGATCTTTACGCATTCTAATTTCTTCAATGACAACGTGGCGTTCTCTTTTTTCCTTCACTTCAGTGTCGTTCAAATCAAATGCCGGGCCTATTTCAAATTCCGGCAAAATCGGATCAAGCATCATATCTGCATGAAGTTCAATAGCCAGGTTTAAGTCTGCACAATTTTCTCCGCGCGGCAGGGTTACGTAGTAGAAAGTGTAATCTTTCCAGGTCGCGGCGTTAACGATTGCGCCCTTTGCCTCTAAAATCTTATCAAATTCGCCGGCTTTGTGCTTGTGCGTCCCCTTAAACATAAGGTGCTCAAGAAAGTGTGAAATACCGTTAATCCTGTCATCTTCATTGATTGAACCGGTTTTAACCCACGAACTAACGTTTACAAGCTCGCCTTCTTTATGGGCAAGCACGATTTTATGACCGTTCTCTCTTTCAAAAATTTCAACATCTTTAGTCAAATAAGGATATTTAACGGATATTTTTTTCATTAACTTTCTCCTCTTTTTTCTTTAGTATACACCAAAAATTTTTTTGTTGTATCATGCATGTATGATTAATCGTTTAAAAAATAAAGTTGTTGTATCCGTTCAGGCAATGCCTTCTGAGCCGTTGTACCTTGAAAAATGCATGGTGGCCATGATGAAGTCTGTAGTAAAAGGTGGCGCGGGCGGACTTCGTGTTGCGGGCGTGCGTGATGTTAAAAATGCTAAAAATCTTTTTGATATTCCTGTTATAGGGATTACAAAACCTGAAATTATCCCGCCAAATTGGCAGGAAATAGTTTACATTACACCCGAATTGAAGGATGTTATTTCACTAATTGACGCCGGGGCTGATATAATAGCCTTTGATGGCACTCAGCGCAAACGTCCGAATGGCGCGAATTTAGAAGAAATTATAAAGTATATCAAAATAAATAAACGGGTTTCTATGGCTGATATTTCAACTGTAGAAGAAGGAATTAAAGCGGCAGAAATGGGCGCAGATATGCTTTCCACAACGTTGTCCGGCTATACTCTTGAATCACCTTTGAAAGACGACGGGCCTGATTTTGAACTTTTAAAAGAGTTGGTTGAAAAAACAGATGTACCGGTCGTTCTAGAAGGCCGCATTTGGCACCCGCATGAGGTGGATAAAGCATTTGAACTCGGAGCACACTGTGTTGTAATAGGTTCGGCAATAACCCGCCCGCAGTTGATTACAAAACGCTTTGTTGCACGCAAGAAGTAAGGTAATATTATGAGAAAAGCTTTAGCCATTGATGTTGGCGGTACAAAGATTTATAACACTATAATTGACGAAAATGGTAAAATTATTGCAGAAATAGAAAAACGTCCCACTCCAAAAACATTTGACGAAATAAGAGAGGCATTGCTTGAAATTATAAAAAAATACGAAGATGATGTGGATGTAATAGCGTTTGCCTCAGCAGGTGCTGCAAATAATGAAAATACAGGCTTAATAGGTTCTACGGGCAACATTGCAAAAGGATACTCTAAAATGGATTTTCAAAACCTTAGCACGAAAAAAGTTTTCGTAGAAAATGACGCTAATGCAGCAGCCTGGGCGGAACATGTTCTAGGCGCTTCAAAAGGTTGTGCTCACAGTGTTATGATTACTCTTGGAACAGGTGTCGGCGGTGGAATTATTATAGATAATAAATTATTAAAAGGTAAAAGCGGTGCGGCGGGTGAAATGCATTTTAAATTGTACCGCGATAAGCGCCGTCAGTGTACTTGCGGGGCCTATGACTGCTTCGAAGCTTACGCATCGGGCACCGGGTTAAGAAAAACTGCGCAAGAAATGCTTAACAATCCGGATGTAACAACCTACGATGTAATTGACGGCGTTAAAAAAAACAATCCCGAAATGCAAAAAGTGTTTAACCGGTGGCAAGATGATATTCTTATTGGTATAGTCGGGCTTGCTGATATTTTCGATCCTTGCGTTGTTGTACTTTCCGGCTCAATGGCTGAATTTGTTGATACTGATTATTTAGAAAAAGAAGTTAATAAACAGATTGTAACAACGCCTACAACTATTAGAAAGGCCTCTGCGGGAAATTACTCGGGAATGATTGGGGCGGCTCTACTTGCTCTGGGTAAAGGTCTTGAAAGTACCGGAGACTGCGCTTAATGGGTAAGTCAAAAAAACGCATATTCCATAAAGGTATTAACGATCGATTGACGAATTTAAGCAGAGAAAGCGCAGTGAGAACGGCGGCCGGGCTTCTTAAAGCGGGAGACAGGGAGGCTTATAATTTGATTACGCTTTTTGGAATGACAGCTGAAGAACTCCTTGAAGCCGGCGCTCCTTATGAAATAGTTAAAAGTCTTGATAACATGTTCAAATAGTTTTTAGGAGAGGATTATGTTAAAAAAAATATGTTTTTGGCTGTCGAATTCGAGGTTATTTTCGCTTCCAATGACACTGATGTCTTGGCTTGCAGTGTTCATTGTTGCTGCAAAAGCCGGTGGTGATATAATAAACGGATTAATCGCCCTTGTCGGAATTTCTTTTGCTCACCTTGCAACGAATTTATTTGATGATTATGTTGATTATAAAGCTCTTTTGAAAACTCCTGAAAAACTTGAAAAAACAGTTAAAAGCAAATGCTCATACATCAAAAACGGCTCAGCTACTTTAAATGAACTGCTGATAACAGTTATTGTATATTGTGCAATTGCCTCATTAACAGGATTAATTTTAACAATTAGAGCTGGGCTTCCGGTAATAGGGCTTGGTGTGATTGGTGCGATTTTTGTTCTACTTTATGCCAGATTTTCAAAAGTCGGTTTGTCTGAGTTTGCGGTAGGTGCTGCCTTTGGACCGCTTCTGTTTGAAGGTGTGTATTTCGTTATGATGAAAAGTTTTTCTCTGGCGGTTTTAATTCTTTCATTTGCTGTTGTAATGTTTACAATCGGACTTCTGTACACCCATACCCTGCTGGATTTTGAGGGAGACAAATGCTCTCATAAAATGACTTTGTGCTGCCGCATAGGCGACAAGAACAAAGCACTCAATGGTTTAGGACTAATATATTTGTTAGGTTATTTGTTTACGGTGGTATATGGCGCTTACAGTAAGAACTACCTTGTTTTGATAACTTTTTTAACTATTCCGCTGGTAATTTTACTTTACAAATCAATGAAAATTTATAATGAAAATCCGAAGCAAAAAGAGCTGGCAAGATTTTACCACCTTCCGCTGGATAACTGGGATTTGATAGAATCCGAAGGAACCGAAAGCTTTTACTTGCGGCTGTTTATGGCTCGAAATATTATGATGTACTATTCAATTGTTCTTTGTATTATTTTATTATTTACTTAATCCGAATAATTCTTCATATGTAAGATGACCGCGTTCAAAAGCCAAACATACATCAATATTTTTTCTCGAGAAACAGAAAATTTCAATATTATCTATAAATTATTTTTTGAAAAAAATCAATCTCTGTGATAAAATCAATTTAGCAAAAAATAATACGAGGACAAAAATGAAAGAGAGTACAAATCAACGGTTAAAACCAGTTACAGCAAAAATTAATCAAAAAGGTAATCTTGAACTCGGCGGCTGCGATGTGGTTGAATTAGCGGAAAAACACGGTACACCGCTCTATGTTCTTGATGAACAGACAGTTAGAAGTATCTGTCGCGATTACAAAGAAGCCTTCAGTGGATACGAAAAAGTCAATATGATGTTTGCTTCAAAAGCCCTTTGTACAATGGCAACTTCAGCACTTTTGGCTTCAGAAGGTTTTGGATTTGATGTTGTTTCGGCGGGTGAAATTTACACTGTTTATAAAGCGGGCGTTGATATGTCTAAGGTTGTTTTTAATGGAAATAACAAATCTTTTGACGAACTTACTCTTGCTATAGAGCTTGGTGTCGGCAGAATTTCTGTTGATAACTTTTTTGAACTTGAGCTTTTGAATGAAATTGCAAAAGCGCATAATAAAATTGTAGATATTTTGTTAAGAATTACTCCTGGCATTGAGTGCCATACTCATGAATATATTCAGACAGGCCATCTTGATTCAAAATTCGGGTTTGACTTGACGCAGATTGATGAAGCTGTTGAGTTAATTTTGAATGACTATACAAATTTACAACTCCATGGGCTCCATGCTCATATTGGCTCGCAAATATTTGAAACAAAAGTATACGAAGATGAAATTGAAATTTTGATAAAAGAGCTGGCGCGATTAGACGAAAAATTTGGCATAAAACTAGATGAAATCAATGTTGGAGGTGGCTTAGGCGTAAAATACACCGATGCTGACTGTCCTCCATCGACTTTTGAAATCGCAGATGTAATCATAAATTCTTTAAAGAAAAACATAGAAAAGTATGGTATTGATGCGCCGTCGCTGTTTTTGGAGCCAGGAAGGAGCGTTATTTCAACGGCAGGTGTTACATTATATACAGTAGGCAGCTCAAAACAAGTGCCAAAAGGCAAAAAATATGTTGCAGTTGATGGAGGAATGGCTGATAATGCCCGTCCATCAATGTATCAGGCTCAATACAGGGCTGAAGTTGCAAACAAAAAAGACGATTGTGGTTTACAAAACGTTACAATTGCCGGCAGGTTTTGCGAAAGCGGCGATATTCTGATAAAAGATATTGAACTTCCACAGCTTGCTGAAGGCGACATTTTAGCCGTATATAACACAGGTGCGTACAATTATTCTATGGCGTCAAATTACAACAGAGTGCCAAAATCTGAAATGGTGCTTGTAAATAATTCAAAATCTGATATTATAATAAATAGAGAGACACTCGAAGATTTGATTTCACACGATATTGTCCCGGATAGGTTTAAAAATGTTTGATGACATAAGCAAATACTTACAATCTTTGTTTGGTACAATGGACTGGTCTTTTACCGGTACTAACGTCATTGAGATTGCAATTATTGCAATTGTATTATTTGCATTTTACAAGAAATTTATTAAAAATACACAATCTGAAAAATTTGTTAAAGGCGCATTTGTACTGATTTTCTTGTGGATTTTTTCAGAAATTCTAGTGCGTTTTGATCTGAAAATCCTTGGTGTGTTTTTAAAATCAATTGTTACGTTGGTTTCATTAAGCTTGATTGTCATATTCCAGCCGGAACTGAGAAGATTTTTGGGATATCTTGGACAGGCTGATTTTATATCAAAGTTTTTCGGCAGCAACAGCCACAAAAAAGCAAGTGAGAAAATTGATGTCATAAAAGAATTAATAGAATCAGTAAAATTTTTATCTAAAACTCATACAGGCGCCTTAATCGTTTTTCAAAATGATTTGAGCAATACATACTTTGACGTTGGAACTAAGCTGAATGCAGACCTTTCAACGGAACTTTTGCTTACAATTTTTCACCCTAATACACCATTACATGACGGCGCAGTTGTCGTAAGCGGTTCTAAAATAATTTCAGCGGGCGTCCTGCTTCCATTGACAGAAGACCCTAAGCTTAGCTGGAAATACGGCACGCGGCACCGAGCTGCAATCGGTATGACCGAAACAAGTGATGCGGCTTGTCTTGTTGTTTCGGAAGAAACCGGTGATGTTTCAATCGCGCTTGACGGAACTTTAAAGAAATACGAAGATCTTGTATCTTTGAAAGTTGATCTTGAAAAAATTCTGGGTTTGAAAAATAATGAAGACGAAGACAGAAAAAAAACAATTTTTAAGATAAATAATTTTATTGCTATCAAAAAAGTAGAAGACGAGAATAATTAAGAAAGACAAAATATATGCCCGAAAGAAAAATAACTTTAAAAGAGAGAATTTACATGATAATTAAAAAGTTAATTTTTCTTAGTATAGGTGCATTTGTTGCGGCTTTTGCCTTAGAGTGTTTTCTTGTGCCGAATAACATCATCGACGGAGGTATCGTCGGTATATCAATGATTATCAGCTATATAACGAAATTCAATTTAGGTTTGCTAATCTTCATTATAAATATTCCGTTCATATGTTTGGCATTCACTAAATTGGGTAAAAAATTTGTACTGCAAACTTTTTATGCTTTAGCGATGCTTGCTGTTGCTTTAAACCTTTTTGCCGGGTTTCATATAACCGAAGACTTACTTCTTGCAACTGTTTTCGGTGGTATAATTCTCGGAACCGGTGTAGGTATTGTGCTTAAGAATGAAGGTTCTCTTGACGGAACTGAGATTTTATCTTTGGTTTTATCCAAAAAATTTGGACTTTCTGTAGGTGAAATCATTATGGCTTTCAATATTTTTATATACATGGGGGCCGGGTTGGTTTTCGGATGGAATAAGGCTATGTATTCTATTTTGACATATTTTATTGCGTTTCGCGTTATAGATGTTGTATTGGAAGGTTTGAACAGTTCAAAATCCATCAGAATAATTTCTGACAAAGCTTACGAAATAGGCCAGGAATTAATAGAAAGTCTCGACATCGGAGTTACTTATCTTAATGGTATCGGCGGATTTTCCGGAGCTGAAAAAACAATTATCTATTGCGTTGCGTCGCGTCTTGAAATGTCAAAAATTAAAGAAACAGTTAAAAATATTGACCCTACCGCATTTATGTCTGTCGTTGATGTTCACGAAACTTACGGCATAAGAATGGGAAAAAGAATTGACAAAATTTAACATATAGACAAGTTTGAAAAAGTATACTATAATAAAATAATAAGTAAATAAAGGTAAAAAAATGGCTAAAAACATTGATACAGTTCCAATAGAGGTTTCTATCCTCACCGCAGATCATGATATAAAAGGCGTGGTGCATGTTTCAAAGTATACAAATACAAACCGCGAATTAACAGATTTGCTGAACGATAGAGAAAGACGATTTCTCGCTGTTACAAATGCGGAAATCTATCCCAGAAATTCTAATCAATCTCCAAGAAAATATAATTTTTTAGAAATCCATATGGATTATGTTTTGATGGTTCATCCGTCTACCCAGGCTGTTTTTAAAGAATCGGGCAAAACTCAGGAAGATATTGCACGTTTCAGAGATTTGCGGTTGAAGTTGAATCAAACAAAACCATTTTAAAATAATCAGAAAGGTGCCCAATGGCGCCTTTTTTAATTTGTATAGAATTTGTAAAAGGGGTGTAAATTATGAAAGTTTTAATTGTCGACAATGTAAATGAAATCGCAGAAAAAATTTTGCATGAAGCAGGTATTGAACCTGTCGTTATGAAAACCCCTTCGCCGGATAAATTAATGGAAATTATACCTGAATATGATGGAATAATTTTACGCAACATGACAAAAGTAACAGCCGATGTTATAGAGGCAGCAAAAAATTTGAAAATTATTGCACGCGCTGGCGTTGGTGTTGATAATATAGATGTAGCTTACGCATATAAAAAAGGAATTGTTGTTGTAAATTCCCCTGACGGCAACACGGAAGCGACAGCAGAACATACAATTGCAATGGTTCTGGCGCTTTCCAGAAACATTCCTCAGGCTTATGAATCTATGCATGAGGGTAAATTTGAACGTGCGCAATTTGTTGGTTGTGAACTTTTGGGCAAAACCCTTGGTGTTATTGGCTATGGAAAGATTGGCAGCCGCGTTGCTGAAATAGCTAAAGCATTTAAAATGGATGTTATAGTTTTTGACCCTTTTGCCGATAAAAATAAGGTTTTGTCCGGCGGTGCTAAATACATTGAAAATTTAGAAGATCTTTTGGCAAACTCTGATTATATTACGGTTCATGTCCCTAAAAATAAGCAGACAACAGATTTAATAAATAAAGATAATATTTACAAAATCAAAAAAGGCGCAAAGATAATAAATTGTGCACGCGGCGGAATTATTAATGAAGCGGCTTTAAAAGAAAGCTTGCAGCAGAAACACTTAACCGGAGCGGCGCTGGATGTAATTGTGGATGAACCGGATGTAATCAATTCACCGCTCTATCATTGTAGCGACAATATAATTATGGTACCGCATTTGGGCGCAAGTACAAAGGAAGCGCAAATTAAGGTTGCAGAAGATGTCGCAAGACAAACTGTTGATGTTTTATCAGGAAAACCAGCCAAAACTCCTGTTATAACTCATTAGGCAGAAATTTTTAAGTTTTTAATAAGATTGGTTTCTTTGTTTTTATCATCTTGTGGGTTAATGCTGTATTTTTCCGCAGCTGCAACCTCGCGGTCATAGGTATTTTTAGTATCTTTATGGGTTTGTACCGGCTTATCGTTGCGGCACATCCAGGCTTTTGTTTTGTCAGCCAGAGGTGTTGCGATAAACGGAGTAATTATACGTTTACCAACTGTTGTTGCCGCAATGAGAGCTGTCAAGCCGCCAAATGCTGTTAATGATGCATCTCTAAAGCCTTCAAATGCCCTATGGAAGCGTTGATTACCTTTAATTCCTGCGAGTTCTGCTTTCTTTTCCATAATAGCTTGCATACTTTTGGATGCGCCGCGGTTGAAGAATTTATCAAACAGCTTGTTGAACATTTTTTCTTGAACAGTTTTTTTAGAAATTGTATAAGTCATCAAGATTTGCATTAAAATCATCAACCCGCCGTTTGCTAGGTCTAATGCTGCAACAAATTTTCTTTTATCTTCAGGAATTTTGTCATTAGCCAGACTTTGTTTTACGTATAAATAGCAGCCAAGACCGTCTTTCAGGATAATAGAAAATACGCCTAAACCTGAAATGAATGCAATATTTTTCTTTTGATCTTGGAATTTTTGGTTAATTGTATTTTTTTGGTAAGGCAAATCTGCGAACCATCTAATAGGTTTTTTAATCATATCGTAGGCTTTAGAACCCATAGTACTTACTGGAGGTATTCTCATGATTTCACCTCAGCTTTCTGGTTTGCTTGATCTATTAAGGCTTTAATTTCATTAGGGTGTTTTTTTCTGCTTAATTTAGGGAAGAACGCATCCATGAATCTCGGATACACCCAGTTTAATAAAGAACATGTTACAGGAAGCATTAAGAGTGAAACTACTAAGCCCATGATTTGTTTATGGCCTTTGAGGTTATTTTTGATTGTATCTTTAAGATGAGTTGATATTTCTTTAGTAAGGCTGTAGTCTTCTAAACGATGACCTGGGGTATTGATAGTCTTATTTATACTTTTTTGGATTTTATCAATAGTTTCGCCGTTTTTAATTCTTTCAATAATATTATCCAATAAATTATTAGCATCATTAATACTGTCAATTCTGACTTGAATTTGGGCCTTAACTAGATCGACAAGAGCGGCTTCATTTTTAGCTAGAGAATATTTTGTAATGTCGTAAAGAATACCGTCAACTTTTTTAGTTATTGCAGTCATTAATTGTTCATCATTGTTGCCGCGTCTTTGAAGTATTTCATTGAAAATTTTAATTAATTCCGGGTTTTCATTTTGTTTTTTGAGCTGGTTTCTCAAGGTTTTTACAAATTTTCTTACTTCTGGAGCTTTAGAGCCGGAAGCTATTTGATTTTTAATCTGAGTAATTACATTTGTTGCTTTTTCTTGATTTGCGTAATAGTATTTAGCTCTTTCTATCTTTTTGGGAAGTTTAATATTTTGGCATTTATCTAACTCGCTGTTTTCAAGTTGTTTACGTAGGTTTATTGTCTCGATGGCAAGTTGTTTGAAGTCTTCTGTACCCATTCTTATAGGATTGCCGTTGCTTGAAGCAAAAATAATTTTATTGTTTGCAATCATGTTTGCAAGGGTTTTCTTTTGTAAATCCATCTGATTTTCTACATAAATTTTCATTTGATCTTTAGTTAAGTATTTACTTATATTTTTAGCTCTTTTGGTAATATATTTTTTTTCTTGGAAAAGAGTTTTATTGTATTCAATTCCGTAATCGCCGGAATTAGCCATGTTTTCAATAATTTGGTTAAAAGGTATCGTTACTCCTGCTTGCGTAATAACCGCAAGCACAGCAGAAACAGGCTGTCTCCATGCAGAATAAGTTCTTGTATCTTCATCGGTTTTGGAAAGAGGGTTCCATTTAATAAAAATAGGAGCAACTAAACCTGTACCAAGTGAGTTAATGAAGATGTTCATTGTTTCACCCATATTATCATTGATTGTTTTCATGGCTCTGATAAAACCAGGAGTAAGCTCTTTAACTTCTTTAGCAAGCACTTCTTGTGAAAGTGTCGCTTTAAATGCCGGAGCTGCCGGAGGTTTATGGCTCTGCCCCAACTTATTTGATACATTGTAATTTACACTATCTACTTTCATTTAACTTCACCACCAATGAAACCTTCTATATATATATACGTTCGAGCATAAATAAAATTGCTATTTTAGCGTTATTTATTAAGTTTTGTGAACTTGGCCGCAGACCAGGCTCCTTTCTTCTGAAAGCCAGTAATTTCAAGCTTTTCAGACGCAGCAAAAAGTGTTTGGTTTTTTATTAATGAAAATACCAGAAATAAAAATGGAGTATTTTTGTAAATATTTTCATCTTCTACAATTTTTGCCATGACATCAGGCATGTAAAGAGCCGAATCATCAAAAATTAAAATAATTAGACTGTCGCCGGCTTTTAGATTGTTAAATATATCGTTTTCGAGTTTCAATGAAAAATATCCGCTGTAAGAGTTTGAGAAAAACTTTTTGTAAATAGTTTTTCCGCTAACCATAGCTGTTTCATAGTCTGTTCCCGCGGATATGTATTCAAAATAATTGCCTTTGCTAATGTCGTAAACCCTATAAGGGCTGAAATCAAAATACTTTTCAAATCGTGCTTTGGTGTAATATTGCAGCAAAATTATGTCATTACTTTGCGGGTTCATGCTTTTAATCAAATCTGTAGCAATTTTATGTCCCTGGTTTCTCGGCAATCTGAAGGCTGAAAGCGGGCTTACAGCTAAAAATATTAAATTGAGTGATATATAAAACACTAAAATAATATTTCTTGCCGGCTTATTTGATATGCTCATTGCTCCGATTGAGGCAAGGTAAATTAGTATTGGATAAATTTCTATAGAATACTTTGTTATAAATACGAGTTTTCCTAGAATTGCTGCAATTGTCATGACAACTACTGTTGCAATGCATATGAAAAACAGCATTAAATTTTTTCTATTGAAAAGCGATTTAATTATCCAAAAACATGCAATAAGCATGGGCGTAAGTGCAAATATTATAAACCCGGACTTGAAGTTAAAGAAAAAACTGTCCGGTGCGTTCACAAGGTTTGTCAAAACCGGTGAAAAATAATCGCTCATCAAGAATCCATAACGTGAAAAAGTAAAATGCCCCCACCATTGAGATATGGATTTTGTTGTGAAGATATTTACGACAAGCGGCATAGCTGCCAATCCAGATAATACAATAATCCCCCAGAGCCTAAGAATATATTTTTTATAATCTTTAAATAAAAAGATACTAACAAAAACCAGGTTGAAAAATACATATACAAATCCTATTGTATGTGTAAATAGGATTAAAAAATTTGATATTACGTACAGTATGAGGTTTTTCACATTGACGTTTTTTATAATTCTTAGTGTATACAAAAGCGACATGGCTGAAAACAGGAAAAGCAGCGAATAAAATCGAACTTCCTGGGAGTAATAAATTAGAAATGAACTTATAGCTGTGAGTAATGCCGAAGTAAGTCCTGTTTTCTTATCTTTTTCAAGCCCGCAAAAATACATTACAATAACCGCTAAAACTCCAGGAATAACAGAAGTGAGCCTTAAGAGCAAATCACTTTGTCCAAAAATTGTCATGAAAAACTTTAAATATAAATAATAAAAAGGCATGTGGCATTGCGACTTAACTGCCTGCCAAAATCCGTCTGCAAAAGGTGTTGCAGCAATCATGTAACTAACATATTCATCGTTCCATAAACCTTCCGGCTTATCAATTAACAGAAGCCGCAAAATCAGACTTATGAAAACTAAAATATATATCCCCAAGGTTTGTGTCCTATTTGAAAATTTTACTATTTAATTATATAATAAAAAAA
>ULUL01053076.1_pt1 | contig 41860 bp, 35 predicted proteins | sample 1958481 | NCBI WGS metagenome assembly ULUL01 (sample SAMEA4835759, study PRJEB28245) | human gut metagenome | biome: gut microbiome; material: fecal sample | place: Denmark | collected 2008 | reverse complement strand
ATTCCGCCGTAATTTATAAATAAAACTTTATTACAATTCTTTTTCATATGAATATTTTATTATAAAATAAATTAAAGACACTATTTAATTATTGGAGTTTTATGACATCAACCATTGCTATTGTCGGAAAATCAGGAAGCGGGAAGTCTTCTGTAACTTATTCTCTTTGCAATTTAATTAAAAATAAGTTTCAAGATAAATCAATTCTTTTGGTAGATAATGACCTTACTCAAGAGCTTGCAGGCTTTTGGGGTTTAAAAATCGAAAATACAATTTATGGAATACGTTCAGGAAAGCATGAATATAACACAGGCATTCCATCTAAAATGACAAAACAGGAATATATTGAATGGGCGCTTGAAGATATTCTTGTTGAAATAGACCCGAATGTTGATATTATTGTATCTTGGCTAACTGCTTCAAAAGATTGCCGCTGCCCGATTACAAAACAAATGAACGATGCTTTGGTAAAACTTGTTGAAAGATATGATTTTGTTATTTTTGATTGCGAATATGACCTTAAATATCTTCACCAATTAGTTGATTATCCAATTGATACAACTCTTTTAATAACAAATCCTTCTAACAAACAAATTGAACTTGCAGGCAGAATTTTTGAAAATTCAAAGAAATATTCAGCAGAAGGGCAATTTGGCGTTATTTTAAATAAGGCAACAGAAGAAAACGCAAATAAAACAATTGAAGCAATTAATTCTCTGGGGCTTAATTTTTTAGGGTTAATTCCAAATTATAAAGATGAAGTTGATTATTCTGATATGGAAAATGCACTGAATACAATTTATCAAAGGTTAAATCTTCCGCAAGGGTAAAATTATGGCAGAAATTATAAACGGCAAAGAAATTGCAGAAAACATTTTAAATAATATAAAAAAAGAAGTTGAAAATTTTGATGTTAAACCGACATTAGCGGTTATTATTGTTGGATGCGACCCTGCAAGCAAGGTTTATGTTAAAAACAAAATTAAAAAATCGGAATTTTTGGGGTTTAATTCAATTTTAAAAGAACTGCCTGAAGATATTCAAAAAGAAGAACTTTTAGATGTTATTAAAAATTTAAACAACGATAAAAATGTAAATGGCATTTTGCTGCAGCTTCCTTTGCCAAATGGGTTAGATGAAAAAGATTTCTTGGATGAAATTTCCCCTATAAAAGATGTAGACGGGTTTACAACTTATAATTCAGGAAAACTTTTTAAAGGCGAAAAGCCTTATAGTATTGCTTGCACACCAAAAGGAATTATAAAACTTTTAGAAACAAAAAATATAAATTTAGAAGGAAAAGTGGCCGTTGTTATTGGCCGCTCAAATATTGTGGGAAAGCCTGTTGCCAATTTATTGTTGCAAAAAAATGCAACCGTTATTCAGGCGCATTCCAAAACAAAAAACCTACCTGAAATTTTAAAATTAGCGGATGTAATTATTTCTGCCACAGGAAAAGAAGAATTTATAAAAGGCGATATGGTAAAAAAAGGCGCTATTATTATTGATGTTGGCATTACAAGAAATAAAAACGGCAAATTAACAGGCGATGTTGATTTTGAAAGCGTTTATAATAAAGTTTCTTATATAACCCCTGTGCCTGGCGGTGTAGGGCCTATGACAATTGCAACATTGATGGAAAACACACTTGAACTTTATAAACTTCAAAAAGGCATAAAATAATGAAAAACATAAGAACAAGCATTACAAATAAACACAGAGATTCTTGGGTTGAAGTTAATTTGGAATATTTGGAAGAAAATATTTCAAAAATTAAAGAACAAATAAAAGATGTCAACAGCAAAAACCTTGTGGCTGTTATAAAAGCAGACGGCTACGGCCATGGAAGCGTTATGATTGCGCCTATTTTGCTTGCCTGCGGCATTAAAGCTTTTGGGGTTGCATCCGTTGATGAAGGCATTGATTTAAGAGAAAACAAAATTAATTGCCCCATTTTGGTTTTGGGTGCAGTTCCCGTTTGGGCTTTTGAAACTGCACTTAATTATGACATTGAAATTTCGGTTTTTAATGATGAACATATTGAAGCTCTTAAAATGCTTTATGAAAGAACGGGCAAAAAATTAAAAGTGCAGGTTAAAGTTGATACAGGCATGAATAGAATCGGCATTAATTATAAAGAAGCGCCAAAATTTATCGAAAAATTAAGAAATGCCGAATTTGCCGAATTAAAAGGTGTTTTCACCCACTTTGCAGACGCTGAAAACCCTGAAATTTTAAAAATGCAATTAGATAAATTTAACTATGTCATAGATAATATTGATACAGAAAACTTAATGATACATTGCCAAAACAGCATTGGCGCCTTTTTATTGGATGATAAAAGATATAATACAATTAGATTGGGTATTATAATTTATGGCATGACACCTTTAACAGATGGAATTGAACCCGTTTGTAAAATTCCCGATATTAAACAATTGATGTCTGTTAAAGGAAGAATTACAAACATCCATACAATAAAAAAGGGTGATGGCGTTAGCTACGGTTACAAATTTATTGCAGATAAAGATATTAAAGTTGCAACAATTCCAATAGGTTACGCAGACGGTGTTTCAAGAAATTTATCCAATAAAATTCAAGGCTTAATAAACGGTAAATTTATTAAACAAATCGGCAGAATTACAATGGATCAAATGATGTTTGATATATCTGATATTGATGCAGAAATTGGCGATATTATAACAATTTTGGGGTATGATAATAATAACTTTATATCAGTTGACAGTTGGGCAAAAATTTTAGGCACAATAAATTATGAACTTACTTGCCGCCTAAAGGTAAGATTGCCAAGGGTTTATGTAAGATAAGAAGGCATTTTATGGACAAAAAAACTTTTTTATACGAAGAACAGGAAAAATTAAACGCTAAATTAATTCCCTTTGCAGGGTGGCTCATGCCTGTTTCATACACAAGCATAATTGAAGAACACAATGCAGTCAGAAACAATGTAGGCCTTTTTGATGTTTCACATATGGGCGAAGTTTTTATTTCAGGAAAAGATTCTCTTAATTTCTTGCAAAAGCTTGTGCCGCAAGATATTTCAAAATTAAGCAAAAATAAAGCGGTTTATTGCCAATTAACAAATAAAGAAGGCGGCATTATAGATGACCTTATAATATACAAACTAAATGAACCCGATAAAGAATATCTTTTAATTGTAAATGCTTCAAGAATTGATGAAGACCTAAACTGGATGGTAAGAAACTCTTTAGGGTTTGATGTTAATATTGTGAATGATTCTCACAACTATTCACTTCTTGCAATTCAAGGCCCGAAAGCTTCTTTGTTGGTTGAAAAATTGGGCATGAAACAAGAAAGCCAGCCTCAATATTTTTCAATTAAAAGAGGCGAGATTGCAAATATAAATGTTTTAGTTGCAAGAACAGGCTATACAGGTGAAGACGGGTTTGAAATTCTTGTTAAAAACCCATATTCAGCTTACCTTTGGGATAAAATTTTGGAAGAAGGAAAAGAATTTAACATCAAGCCGATTGGTTTAGGCGCAAGAGATACCCTAAGGCTTGAAGCAGCGCTTCATTTATACGGAAACGATTTAGACGAAACAATAACACCTGTTGAAGCCGGTCTTGCTTGGTCTGTTGCAAAAGATAAAGAAGAAGATTATAACGGAAAAGAAACAATAATAGGGCAAATTGAAGGGAAAATCAAAAAAAGAAAAAAAATAATAGGCTTTGAAATGGTTGATAAAGTTCCTGCCCGCCATGGGTATGAAATTTTTATTAACGGCAAAAAAGCAGGCGTTGTAACATCAGGCGGCCCTTCACCCGTTTTAAAAAAGAACATAGGCTTAGCCTATTTGGATATTTCCGATGATACAACACTTAACACAATGCAAAAAACTATTGGCACAACAATACAAATTATGATAAGAAATAAACTGTACGATGCAAAAATTGTTAAAAGACCATTTATAGAAAAACGATATAAAAAGGAAAACGTATGACAGAACAAGAAAAAAAAGTTCCTGAAGGAATCCTCTGCTCTAACACCCACGAATGGGTATTAGAAGAAGGAGATTTATGCACAATCGGCCTTACCGACTATGCTATTGAACAATTAGGCGATGTTGTTTTTGTAGAACTGCCTGAAATAGGTTCTGAATTTGCTAAAAACGAAGTTTTTGCAACAATAGAATCCGTTAAAGCAGCTTCTGAAATTTACATGCCTGTTGGCGGCAAGGTTGTTGAAGTGAATGAAGAACTTATAAATTCACCCGAAATTATAAACGAAGACCCTTATGAAAAAGGGTGGCTTATAAAAATAAAATCCGAAACATTGGCAGATGACACTGTCGGATTACTTGAATATGAAGATTATAAAGAAGAAGTAGCGTAAAATTAATGAGAAACTTTGAAGCACACACAGATGAAATCAGGCAACAAATGCTTGATGAAATTAACGTGAAATCAATTGATTCCATGTTTGATATGATACCTGAAAAATGTTATTTGGAAGAATTAAAGCTTGATGACCCTTTAAGCGAGCTTGAAGCGCAAAAGGAATTATTTAAGCTTTCAAACAAAAACAAAACAAACTACATTTCATTTTTAGGCGGCGGAGCAGTTAAAAAGTTTATCCCTTCTGCCATACAATATGTGGCATCCAGATTTGAATTTTTATCTGCCTACACTCCATATCAACCTGAAATTTCACAAGGCACGCTTCAAATTATGTATGAATTTCAAAGCTACATCTGCAACTTAACAAAAATGGATGTTGCAAACGCATCTGTTTATGATGGCGGCGTTGCCTGTGCAGAAGCTTGTTTAATGGCTGTTAGAGTTAATAAAATCAAAAGAATTTTCATCTCTGACAAATTAAACCCAAATTATATTGAAGTTATTAAAACATACCTTTGGGCGCAAGACATTGAATTTGTTATTGCAAACGAAACACCAAAAGATGTTGAATTTGCGGGTAAAATTTATGCATACCCCGAATATAACGGTGAACTTAAAAAACTTCCCGAAAAAGAAGGGAAAGCATTAATTATAGCATCTGTTGACCTTTCAATTTTGCCTGTTGTTGAACCACCTGTGGCAGATATTATTGTTGGTGATTACCAGCCTTTTGGCCTGCCATTAAATTTTGGCGGTGCTTATGGCGGGTTTATTGCGGTAAAAGACGCTTACAAAAGGCAAATTGCAGGAAGAATTGTTGGTAAAACCCTTGATAAAGAAGGAAAAGAAGCCTACGTTTTAACCCTTCAAGCAAGAGAACAGCACATAAGGCGTGAAAAAGCAACGGGCAACATTTGTTCTAACCAAGCCTTAACTGCTCTTTGCTGCACATTGTATCTTTCTTTAACAGGCAAAAATGCATTAATTGAATATGCAAACCTTTCTTACAATTTAGCACACAAATTATCCGAAAAATTAAATTCAAAGGGCTATATAACATTAAATAAAAATTTCTTTAATTCCTTTGAAATTAAAATGAAAGAAAATGAAACCGCAGATTCTTTTATTCAAAAATTAAAAGAAAGAAACATTTTAGCGGGTGTAAAAACTGCAGAGAATAAAGTTCTTGTAACAGTAACAGAATTTAATACAAATTCTGATATTGAAGAATATATTGAAACTCTAAATTAATTTATTTTTTAATTTCAACTGCAGGAACAGTTTCTTCTTTTTTATTAAATTTTGATTTTATTCTGTTCAAAAATGAATTTTGGTTTTGAACCTTGGTTTCTTTTGCTTTTTCTTTAACGGGCTTTAACCAAAGGTATTCATACGGCCTTAAATTTACAACAATTTTTCTTGAAGCAAATAAAGATTTAACATCCATATTATGTTCATCAATTAAATCATAAAATTCTATATGCTTTTTGCCCTGAACCAAAACCATATCAATCGGAAGCTCTATTTCAACATTTTTTCTGTCACCCGATAAATTTTGAACAATAATTAATCTTTCATCTTTTAATTTTCTTTGATAAGCTAAAATTGAAGGGTCATTTGCTTTAAGCAAAGTAAATGTTCCTCTTGAAATTTCAGGCAAGGTTTTTCTTATTTCAATTAAGCTTTTAACTTTTTTATAAATTTTACTGTTAAATTCATAATAATTTTTGCTTGAACCATAGAACATTTTGGCATTCACTTTGCCTCTGTTTATATCTCTTGAATCAAAGTATGAAAGCAATTTGATTTTATTTTTCTTTTGTTTTATTTCTCTTGTTTTAGCGGAATCAATTGCGTTTGAATAGTTGTTTCTAATGCCAATTTCATCGCCATAATAAATAATTGGAACGCCTTTTATTGAAAACAAAATAGAAAATGCCATTGCAATTCTTTGCGGGTTATTATCCAAAAAATTTGCCATTCTGCCTGAAACGCCAAAGCCTTCTCTAAATTCAACCCCTTTATTTACAAGTGAATTATAAATCAATTCTCTTGTAGCAGGGTCTATCATCTCTAAAGTTAATTCATCATGAACCCTTAAAAACACTGCCCAAATGGCACTTTGCGGAATTTCAGGCGTTGTTTTATCTATTTCTTTAAAATATTTTGAATCTTTTGTAATTAATGTTGCCCAAAGCGCAGGCATATAAGGGAAATGATATGCAATTTGAAATTCATCCGTTCTTTTAATTTCTTTTTCGCCTTCTTTGTTTGCAATGTTTACTTTTCTTTCATTGCCAAAATAAGGAAGAATTTCTTTTGGTTGTTGGCAAGCTTCTGCCTGAATTACAGACCTTGGGGAAACCGCTTGAATATATGCGCTTAAAAGTTTAATAATGCTGTGGGTTATGGGTTGGTTTTCTGCGTTTGTGCCTTCTTCTTTTGAAAGGTATGGAATTGCATCCATTCTGAAAATGTCAACGCCCATATTTGCCCAGTAGTTAATGGTTTCTAAGTTATAATATAAAACATTTGGGTTTAGCCAATTTATATCCGGTTGAAAGGGGTAGAAGGTGTGGTAAATATAATAATCTTTACCTTTTATGGTTATTTTTCTGTAATGGTTTTCTGAAATTTCAGGGAAAATAAGCCTTCGTTTTGAAATTTTTCCTGATTTTTCAGTATATTCTACAACAACACCCAATTTTTCATCTTTATATCTTTTATATTCGGGCATTTTTTCTTTATAGACAAAATAATCAAGTTTAGATAAATCGCCTTTTAATAAATCTTGAAACCAGATGTGCTGGTCTGAAAAGTGGTTTAAAACTAAGTCTGTTTTAATTTTAAAACCTCTTTTTTTGGCTTCTTTAACAAAATTCTTAAATTGGGGCATTCCGCCTAAATCCGCACGAACATTTTTCGGGTTTTTAACGTCAAACCCTGCATCATTCATGGGAGATTCCGCAAAAGGAAGAATATGCAAGGTTGTAACCCCTAAATCAGATAAATAATCAAGCATTTTTGCCGTATCATTAAATTGATTCAGCTTGTTATCATCTTGAACACCGAATTGGTCTGCATAAAAAGTATAAATAATTTCATCCTTATACCAATCATCGGGCCTGTTTATATCTTCTTTTAAAAATTCAATCGGCCTTTCATTTTTTGTTTTCTTTGCTATTTCATAAACTTTGTTAAAGATTTCATCAACATTTTCAACACCGTAAATTTTTCCTGTTTCTTCTTTTATTTCTTTTTGAAGTTTATGGGGAATAACAATGTCTTCTTTTTGAAATGCAACTTCAACAATGTTTTCTTCACTCTTTACAGGTTCAATAGCATATAAAACGCTTGAATCTGCCACTATAATTAAAGATATTAAAAATAAAGATATTATTTTTTTTATTGTCATCTATGCCTCATTTTTGTTTCAAAAGCAACAAATTTTATTTAATAAAATTTTACAACAAAAGATTTTAAAATAAAGAGAATTAGCTTACCTGTACAGGTTCAAAAATTTATAAATCGGTTTAATATTATTTCAAGTTAAGAAAAGGAATAAAAATGGTTATTGAAAAAATTACTGAGGTCTACCTCACAATTTGCTTCGGGTTTATATTTTTGTGCACCGCATTTATTCTTTAATAAAATCTAAAAGTGCCAAATAATCTGAATTAATTTGATTTTTTAATTCTTCAATATTTGAAAACTTAATTTCCCCGCGCCTGAATGTTTCAAATTCAACTTTTAATTCTTCCCCGTATAAGTTTTTGTTGAAATTCAAAAGGTGAACTTCAAGCGTTTCAACTAAGTTTTTATCAACGCTTGGGCGAATTCCAAAGTTGATTAATGAAGGGTATTTTGTATTTTTATAATGGCTATATCCAAAATAAACACCGTATTTTGGTTTAATTAATTTATTGTCTAAAATTATGTTTGCCGTTCTATAGCCTAGGGTTCTTGCTATTTCTTGCCCTTTAATAACTGTTCCTTTAATTGAAAAATTTCTGTTTAACATTTTATTTGCAAGTTCAATTTCGCCATCTGATATAAACTTTTTGATGTTTGTGCTTGAAATTAAAATGTCGTTTTTATAAATGGGGTTTATTTCAACATAATTAAAATCATGATTAAAGCTTGATAAAAGCTTGCTATCGCCTTTTTTGTTTGCGCCAAACCTGTGGTTAAAGCCTGTTACAATAAATTTAGGGTGAAAATGTTCAATTAAAACGTTATGAATATAATCATCAGCTTCCATTAATTTATATTTGTTGAAATCTAAAACATAAATGTCATCTACCCCTAAATTTTGAATTAAATTAATTTTATCATCCAATAATGTTATATAAGAAGGGTTTTTGCCCGTTAAAATATAAAAGGGCGAATCCAAAAAAGTTATAAGAGCGCTTTTTATGCCGTTTTTTTGTGCAAGTTCAACGGTTTTTTTAATTAAAGTTTGATGAGCAAAATGAACGCCGTCAAAAAAACCGAGCGCTAAAACAGTATTTTTATTTTCATTTAATTCAAAATAAACGCCCATTTAATTTTTGTTGTCCTGTTTTTGGGGCTTTTTGTTTTTGTGGTTTTTTTTAACCGGCCTTTGCGCCATTAAATCGTTCTTTTGCTGCAATCTTCGAACAGATAAAACATCTTGCATGGATTGAAGGTTATTTATAATTTTTTTCAAAGTTTCAATATCGCTTAATTCAATTCCAAGGTCAATAATGCCGAATTTTTTATTTTTTGAATAACTGTATGCGTATGAAACATTTGTGTTTGTATCTGCAATTTTAATTAAAACGTCTTTTAATAAACCCACTCTTTCCTGTGCCTCAATTCTTAAATGAGCAACATACGTTCCTTGAGAAACGTTATCTGCCCACCTTATATCCATCATTCTGTTTGGGTCTATATCAAACAAACATTTACAATCAAGCCTGTGAACAGAAACACCTTTTGACCTTGTAACAACACCCACAATTGGTTCCCCCGGAAGTGGCGAACAGCATTTTGCAAGGCTCCACACCATATCTTCTAAACCTATAATGTCATTTTTCTTAGAAGATTTTTTCTTTTTATAGGTTTCTTTTTCGTGGTCAATTTCCGTTAAATCTTGTTTTGTCGGTTTATGGATTTTATTTAAAACTTTTCTTAAAGTTGTTTCGCCATACCCCAAAGCGGCAAATAAATCATCTGCCGATTTATAGTTCATTTCTCTTGCGGTTCTGTCTATTTCACCGGATTTTAAAAGCTCATCAAAAACGGTTTTTGTAAGTTCGGCTTCTAAATTGCTTCTTCCGATTTCAAGGTTATCTTCTCTTTTATATTTTTTAAACCAGTTCCTGATTTTATTTGCAGTATTTTTGGTTGCAACAAAATCAAGCCAATCTATTTTTGGCATGCACTGTTTGGATGTTAAAATTTCAACAATATCGCCGTTTTGAAGCTTGGTATCAAGCTGCACAATTCTGCCGTTTACAAGAGCGCCAACTGTTCTGTGGCCAACTTCCGTGTGAATTCTGTATGCAAAATCAACAGGGGTTGAACCATAGGGAAGGTCTATAACATCACCTGCAGGGGTGAAGGTGAAAACTTGGTCTGAAAATAAATCTAATTTAACTGATTCAACAAATTCCTTAGCGTCTGTTTCATCTTTTGAAATTTCAATTAGTTTTCTCATCCAGTTAAATTTAATATCGTTTGCATCTTCAGCTTTAACAGAACCTGATTCTTTATATCTCCAATGCGCAGCAAGCCCGTATTCAGCCACTTCGTGCATTTCTTTTGTTCTTATTTGAATTTCAAAGGGTTTGTTTTTTAAGCCTATAACAGATGTGTGCAGTGAACGGTACATATTGCCTTTTGGCATTGCGATGTAATCTTTAAAGCGGCCGGGGATTGGTTTAAATTGAGAGTGGATTATACCAAGTGCGTTGTAGCAATCTTTTTCGTCATCCACAATAACCCTTATTGCCGTAATATCATATAATTGGTCAAAAGAAACATTTAAGCGCTTCATTTTGTTATAGATTGAATAATAATGTTTTGCTCTGCCATATATTGTTGCATTTATGCCGTTTTCTTCCAAATGCTTTTTGGTTATTTCAATTAAGGAATTTACAAGCGCATCTCTTTCGTTTTTGGTTTGGGCAACAAGTTTTGCAATTTGGTAATATTTTTCAGGGTCAATATAGCGAAGCGATAAATCTTCCAATTCAGCTTTCATTTTCCCGATACCAAGGCGGTTAGCCAGTGGCGCAAATATATCAAGCGTTTCTTGTGCAATTCTTTTTTGTTTGTTTGCCGCCATATAATTAAGCGTTCTCATGTTATGAAGCCTGTCTGCCAATTTTAGAAAGATAATTCGAACATCTTCCGCCATTGCAATAAACATTCTTCTAAAATTTTCCGCTTGTCTTTCTTCTTTTGATTTAAAGCGGTATTTACCAAGCTTTGTAACCCCTTGAACAAGCTTCAATACATCTTCGCCAAAATTTTTAACAATTTCATCGGGGCTTGTATCGGTGTCTTCTAAAATATCATGCAAAAAAGCGGCAATAACCGTGTGGGTATCAAGTTTTAATTCCGCTAAAATTTTTGCAACTTCAATGGGGTGAATTATATAAGGTTCTTCTGAAATTCTATATTGCCCCTCATGGAGTTTGGCTGCAAAAAGATAAGCCTTTTCAATTTCTGCAATATCCTCAGGCCTTCTGTTTTGGGACATTAAAATGTGTTTAACTTCAAGAAAGTGTGTAAGATGTGTCATTAAATGAAATTATGCCTTATAATAAACGCATAAACGATAATACTACTTTTTTATTATTTTTACTATATACCATTGAAAGTATTTTTATAAAATGGAAGATATTACATTAAAAATTAAAGAAAAACTTCAAAAAGGCGAAGTTGTTAATTTAAAAATTAAAGTTATTGCAAATGCAAAAATTAACAGTTTAGAAGAATATACAGATGAGATTTTAAAATTAAGAATAAACAAGCCCGCAGTGGATGGAAAAGCAAATAAAGCAATTATTGAGTATCTTTCAGTTCAATTTGATGTACCAAAAAGTAATATTATTATATTAAAAGGAGAAAAAAATTCCCTGAAAGACTTGCTAATTAACCCAAAAAGTCATATAATTTAAACATCAAGGAAGGAAAAGAATTTTTGGATTATTAAGTTTTAATACAATTTCTTAACAAATTACTCTTAATATGACAATTTATTCTATGTTCTTACTTGTAATACATGTGAAAAAATAAAAATCATACTTGAAGGTTAGAATTAAGTGACACCCAATAACAAAACCCCAAAAGAAGAAATAAACAATATTTCATATAACGAAAAGGAAAAACCTATAGTGGCAAGAAAGGCAATTACGCCGATTTTGACAAACCCCATTATGACAGGTTCACCTATCGGTTCAAGAACCTCTGCTAATAAATTATATTCAACAGGTTCTGCAAGAAACCACCTTATAAAACAGGTGAATGTAGGTTTTCAGGAAGTTATGCGTTTTGTAAACGATGCCTTTTTAATTAAAAACGATTTAGGGCAATTGTTTTATTCCTTAAACAACATAATGGTAAATAAACTTCAAGTAAGCTTTACTGCAATCGGGCTTTATAATAAGCATTCAAATTGCGTTAACATAAAATTAATTGATAAAATCGGTTCAACATATACAACAAAAACAATTATGACAGATGAAACAAACCCTGTTGTAAAAGCAATAAGAACCAAAAAAACCGTAACAACACAAGATACAGGCTTTTTAAGTTCATGGTATCAAACTCACGCATCAACCGCTATTATTCCTTTAATGGCAATTGATGAATGCATGGGCGTTTATATTGTAGGCAACTATCACTTAAGCGCAACAATTGAATTTTGCCAGCTTATAGCAAACACTTTAGGGCTTTTTGCTCAAACCAAAAATTTATTGGAACTTGTTGAAACAAATTCCGATACCGATTCTCTAACAGGCCTTGCAAACCACAGACACCTGCAAGAAGAACTCCACAGGCAAATTCAAGCAGCAGAAGCCAAAGGCGAAACGCTTTCTGTTTTAATTACAGACGTTGCAAACATCACAAGAATAAATAGAGACTTAGGCCATGCAAGAGGCGATGAAGTTATTAAAACAGTTGCTCAAAAAATTAAACAAAACATTAGAAATACAGACTTTGCAGGCAGATACGGCGGCGATGAAATTGCAATCATAATGCCGAATACAAGCTTAGACGAAGCAAAATATATTGCAGAATATTTATCATATGTTTTATCTTGCGTTTATATAGATGATGTTGGCCCGATTAAAGTTTCAATGGGCATCTCATCTTATCCTAAATCATCAGAAAACCAAGAAAAACTTTTAGTTTTAGCAGAACAAGCAATGTACATTTCAAAAAGCAAATCTGAAGAAATGGGCAATTGCAAAGTTATTACAAGTGAAGATTACAACTTCTGGGATGATGAAGCACTTAAATGTTTTGCTGAAGTTTTAACCAAAAAACACGCTCAAATAGGCGTTCAATTTGAAGAAGAATTAATTAATAAATTCCATAACGAACAAATAATTTCAAGTTCACATTTATTAGATGTTGTTACATCTCTTGCAAATACGATTGATGCCAAAGATACATATACAAAAGGCCATTCTGCTTGTGTTTCAAGATATTCTGAAGCACTGGCAAGAGCAATAGGTTTGCCTGAATCTGAAGTTGAAAGAATAAGATTAGGCGGCTTGTTGCATGATATAGGCAAAATCGGCATTCCTGAAAATGTTTTAAGAAAACCATCAATGCTAACAGATGAAGAATGGGAAATTATGAAACAGCACCCTGTAATTGGTGCAGATAAGGTTTTAGCCCCGAATGAATCGCTTCGTGATTTAATTCCGATGGTTAAATATCACCATGAACACTATGACGGCACAGGTTATCCTTATGGCTTAAAAGGTGAAGAAATTCCCCTTTCTGCAAGAATTGTTGCAATTGCAGATGCTTACCATGCCCTAATTTCAGACAGACCCTACAGAAAAGGTTTAGGCGTTGAAAAAGCTTGCGAAATTTTGAAATTGGGCGCAAACATTCAATGGGATAAAGAACTTGTAAGACAGTTTGTAATTATAGCGCCAAGCTTATCTACAAGCGCATAAAATTAAAAAAGATATATAAAAAAAGGGCTTACAGATTACTTGTAAGCCCTTAAAATTATTTTGTTGTTTTTAGTTTCTTGCTGTTTGCATCAGCCAGTTTAAATTTTCTTTTTTTGCTTTTGAATATTTTTGCATATCAACCACTTTATCTTTAAAAGTGTTAGATGTTAATGAACCGGAACCGACATATTCAATTCCCAAAATATACCTTGTAAGCCTTTGAAGGCCTTCTTCGGTTGAAGCAATTTTTTTAATGCCTGAAGGAGTGAATTTCTTTTCCATTCCTTTTAATCTTTTTAGCATTCCTTTGTCCGAATTTCCCATTGCATCTTTGGTGATTGTCATTTCGATAAAATGGTTTGAAAGAGCACCTATTGTATCAGGGTTCATTTGCCTGTATATTTCAACAGCGGCATCATCTAAATGGTATTTAACCGCATTTTCGGCATTTTTACCATAATACCCCGAAGCCATATCGGCAATAATATTGTCAATATCGGGAATTTCATCCATTTCAAGACGAATTGAAAAATCTTCATCCAAAGGCGCTGTTTCTGTCAGGCCGTCATCTTCTTCTAAACTTGCAACGGATTCATCCAACAATTTTGAAACCTGTGCAAGCTGGTCTTGAAACCCTTGTTCTTGCCTTGCCATTAAGCCTTCTTCTTGCGCCCTGTAATTTGCCATAAATGTTTCCAGATGGTCATCAAGCATTTTTTGAAAATCTTCATCAGCTATTGTTGTTGAAGCGCTAATTGCAGTTTTGCTATCTGCTTTTTTTGCACCGTTTCCTTTGTTCAAATCAGGCTTAGGCAAGCTTGATTGCATTTTGTCAATTTCAGTAAGTAAATCTGTTATTTCCGCTTCCACCGTTTCATCATCTATGTGGGGCGGAAGCATTAATGGCATTTTTTTTGGCATTAAAAGTTTTTGTGCGGTTTTTGGGGCTTTTACACCCTTTGTTGCGGCATCTTCTTCACCTTGTTCAACTGAAGAAGCATTTTTTGGCAAAAGATAAACGGGCTCCTTTTTTTCTGTCGGCTTTTTATCTTTTACTTCATTTGGCTTTGCTTGTTTTTGTTCTGCTTCTTCATCTTGTTTGGTTTTATCCTCTAAACAGCTTTCTTTATTTTCCAAAGGTTTATCTTTAGCTGCAATTAAAACCGTTGCAGCACCTAAAGTTGCAAGCCCTGCAAGAAATAGTGCCATTTTTTTAGCATTTTCTTTAATTTTTTCTCTTTTTGGGCTTTCTTTTTTAACTTTTTTCTTTCTGCCTTCAAAAGCTGTATTATCAATATTTGAAAAACCTATTTTTGAAGCTTCCATAAAAATGCCTTCCAAATGTTGCCATATAATAAATAAACAATTTTAAAGCAAAAAAATTGCCCTTTCTTGAATAAGAAGGGGCAAAATTATTTTATTTTTTATTAAATGTGCATTAATTTTACAATATCTTTAATATCAGCTGATGTTTTTTGAACTTGTGATTTTGCATTTTTTATTGCGCAATCAGGGTCTTTTAAGCCGTTACCCGTTAAAATGCAAACAATTTTTGAATTTGGTTTAATTTCATTTTTTAATTTGATTAACCCTGCAACACTTGCCGCACTTGCAGGTTCACAAAATACACCTTCTAAAGATGCAAGTAAGCTGTGAGCTTCTAAGATTTTTTCATCATTTACCATATCAATGGTGCCTTTTGATTCATCTCTTGCAGCTTCTGCTTTTTTCCAGCTTGCAGGATTGCCGATTCTTATAGCGGTTGCAATTGTTTCAGGGTGCATAATTCTTTCGCCTTTAACAATGGCAGCGGCGCCTTCTGCTTGAATACCCATCATTTTTGGAAGTTTTGAACATTTTTTAAGGTCAAAAAATTCCCTGTAACCCTTCCAATAAGCTGTAATATTGCCTGCGTTTCCAACAGGAATAAAATGATAATCAGGAGCATCTTCAAGTGCTTCAATTATTTCAAATGCACCTGTTTTTTGACCTTCAATTCTATATGGGTTTAATGAATTTACAAGAGTGATAGGGTAGTGGCTTGAAATATCTTTAACAGCTTCTAAGGCTTCATCAAAGTTGCCGTTTATTGCAATAACTTCTGCCCCATACATCATGGCTTGTGATAATTTGCCAAGTGCAATATAGCCATCGGGGATTAAAACATAACATTTTAAGCCTGCTCTTGCGCCATAAGCTGCGGCTGCGGCTGATGTGTTACCTGTGGATGCGCAAATAATTGCCTTTGAACCTTCTTCTTTTGCTTTTGAAACAGCCATTGTCATGCCACGGTCTTTAAAGCTGCCTGTCGGGTTTGAACCTTCATATTTAAGGTAAATTTCGCAACCGTCTAACCCTAAAAACTTAACCAAGTTATCTGCTTTAATTAAAGGGGTGTTGCCTTCTGATAAAGTAACAACAGGTGTTTTATCCGATACGGGCAAATATTCCCTGTATTTATTAATTAATCCGTCGTATCTCATCTTTTTACTTCCTAAATTACTCTTATTAAATTTGTAACTTTTATATTTTGTTCATTTAATTTTTTAACTGCATTTTGAATATCTGCTTCATATGAAGCTTCCGTTATTACAACAATTAAAGCGGTGTTATCTTCTTTAATGCCTTTTTGCAAAATGCTTTGCAAGTTTATGTTATTTTCTGCACAAACAGTGCCTATTGCGCCAATTGTGCCCCTTGCGTTTTGCGCATTAATTGCAAGAAAATATGAATTTTTTGTATTCAAAATATCTGCTTGTTTTGCCAAAATATCCGTTTTCACTCTTGTTGAAGGCAAAATTGTATCAGTGTATGAAATTTCAGCCGCAATTGCTAAAATATCACCTACAACAGAGCTTGCAGTAGGGCCTTCGCCTGCTCCGGGGCCTGTAAACATAACAGAACCGACAGGGTTTCCTTCCAATTGAACCGTATTAATTGCATTGCTTATTTTTGCAAGCATTGAATTTTCTTCAACCAGAACGGGGTGAACCCTTATATCCAGTTCATCGTTTTCAAGTTTTTGAGCAAGGCCTATTAATTTTATTTTATACCCCAATTCTTTTGCGCATTTAATATCATCTTGAGAAATGTGGGTAATGCCTTCTCTGTAGATTTTTTTGTAATCTATTTTTTTGTGGAACACAATGTTTGATAAAATTGCGATTTTAAACATTGTGTCAAAACCTTCAACGTCATTTGTGGGGTCAGCTTCTGCGTAACCCAATTTTTGAGCATCTTTAAGGCATTCAAGATAGCTAACACCATCTTCTTCCATTTTAGTTAAAATGTAGTTTGTGGTGCCGTTTAAAATGCCCATTACTTTGTTAAATTCATTGCCTCTTAAAGTTGTTTTAATTGGCCCTATAATTGGAATGCCGCCTGCAACTGCCGCTTCATATAAAACAGTAACATTGTTTTCATTTGCAAGAGAAAAAATTTCATCTCCGAATTTTGCCAATAATTCTTTATTAGCTGTTACAATATGTTTTTTATTTTTAATTGCGGTTTTTAAAACTTCCAAACAAGGGTCAACGCCGCCTGCCACTTCAACCACAACATCAATTTCAGGGTCATTTGCAATTTCAAAGGGGTCATCTGTTATATATTGAACGTTAACTTCCCTTTTTTTATTTTTGTTTTTAACAGCGGCTTTTAAAATTTTTATATTTTCAAACTTGGATAAAGCCTTAACAACACCCGTACCGACCACACCGAGCCCGATTATTCCGATTTTTAAAACATTCTTTTCCATAAATCGAATTATACAATAAAAAAATGCAAAATAATAATTTTGATGTATTATTTTCTTATAAATATTTTAATTAGAGGAATTAAAAAAATGACAGATGAAATAAGAGTTAGAATTGCACCTTCTCCAAGCGGCAATTTACACATAGGAACTGCAAGAACAGCTTTATTTAATTATTTGTTTGCAAAAAAAGAAGGCGGCAAGTTTGTTTTAAGAATTGAAGACACAGACGCTGAAAGAACAAAACAAGAATATATTGATAATATTTTTGATTCACTTAAAGCATTAGGCTTAAATTGGGATGAAGGCCCGGATGTTGGCGGCCCTTACGGCCCATACACGCAATCCGAAAGGTTTGATATTTACCCGAAATACGCTCAAATTCTTTTAGATAAAGGCTATGCTTATGAATGCTGGTGCACAAACGAAGAACTTGAACAAGAAAAAGAAGAAGCCGTTAAAAACCATAAGCCATATGTTTATTCAAGAAAATGCCTTAATATTACACCTGAACAAAAAGAACAATACATAAAAGAAGGCAGAAAACCATCAATCAGGTTCAAAGTTGAACATAAAGAATTAATTTTTAACGATATGGTTAAGGGTGAATTAAAATTTGATACAAGCTTAATTGGCGATTTTGTAATTATGAAATCAAACGGCACACCAACTTATAACTTTGCCGTTGTAATTGATGATATGTTAATGAAAATAAGCCACATTATAAGAGGCGAAGACCACATTTCAAATACACCCAAACAAATTTTAATTTATGAAGCTTTAGGTGCAAAAGTTCCCGAATTTGGCCATTTGGGAATGATTTTAGCACCCGATAGAAGCAAATTATCTAAAAGGCACGGTGCAACCGCCGTTTCAGACTTTGTTAAAGAAGGCTATTTAACAGATGCTCTTATAAACTTTGTTGCACTTTTAGGCTGGGCACCAAGCGATTCGGTTGAAATTAAAACTGTTGATGAAATTGCAAAAGATTTCAGAATTAATGAAATTTCAAGTTCTAATTCAATTTTTGAATATGACAAATTAAACTGGATGAATGGCCAATACATTAAAAAAATGGATATTTCAAAATTAACAGATATGATTATTCCATTTCTATCAGATTATGACTTATCCGAATTATCCAGAGAAAAGCTTGAAAAAATGGTTGAAATTACAAGAGAACCTTTGACAACATTAAAAGATATTCAAAAAGATGTTCCTTATTTCTTTGGCGAAGATGTTCCTTTAGATGAAGTTAAAGAACTTTTAACAACAGAATTATCCAAAAATGTTTTGAATAAATTTATGGAACTTGCACAAAAATGGGATTTTAACAACGAACAAGAACTCCATGATGATCTTCAAAAATTAAGAGATGATTTCAAAGCAAACTTCGGCTATAAACCAAAAGAAACCATGTGGGCAATAAGAGCTGCCGTTACAGGCAGAACAAGAGGTGCTGATATGGTTGGCATTTTAACAATTTTGGGCAAAGACAAAGTTTTAAGAAGAATAAAAAATGCAATGAATCTTCAAGTGGGGGTATAGATGAAATTTTTACATTCAATGATAAGGTCATTTGATATTAATAAATCAATGAAATTCTATACGGAACTTTTAGGGTTAAAATTAAGCTATAAAGCCAATTTAGAAGATTGCACGCTTTATTATCTTAAAGATGAAGTTACAGGCGTTGAAATTGAATTAACCGAAAACTTTGAAAAACCCGAAAATAAATATGTAAACGGCGAAGCCTTTGGGCATTTTGCTTTTGAAGTTGATGACTTTGAAAAATTTACAAAAAAAATGAATGAACTTGGCTATAAATATTTATATGAACCGTTTGATATTGTTCTAAAGGGTGAAAATGATGTTAAGAAAATGAAAATAGCCTTCCTTGAAGACCCCGATGGAAATGAAATTGAAATAATTCAAAATTAGAAATAAGGCGCCAACAAAAAGGCGCCTTATTTTTTTGCTTTTTTTATAAGCATTTTTAAAAAAAAGAAATGTGTTTTGTAAACATTTGTAAAAATTTTGTTAAAAAACTTGCCCCATGACGCAAAAATAGTTTTTGAGGGTTATTATAGATGATGTAAACTCCTCTATAAACTCCGTAATACTAATTCTATCCATCACGGCTAATCTAAACAGATTGCCGTTTTTTTTATTCTTCTTTTTTCAAAATTTCTAAGATTTCAGGGTAATTTTGAACCATTATATTAAAGCCGTCTTTGCCCGAAACTCCTTTATTTTTTTTATTGTTCAATTTGCACAAGCCTGAATTTTGAGTGTTTTCAACTGTTATAAGGTTTGAAGAATACCCTTTATTTAATTGAATTTTACTGCCGGCTAAAACTGCCATTCCCCAAAGCCAAATGTCATCTTGGGTTGGAATTATGCTTTTAAATTTTTCTTCATCCAATACCATTTCACTAAGTGAATTCGGAGGATACAAAACACCGCCGCAGCCAATAATTGTGTTAAAAAAGCTTGGGGTTTTGTAGCTTTCTTCGTTCCAATAAAGAAAACTTTTATCTTTTGGTATAACCTTATTTTCCTTAAGTTCAATGTGCCAAATTCTGTTTGCTTGAATTACTTTCGGGTTTTTAAGGTATGAATTATAAAGAGTTTCAATTGTGTCTTTTTCATAGTAAATATCGTCATCAAAAGTTATAATGATGTCATTTTTATATTCTTTAAGCGCAGGAATAATTTTTTTATAAGATTTTATATCGTTGCAAAATTTAATTTGAAGCCCGAAATCTTTCAATTTCAAAAGTTCGGTCGGCAGACCATTTTCTTTATTTGGAAACTGTTCAACAGCTAAATAAAGGTTTATTTCATCAGCTTTCACCGTTTGGTTCATAATTGTTTTAATTGTGGTTGCAACGGAATTAATTCTATCCGGAAAAGTTGTTAAAGATGCAATTAATTTAACGTTTCTTTTTGTGCAATTTATTCCCGATTCATTAATTATTGGAACTGAAACTTTTGATTTATATTTAACGTTCAGCCTTAAAAAAAGAAAATAAATTAAAACGTGAGAATCAATTTTACTTATTGAAAAAAGCCTTTTTAAAAATATTTTTATTAAGGTTAAATTGGTTTGTTTTATATAAAAAATGGGAATTAAATTAAATAAAAGAAAAAGTTCTTTTTTTGTTTTCAAGTTTTCTTTTATTTTTAAAATCGGGAAATTTAAAAATTTAATTTCTTTCTTTTTAATAAAATATTCGTTTTTTGGAATAACAATGTTGTTTTTAATAATTCCAAGGATTGTTTCTTTTTGGTTGTTGTAGCAATCTTGAATTTTTTTCTTTGTTTGTTTGCCTTTAACCGTTGATATTCCTTCATTTACCATATAATAATAATTTGTGCCCGTTACGGTTGTTAATTTTTTGCAATTTAAAAGAAGGTAATAAAGGGCTAAAATGTCTTCATAAAAAACGCCTTCTTTGAATTCAAAATTAATTGAATTCAAAAATTCTTTTTTATAAATTTTGTTCCAAACGTAAGATTGGTTTGGATATTTAACCAGTTTGAACATTTCATTTTTATCTGTTGTGGTTTTGTTTAAGTCATAATTAACCCGCCACTTTTCAAATGTTCCATGGTGCCTTACAATGCTTGCTGCCGCAATATCTGAATTTGTTTCTTTAATTCTTTTATAAAGTTTTTCATAAAAATCAAGGTCAATATAATCATCAGAATCAACAAAGCCAACGTATTCGCCCTTTGCAATTTGTAAACCTTTGTTCCTTGCGGCACTTTGGCCTTTATTTTCTGTTTTTATGTAAATAACTCTATTATCGCCTAAAAATTTTTCAATTTTTTTAGATGTACTGTCAGATGAACCATCATTTATAATAATAATTTCTATTTCTTTTAAGGTTTGGTGAATAACGCTCTCTAAACATCTTTCAATATATTTTTCCACATTATAAACAGGAATAATAACAGAAACCTTTATTTCCTTTTTTCTTATTATATTTTTAAAAACTCCGTTTTCCATAAAATTTAAGATACCATAAAATAAGAAAATATTTAAATAATGTTATTTTTCTTAAAAACGACAAGATTTTTTAGCTATTAAGTGTTATAGTAGAAAAAGCTTATAATTAGAGTTTGTGAAGGGTTTTTAATTTAAAGATGAGAAAAATTGATGAAAAAACAGTTAATGCAATGAGAATTTTATCTGCTGACGCTATTCAAAAGGCAAAATCTGGGCACCCCGGAATGCCGTTAGGAGCTTCACCCATTGTTTTTTCTCTTTATGCTTATCATCTGAATTTTAACCCCCAAAACCCAAAAATGCCAAATAGAGATAGGTTTATCTTATCCGCAGGCCACGGTTCAATGCTTTTATATTCAATTAATCACCTTTTTGGATATGAGATAAATATGTCTGATATTAAAAATTTCAGACAATTAAATTCAATAACACCCGGGCACCCTGAATACAGGCAAACCCCCGGGGTTGAAGCAACAACAGGCCCATTGGGTGCGGGAGTTTCCATGGCAGTTGGCATGGCAATGGCAGAAGCGCATTTAGCTTCAATTTTTAATAAAGAAAATTACAAAATAATAGATAATTATACATACGTTCTGGTTGGCGACGGCTGCCTTATGGAAGGCGTTTCAAACGAGGCATTATCTTTAGCGGGCACTTTAAAATTAAACAAATTAATTGTTTTATACGATTCAAACAATATTACAATTGAAGGCCCTACAAGCCTTGCATTTACGGAAGATGTTAATAAAAAAATGGAAGCTTTCGGCTTTTATGTTCAAGAAGTTGAAGACGGCAACGACATTGACAAAATTAACGAAGCAATTAAAAATGCCAAAAATCAAAAAGAAAAACCTTCTTTCATTAAAATTAACACTAAAATTGGTTTTGGCTGCAAAGCTAAAGAAGGAACTTCAAAATGCCATGGTGAACCCTTAGGTGAAGACAACGTTTGTGATTTAAGAAAAAACTTAAATTGGGAATATGACCCGTTTATTATTCCTGATGACGTTTATGAAAATTGCGCACAATTTTTGGAAAACAAAATTAAAAAACAAGAAGAATATGAAAAATTAAAAGAAGAATATTTTGTAAAATTCCCTGAAATGAAAACTTTATGGGAAGAATATTTTAACCCCGATTATACAAAACTTGTTGAAGACAAAGATTTAACAATATTTGAAGATAAACCAAACGCAACAAGAACATCATCGGGTGAAATTTTATCTAAATTAAAAGATAAAGTTAAAAATTTATTCGGAGGTTCAGCAGACCTTGCACCTTCAAATAAAACGGAAATGAAAGGCCTTGGCGATTTTTCAGCCGATAATTACAAAGGGCAAAATATCCACTTTGGGGTTCGTGAAATTGCAATGGCAGGCATTGCAAACGGTTTAACCCTATATGGCGGGCTAAAAGTTTTTGTTTCAACATTTTTTGTTTTCAGTGATTATCTAAAACCAATGGCAAGGTTATCTGCCTTAATGCAGTTGCCTGTTACATATATTTTCACTCACGATTCAATCGGTGTTGGTGAAGACGGCCCAACGCATGAACCTGTTGAGCACATTGCAATGTTTCGTTCAATGCCAAATTTTGTAACCTTCCGCCCTGCAGATTATAAAGAAACGCTTGCGGCTTGGAAATACATTTTAACTCACCAAAAAACCCCTGTTGCCTTAATTTTATCAAGGCAAAATTTGCCGCAATTAAAAAATACTGGCGATAATGCACTTAAAGGGGCATATATTGTTGAAAAAGAAACAAAAAAAGAGCCTGATTTAATTTTAATTGCAACGGGTTCTGAATTAAACCTTGCAATTAGCGCAAGAAAAGAGCTTTTAAAAGAAAATATTGATGCAAGGGTTGTTTCAATGCCTTCTATGGAACTTTTTGAAGAACAAACCGAAGAATATAAAGAAAGTATTCTTCCTTCAAACAATAAAAAACGCCTTATAATTGAAGCTTTAAGCAAGTTTGGCTGGGGCAGATATATGGGCTTTGAAGGAAAATCAATTACAATGGATACTTTTGGAAAATCAGCCCCCGGGGACATTTTATTCAAAGAATTCGGTTTTACGGTTGAAAATATCGTAAAAACAGCTCATGAACTTTTAAAATAATTTGATAAAATAAAAGAATGGAACAACTGGAAAAAGCAATCGAATTATTTAAAGAAAAGAAATATGAGAATTCACTTTTTCTTTTAGATGAAATTTTAAAAGAAAATGAAAACGATTTTGCCGCCCTAAGGCATAAAGGGCTTTGCTATATTGAGCTGAAACAGTTTGAAAAGGCGTTAATTTGCCTTAAAAAAGCTTTTGAATTAAACAAAACCCCTGAATATGAAGGCGAACTTGGCGTTTGTTATTATTTATTAAAACAATACGATTCGGCACAAATTCATTTAATTCAATCAGTTGTTGAAAATTATAATGAATATTTTGCAAAAACATTAGAAAAGGCACTACTTTCAAAACACAATGATGACGCCATGCTTGGGCTAAAACTTTTAATGCATGAAAACAACCCAAAGGATATTTACATTTTAAGGGATATCACAAACTTAGCCCAAAAATTGAAAAAATTTGACATTGCAATAGAATTTTTTGAAATTCTTTTAAAATTATGCCCGAATGATTACGTTGCATGGAATAATTTCGGGCTTGTTTTAGAAGAATTAAACAGGTGGAATGAAGCCTATGACTGCTACAAAAAAGCGCTCAGCCTGAAAGATTTCTTTTCTCCTAATTTTAATTTAGGAATTATGTCAAGAAAATTGCATTTATTTAACGACTCAATAAAATATTTAAAAAAAGCGGTTTTGCAAAACCCTTCTTCTCCGCAGCCAAAATATTCATTAGCCATGAGCTATTTAATGGTAAAAGATTTTGAAAAAGGGTATCCGCTGTATGTTAAACACATGACAAAAATCATGCCCGATTTTTACAAAAACGAGTGGGACGGAAAACCCCACCCCGATTCAACTCTCTGCATTTTTGCAACGGGGGGCTTAGGGGATATGATTATGTTTGCAAGATATTTTGATTATTTAATAGGCAATTTTAAAAAAGTTTATCTTCTGCTTCCAAAAACTCTGCATTCAATAATTAAAGCCAATTACCCCTTCATTGAAGTTATTGATTCGGATATAATTTTTACAAATTTTGACTATGCAATAACCCCTATGCACATTTTGAAATTTTTTAACTTGGATTTTACAAAATTTGTCCCCGGGCAAAAGGGGTATTTAGAAGTTAGTGACGAACTTATTAACAATTTTAAATTGAAATTTTTTGATATAAGAAAACCAAAAATTGCAATAAACTGGCATGGAAACCGTGAAGGCACAAGAACATTTTTTAACAGGTCTATGCCCGTTGAAAAATTTGAGCCTATTTTTGAAAAATATAAAGATAGAATTATGTTTTATTCAATTCAAAAAGATGAAGCTCATAAAGAAATTGAAAAATACCCTTTTGTTGTCGATATGTACAACCAAATTAAAACTTTTGAAGATACGGCAGCCATTTTAAAAAATTGCGACCTTTTAATTTCAATAGATTCATCTCCCGTTCATATGGCAGGGGCTCTCAATGTTCCAACATATGTAATGCTTCCCTATTCAAACGAATGGCGCTGGTTTGTGGATGATAAAAGATCAATTTGGTATGATTCGGTTGAAATTTTCAGACAAGACAACGAAGGCAACTTTGAATCCGTTATTAACAAAATTTTAGAAAGATTAGACAGAAATTTTTAATTACCCTGAACATTAACATTTGAATTTTTTAAAACTTTTTGCCTTCTGGGTTCATTTTTCATTGCTATCCATAAAATATATTTAACGGGTTTTGCCAAAACAATTGCAATAAAAGAAAAAACCGTGTCATAAACAATGTGGCTTATAAGAGTTTGAAAATTTGGCGCAACACCTGAAAATTTAAAAAGTTCCAAAATTAAAGAATATAAAATGCCGCACATATGAATGGATAAAACGCCTATTATACTTGCATAAAGCATATTCATTAAATTATATTTGTGAGATAGAATTCTTCCCGCAAAAATGTTTGCCGCAAAAAAGCCCAAAATATAGCCAAAGAAATAGCTTTTAACATAGCCTATTCCCCCGCCAAAGCCAAAAACCGGCCACAAGAAAAAGCCTGTTAAAAGGTATAAAAGCATAACTAGCGTGCCAAACCTTGCCCCTAAAATTGCAGCTGTTGCCATAATAACAGGAATTTGCGGAACAAGAGGATATTTTTTTAAAATAAAAGTTAAACCGTCTTCGCCAAATGTTGGCCAATAATATGTAACATCCAATTTTGTAAATGTGGCTACTATTAAAAGAACAGTGCAAAAAACAACAACAGAAAGCGTGCCCAAACTAAAAGGGGTTTTTTCACCTCTGAATATAAACTCTCTGTATTCTCCTACAAGCCTTTTATTCATATTTTAAAGTTCTTTTCCAAAAGATATTCTTTGTTTTTATTATAAATTTCTTTGTATTTTTCTGAAAATATGTTTTCCGTCCACATTATAATAGCATCTTCGTTATTGTCTTGATAGTATTTTTTTCTTATTCCCAAAGATTTAAACCCGAATTTTTCATATATATGTTTTGCCCTTTCGTTAGATTTTCGAACTTCTAACGTCATATATTTAATTTTATCTTCATAGCATTCTTTAAGTGAAGATAAAATTAAAAAATGTGCCAAACAGTTACCTTGAAAATCAGGGTGAACGGCAAGATTTGTAACATGTGCTTCATCTATTATTCGCCAAACGCCCATATAGCCAACACATTTGTTATTTTCATTAACAACCGTTAAATAACAAGCACAGGGGTTATTTAATTCAGAAGCAAAAGAGCCCCTGCTCCAATGGTGCTTGCCATAGCATTTGGCTTCAATTTCCATCACATCATCAAGATGCGATAAATTCATTTTTTCAACAACAAAGTTTTCCATTTGAATAAAATGGTATCACAAAATGCCTTTTATATACAATCTTATTAACTTGTTTTAGTTTTGTGCGCTGATATAAAAAGGTGTGTGCTCAACGGATAAGTTTTTGCCGTCAAGAACACCTCTATTCAATTGTGAATATGAAGCATTTTTAGAACTAAAACATTTTTTAAGAAATTCATAGGCAACTTTAGGGTCGCATTTTTCACCGCATGTGAAAAGGTCAACCGCTGCATATCCTAATTCAGGCCAAGTATGAATTGCTAAATGGCTTTCTGATATAATGATGACGCCTGAAACACCATAAGGGTTAAACATATGGAAACATTTTTCCACAATTGTCGCACCACATTCTAAAGCGGCATCTGTCATAAATTTTTCAATTAACTGGGGGTTATTTAATATATTGGGGTCGCATTCAAAAAATTCTGCTAATACGTGTCTTCCAAGATAAGTTTGGTTTTTACAATCGTTGAATCCCATAGGTGTTGTTACTGCCAATTCATATTCCTCCTAAAAAGTTTTTATTTATTAACCTGTGATGAAAAAAATTTCAACATTTTACAATATATGCAAAAAACAAAAACATGTCAAAAATTTGTTTTCGCCTGAATAATTTTAACATTATTTAACAAAAAAAGTATAATACTAATTAACTATTTTGTTATAAAATTTATATATGATAAAAATTCTTGCAATTGATGATGACGAAGCTATTCTGGAATTGATTAAGGTAAACCTTGAATTATCGGGCTACACTTGCTTAACTGCATCTGACCCTTATAGGGGGTATGCAATTTTAAAACAGGAAGATATAACCTTAATTATTTTAGATGCCATGATGCCTGAAGTGGATGGTTTTTCTTTGGCAATGAAAATAAGGCAAAACAAAGAAACAAAAGACATTCCGATTATTATGCTGACCGCCTTGGGTGCTTTGGATGATAAATTAAAAGGGTTTGGCTCAGGTGTTGATGATTACTTAACAAAACCGTTTGAAATTGAAGAATTAAAGGCAAGGGTTCTTGCACTTTTAAACAGAATTAAAAAAGCCCCTGAATCAACAAGAGTGAAGGAATTATTAACGGCAGGCGACATCACGTTAATTCCCGAAAGTTACACTGTTAGAATTTTAGACAAAGAAACAAAATTAACACCCATTGAATTTGAAATTTTAAGCGTTTTAATGCAGCACAATTCAACCATGGTTTCATCTAAAACTCTTTTAAAAGAGGTTTGGGGCTATAGCGAAAATGAAGATGTTGATACTATCAGAGTGCATATTAGACACTTGAGAGCAAAAGTCGATAAAATTTCAGAGTATAAAAATAAATATATTGAAACAATATACGGTGGCGGATACCGTTTGATGCCAAACGGGGTTAATGTTAATAACACAAAATAATTGGTAACAAACAAAAAAATGCTTTCAAAACACGCTAAAAAACAATATATTTTGCTTATTTCGGCTTCATTTTTTCTATTTTTGGTGCTGAATAACCCGTTTTTTATAAAAGAAGAAAAAACGGAAGTAAGCCTTAATAATGAAACAGAAAATGAAGAAGTAAGCCCGATTGAACTTTTTAACGATTCATACAAGGTTATTAAAAGAAATTATTGGGATAAACATTCGGCAGATAATGAACTCTACCGTTTTAAAATTCGTTATGCAAATCAAATTAAAGACGAAGAAGACGCCAAAGTAGCAATAAATACAATGCTTGCAAGCTTAAATGACCCTTATTCTAAATTTTTGGATGAAAAAGAATTTGAAGAACAAAATACATCAATCAATTCAAAAATATATGGAATTGGCATAAATATAGCATCAAGTGCAGGCAAGATTATAATAATAAATGTCATTAAAGGCACGCCCGCAGATTTTGCAGGGTTAAAATCGGGCGATATGATAACAAAAGTGAACGGAAAGAATGTTCAAGGCAAAAGTTTAATTCAAATTGCAACATATATTAAAAACCCCGATATGGAAACGGTTAATATGGAAATTATGAGGGGTAATAAAAAATTTATTAAACAAATTAAAAAAACGGAAATAAAAATTAAAACCGTTAAATCTGAAATTATAGATAAAAAAATTGGCTACATTAAAATTACAAGCTTCATTTCAAATGATACACCCATTGAATTTATTGAAGCACTTGATAAAGTTAAAGATACAGACGCTCTTATTCTTGATTTAAGGGGAAATACAGGGGGTTTGTTTCAAAATGCCGTTTTTGTTGCAGATTTATTTTTAAAAGATAAAAATATAGTTTCTGTTTTAGGCCGTGGCGGCAAAAAAAATATTTATAAAACCCATGATAAAGGCTACGTTTATGAAAAACCAATGGCAGTTTTAGTGGATTCAGAATCAGCTTCGGCTTCTGAAATTGTATCGGGCGCCCTAAAAGATAATAAAAGAGCATTAATTATAGGAACAAAAACATTTGGCAAAGGTTTAGTTCAAAAGGTTTTCCCCATGCCGAATAACACAGGCCTGAACCTTACAATTGCAAGATATTTAACACCATTAGATATTGACATAAATAAAAAAGGAATTAAGCCTGATTATTTGGTTCAAATTACAAAAGAAGACCAAATTACAAACACAGACAGCCAGTTAAATTTCGCAATTAAAACTCTTCAAACGGTTGTTGCAAGAAATAAAATTGCACAAAAGGCAAATTAGTTTTTATTTTTAACTAAATTGTAGGTTTCAGCTGCCATATAGCTGCTTCTGGCTAAAGGTGCACTAACAACGCCACCAAAACCAAGTTCAAGCGCTATATTTTTTAATTCTTCAAATTCTTCTTCTTTATAATATCTATCAACTTTTAAATGAAGCTTTGATGGCCTTATATATTGCCCGATTGTTAAGATATCGACTTTTGAATTTAGGATATCTTTCATTGTTTGAATTATTTCATCTTTTGTTTCGCCTAAACCAACCATAATACCTGTTTTTGTAATAATTGCAGGGTCATTTTCTTTTATATAAGATAAAAGGTTTAAAGAACGAAGATAATCTGCCTTTGGGCGTGCAATTTTATAAAGCCTTGGAACTGTTTCCATATTGTGGTTAAAAACATCGGGTTTTGCTTTTAAAATTGTACAAAATGAATTTTTATTGCCTAAAAAATCGGGTGTTAAAATTTCAATTTTAATTGAAGGAGATTTTTTCCTTATTTCATCAATTGTTTGCTTGAAATGTTCTGCCCCGCCATCAGGAATATCATCTCTTGTGGTTGATGTTATAACAACATATTTTAGGTTTAATTCTTCAATTGCATTTGCCACATTTTTTGGTTCATTAATATCAAGTGGTTCAGGAATACCACCTGTTATATTACAAAACCTGCAATTTCTTGTGCAAATTTTCCCCATAATTAAAAATGTTGCAGTTAAACACCCATAGCAAGCGGTTTTATTTGGGCACCTTGCATTGTCACAAACCGTGTTCAGGTTATATTTAGATAAAATGTTTCTTACACTTTTATTTTCTTTATCATCTAAGCTTGCAATCGGGCGTTTAAGATAATCAGGAAGCCTTAAATAATTTTTATCCATTTAAAATTGCCTCCAAAATGCCTTCAGAATATGTTGGATGTGCAAAAACAATATCTTTAATATTTGAAACTTTATAGTTTGTTATCATCATTATTTGAATTTGAGATATAAGGCTTGATGCTTCGTTTGATACAATATGCGCACCTTTTATTAAGTCATCTTTAGTAATGATTTTAATAAACCCATCTATTTGGTTGTCGCACCAAGATTTTGCAAGAAATGAAATTGGAAGATTATATATTTTATATTCATCCGAATTTTCAATATCTTGTTCATTAACACCGATTGACGCAGCTTCCGGCGTTCCATATATAACAGATGGAATTAAATCGTTTTCAATTAATTTTGCTTCTTTTTTAAGAATTTTATTCATAACATAATCAGCTTGCATACTTGCTGTGTGTGCTAATTGTTTTGTTGCTGAAATGTCGCCCGTTGCATAAACATTTTTATAATTTGTTGTAAGGTCTGAATTAATTTTTAAGCCATTTGAGATAATTCTTTTTCTGCCGACTGCAACAAGCAAAATATCAGCATCAATTTCAGAATTATCATCTAAAATTAATTTGCCTTCTTTATATAAAGTTGCGGTTTTTCCCGTATAAATTTTAATTTTTTTCTGCTTAAAAATTCTTGTTATTCTTTTTTGAATATCAACATCCATTAAAGGCAAAATTGTTGGCGCTTTTTCAATAACAGAAACGTTGACCCCCAAATTTGAAAAAATTCTTGCCCATTCAACTCCAATTGCGCCTGTTCCAATTATTGCAATATTTTTTGGCAATTTTTCAAGGTTTAAAATGTCATCTGAACTTAAAATATCTTTTTTATTAAACTTAAAATCACAAAGTTCAAAAGGAATTGAACCCGTTGCAATTATTATGTTTTTTGCCTTGTAGCCGTTTACTTCTAAATTTTCAAAATCAACTTTTGCTTCTTCTTTTATAATTTTTACGCCTTTTTTAATAAGTTCATTTTCTGCACCTTTTGAAAGTTTAGATATAATTGAATTTTTAATTTCAACCATTTTTAAAATGTCGGCTTCAATTGCGCCATTTATAATAACACCGTTTTTGATTGAATTTAGAGCTTCAAAATAAGCGTTTGATGTATGCAAAAAAGATTTTGTAGGCACGCAACCTTTATTTAAACAGCAGCCGCCAACATTTTCTTTTTCAAATGCAAGAGTGGTTAAGCCGTTTTTAGCTGCAATATTTGCCGCTTTTATGCCGGCAGGGCCAAGGCCCACAATAATTAAATCAAAAATTTCTTCCATAAAAACCTATATTCCTGAAATTTAAAGCCCCGTTTGGGGCTTTATTTTAGTTGTTTAATTCTTTCTTTAAAAGTTCATTTAACATAGCAGGGTTTGCTCTGCCTTTTGTTTCTTTCATAACTTGCCCTACAAAGAAACCAAAAAGTTTATCTTTACCGCTTTTATAAGCTTCAACCTGACTTTTATTGTTTTCTAAAACTTTTTTCACTATTTCTAAAATTGCACCTTCATCAGATAAAACGCTTAAACCTTTCTTTTCAACTAATTTTTCTGCGTCTTCTCCCGTTTTTAAAATTTCAACAACAAGAGATTTTGCAATGTTGTTTGAAATCGTGCCTTTTTCAAGCAAACTTAAAAGCTTTTGGAAATTTTCAGGTGTTAATTTTGATTCATTGATTGAAATTTTTTCTTCTTTCAAATATGCCGCAATTTCACCTGTTAAGAAGTTAGAAGCAGTTTTTGGGTTAACATTTCCTTTGATTACTTCATCATAGAAAAGTGCTAAATCCATTTGGTTTACTATAACATTTGCGTCATATTCAGATAAACCAAGCCCCATATACCTTTCAACTTTTGCCTTAGGCAATTCGGGCATTGTAGCTTTAACTCTTTCAATCCATTCATCATCAATTTCAAGTGGCATTAAATCGGGTTCAGGAAAGTATCTGTAGTCATGGGCATCTTCTTTTCCTCTCATAGAAGATGTTATGCCTTTGTTATCATCCCAAAGCCTTGTTTCTTGAACAACTTTGCCGCCTTCTTCAACAATTTCAATTTGCCTGTCTATTTCATATTCAATTGCTCTTTGAAGCGCGCGGAAGCTGTTTACGTTTTTAATTTCGGCACGAGTGCCAAATTCTTTTTGTCCTTTCGGGCGAATTGAAATGTTAGCATCACATCTCATGGAGCCTTCTTCCAAGTTACCGTCGCAAACGCCAATATATCTTAAATTGTTTCTTAATTGCTCCATATATTCTCTTGCTTCGTCAGAACTTCTCATATCAGGTTCTGAAACGATTTCCAATAACGGTGTTCCTGCACGGTTAAGGTCTACCAAAGAATAAGCCGAACCATAGATGCCGGTTGAACCTGCGTGAACTAATTTGCCTGCATCTTCTTCTAAGTGTGCTCTTGTAATTTTAATTGTTTTATTTGAAATTTTGATTTCGCCGCCAACACAAATGGGCTCATCATATTGTGAAATTTGGTATCCTTTTGGAAGATCGGGGTAGAAATATTGTTTTCTGTCGAATTTACATTTTCTTGCAATTTTTGAATTCAATGCTAAGCCAACCAAAATTGCCATATCGACAACGCCTTTATTTAAAACAGGCAAAACCCCGGGCATTCCTAATGTGATGGGGGATGTTTCAGTATTTGGCTCATGCCCGAATTCTGCGCCATCGGGTGCAAAAATTTTGGATTTTGTTTTTAATTGGGCATGAACTTCTAAGCCGATTACAACTTCATATTTATCTCTTAAACTTGTTTCCGTCATTTTCAATTCCTTTTCAAAGGGTATATCTGGCTTATATTCTAACATAAAAAAACCGTTAAAAAAGTGTTAACAATTTGTTACAAAAAAGAAAATTTTTAGCACTTATTTTTTTCCTTGAAATTTTATTTTAATATAGGGAAAATCAGGATTTTTTTAGCATGCAAAATCAGATTAATACACAATACTTGCCGCAAGGCAATTATAATCAATATCAAATGACGCCGCAAACACCCGTTTGTCAGGCTTCAGGCTGTTATCCGGCAGGGCCTAGCGTTGGTGCGGTTAATATACAAATTTATAACCCGACTGCAAACCCTCAAGGTATGTATCAGCCATACCCGTATAATTATAATAATATGTTCCAACAGCAGCAAATGGCACAGCCTATTCAGCCAAGCCAATATCAAAACGGCAATATTAACCCTTCAATGAATCAAACAATGAATTTGAACAATAATCAAAACGGAATTGCCGCTCAAGGTGATGGAGCAGAAACCAAAAAAACGGAAGAAAAGAAAGAAAACAAGCCAAAAGTAGCTTTAACGGATGATTATATTAAAACTCTTGAAAATTACTTAAATTCTCAAGATAAAAAAATAAGATTAATGGGCGCAAAAGAACTTTTTGACCGCTTTAAAGAAGATGAAACAAGAAAAGACGATGCGGCATTAACAGCATTATTGAATAAAACACTGCAAGACCCTGCAGAAACGGTTAAATTTGTGGCTCTAACTGCGCTTGATGCAGGCTATGCAACAGGCAACGATGAAACAGCGCAAATTTTAACACAAATGCAATCTTCAAATTCAAGTTATGGGGAAGATGCAGCCCTTGCTTCTCAAATTCTTCTTAAAATGAGCGGCTATAAGGCAAATGCAGACGCGGCAGCACTAAATCAAGGTGCAAATTTAAACCAAAACCAAGGTTTAAACAATAATCAGGCAATAGACCAAACCCAAACGGTTATGCCAACGCCTTCCCTGCAAGCGACAAACAACCAAGCAAATGCGCTTGATACAAAATTGCCGCCTACAGAAACCGACACCTTATTAAAACCAAACGGCGCCACAATGAACCAAACTATGCAAATTAACAATGACGGCACAACAAATATGAATCAACAAATGGTTCCGCCTATTGACAGTGAAAGGGTAGCATAATGGCATTTAATTTTATTGCAAATACAGCTTCCATAATGTCAATCGCTTCAAGTGCAATTGAAGCGGGTGAACTTGGCGCAAGAAACGCAAGCCAAGCGGCAAGAACAGCCGTTGCAATTAAAGATATTAAAGATTATACGGGCGATTCAATGCTCAATAAATCAAGCGAAAAACATAATGCAATGAAAGAAATAGTTAGAAACAGCGATTTTACCGTAGGCTTTTATAGGGCAGGCGGCGCAGTTTCCGGCTTTTTCAAAGGCCTTTGGGACGGCATGAAAGGCAATTGGCTATCAACAGGTTTTGCAGCCATGACCCTTGCATTTAAAAACAAAACCGTAAAAACAGTTGGCCTTATAGGTATGGCAGGTTCCATGCTCTATGATTTTGTTAAAAACGGAACAAACCTTTTTACAAAGCGCAATATAATAGAAAAATAACAAAATTGTAAAATAATGTAAAGTGTCAAAATTCAACAATAGCTTAAAAAATAAAATAAATTTAACAAAAAACCCGATATTATAGCAACAGAAATTATTCAGAATACTTATAAATACGACAAAACAATAACAATTTCAAAAAGGAGATATATAGAATTATGATGCAGACAGTAGGCACACCTTATTATCCGATGCAAGCAACGCCAAGCGCAAGTGCAGTTAACATTCAAATTTTTGAACCAAAAGCATATTCAGGGCAACCGACAAATAATGTTGCAAACCCCATTTATGCTTATCCGCAACAATCAATGTACAGCCAACCTTATATGAACCAATATCAACAATATATGCCACAGGCTCCTATGTACATGCCGCAAGCTCAACAGGTTCAACAACTCCCCCAGCAACAAATGCCGGCACCTTTGTTGACACCTCAGGCACCGGCAACTGAACAAGCGCCTCAAGCACCCCAAGCAACAGTTGAACAGCAAACACCTGCTCAACCTGACATGCAAATTCAACAGCCTACTGAACAAAACCAAAATACAGTTGATGTAAATTCATTAGTTGCAGGTTTAAAAAGCACAGATAATAAAACACAAGAAGATGCAATCACAAAAATTGCAAACTTAAGCCAAGGAACACCTGAAATGCAAAGTGCAGTTCTGTCTGAACCTGTTATGAGAGGCTTAGCTGATATTGTTAAACAAGACACATCTTCTCTTCAAGGGCCGACTGAAGCCCAAGTTGCAGCAATAAACAAAGCTGCATCAGGTGCTAAATTAACTCCCGAAGAAGAAGCTCTTACAAAAGAATTAGCACCAAAAACTTTGGCAGATAAAAACAGAGTAATTTCAATGTTCACTCTTGCAATGTTACAGAAAAACCAAAGAGATGAAGTTGACAGATACAATGCAACCCAAGACCCAAATAATCAACTTCCTCAATTAAAATTAAATGATTTAATCGGATACACAGAAATTGAAAATGCTGCAAGAAACGACAATGAAAAAGAAGTTAAATTAGCTGCAATTCAAGCTCTTTCATACGTTGCAAAACCTGAAGACAAAGAAACAATTGAACCTGTTTTAAAAGCAGCTATGAATGACCCTGAACCTTTAATTCAACAAGCAGCAAATGAAGTTCTTACAAATATAGGCGCCGCTCCTCAAGCTGCAGCAGGGGCTAATGATGCACAAGGTGCAAAACAACAAGAACCTGTTGACCTTTCAAAAATGTCAAGAAAAGAAAGAAAAGCTTACGAAAAAGCGCAAAAACAAGCTGAAAAAGAAGCTGCAAAGGCACAAAAAGCGGCTTAACCAAACAAACACCAACAAAAAAGAACCGTTAAATAAACGGTTCTTTTTTTATACTTTAAATTTCAAAATAAATGTTGTTCCTTTGTTTAATTCCGACTTTAAATTTATTTCACCGCCAAGCATTTTAACAAATTCTTTTGTAATGGTTAGCCCCAAACCGGTTGAAGAATATTTTTTTGTGTAGATATTATCTAATTGAACAAATTTTTCAAAAACTTTATCGTGGTTTTTTTTCTCTATTCCTATCCCAAAATCTTTTATTTCAATATAAACATTTTTTTCTTTTTTATAAATTTTGATTATAACTTTTGAATTTTCATATGAAAATTTAATTGCGTTTCCAAGCAAATTATATATAATTTGCTTTAATTTTTGATAATCTATAAAAATTTCACCTTCAAATTTATTGATAAGTTCAATTTGTATATTTTTTTCATTTGCCAAAGGCTCAATAATATTAATAACTTCCTTTATTGTTCCAACAGGGCTGAAAAACGCCAAATTCAGTTTCATTCCTTTGGCTTCAATTTTTGTCATATCCAAAATATCGTTTATTAAACCTGTCAGGTGAATGGCTGAAGTTAAAATTTTATTTGTATAATTTTTTTGTTTTTCGTTTAATTTCCCAAGCATTTCATCTTTAAGTGCTGTTGAAAAGCCAATTATTGAATTTAGTGGCGTTCTTAGCTCATGGGAAACATTTGCCAAAAATTCGCTTCTTATTTTGTCTGTTTCAATTAATTTTTCATTTTGTTCTTCTAGCTTTTTTGTTGCAAGGTTTTTTTCAACAATAGCACTTTGCAGAATGGAAAGTTGGTTTTGAAAAATTTTTGAAATTTCAAAATCTTTAATTATATATGAAATTTCAAGGCAAACTTTTTTTGCTTTTTCTTTTTCTTGTTTTGTAAAATTTTCCTTTTTAACAAATAAAAAATAACCGATTGTGCTATCTTGCATTTTTATTGGAATTTTTAACCTGTTAAAAGAATCTTTTTTGTTAATTTCGGGGGTATAATTTGAAAAATTTTCATCAAAAAAATGTTTATGAAAAAGAATATATTTACCTCGGGTTTTATAAAAAAATGCACAGTAAGAAAAGTTGAATTCTTTTTTTAATTTTAAAAAGCAATCAAGGTAAAATTTATCTGAATCTTTTAAGTTTTCTTCATTAAAATAGGCGGTAGTTAAAAGGTTATTATTCATAACTTTTAATTATATACCGCCTTTTTTAATTAATCAAAATTGTTAAATTGTAAGCCTGTAGCCGCCTTTTGTGGCGTTAACAAGAACATCTTCAATAATTTTTGCTCTTAGGTTTTTAATATATTTATAAACGTAATCTGTCGGAAGATTTAAAACTTTGGCTAAATCTTTAGCATAAACAATCGTGTCCGTATTTTGAATAAAATAATCCAAAACCTTTTGCTCTCTTTCGGTTAACGGTTTATTAAAGTTTAATCTTCTTGTTTTATCTTTGGTTGAAACTTCTCTGTATGTTTTGTTTTGTTCCATATCAATTGATTTTTTGGCAATTTCAATAACCGTTTCTTTCGGTGTTTCTTTTTTTACATCTGAAATATATTTTGAACCTGAATTTTGGTTTTGAAGAACAATATCAACAATATCATTTGTTTGCTTTTCGCCTTTAAGGGTTTTGCCTAGTCTTCTTGCATATTCTTCAAGAGTGATTCTTTCTAATGAACTTCTCCAGTGTTTGATTTCTTCTTTGCTTAAATATTCACTCATTTATTAACTTCCCCTTATAAGAAATAATTCCGATTAATTTAGTTATAGCATGGTTGAATGGTAAAAATCACAAAATATTTTGTATTGTAAAAATTAATTTTTGCTATTGACAAAAATGTTTTTATGATAAAAGCCAAGTAAAATTAGGGGTTTAGCAATCAAACAACCTGCAAGCCACTTTTGAACCGTCTTGCTGTTGACAAAGTTTAAAAATTTTATCTTCGCAAATTTTTTCTTTAAAATCACACCTTTTGTGAAATTCACAGCCTGAAATATATTCTGTAATTGGGCTTGGGGAACCTTTTATGTTTTTAAGCCTTTTTTCTTTTTTATATGGAAGCGCTTCTATTAAAGCTTTTGTATATGGGTGTTTGGGGTTTTTAAAAAGCGTTTTAACGTCTGCTTCTTCAACAATTCTTCCCATATACATAATTGAAATAAAATCTGCATATTTATTAACAACGCCCAAATCGTGGGAAATTAAAATAATAGATTTTCCTTGTTTTTTAATTTCAGATAATAAATCTAAAATTTGCGCTTGAATTGTAACATCTAATGCGGTTGTGGGTTCATCCGCAATAATAATATCGGGGTTTAGAGAAAGTGCAATTGCAATTATAACCCTTTGCCTTAAACCGCCTGAAAGTTCATATGGGTAAACTTTTAATTTTTTTTCAGGCTCAGCTATTCCCACATTTTTTAAATTCTTAATTGCAATTTCAATTGCTTCTTCTTTTGTATAGTCATAATGGGCTAAAATTGTTTCTACCATTTGGTTTTGAATTGTATAAAGGGGGTTTAGGCTTGTCATAGGGTCTTGCGGAACAAGAGCAATTTTTTTACCCCTTATTTTATTAATTTCTTTTTCGGATAAATTTAAAAGGTTTACCCCGTTATATAAAATTTCACCGCTTGTTATTTTGGCGTTTTTAGGTAAAAGCTTAATTATGCTCATAACAGACATTGTTTTGCCTGAACCTGATTCGCCTATAATAGAATGGATTGACCCTTTTTGAAGCTCAAAAGAGAAATCTTTTACGGCACTATAAAAATTATCTTCGATTTCAAAGCCTAAGTTAAGATTATTTATTTTTAAAAGAGTTTCCATAGAAAAAATTATATCATTTTTAAAATTTTAAATATAGGCTTATTTGGCTATTTCTTCCTTTTGTTCTTCTTTAATTTCTTCTTTTTTTGTTTCCTGAAACTTTTGGCGCATTTTCTTTCTTCTCATTAAATCAACAAAAGCTTCTAACCTTGTTAAATAGCCTGCTTTGCCCGTTTGTTCATCCATAATTAAAGATAAAATTGGAATGCCCACATCTTCTCTCATTTTGGGGAATATATTTTGTGACATAATTTCAGGCATGCAAGTAAAAGGTGAAACGTGAATTAGCCCGTCAACCCCTCTTTCGCTTGCATACATAACATCAGATATACATTCTAAGGCATCGCCCCCTATATCTCTCATTAAATAGGGTTTTGCAAGCCTAAATGCTCTTTCTAAGTGGGTTTCGCCTTTTTTGCAGAATTTTGGAATAATTGCATCTTTTAAAAAGCCTGAAACGGTTAAGCTTCTTCTTGTTTGAACACCCATTTTGCCAAGTTCTTTTTCAATGTTTTGGTTTGCAAACGGGTCTAAAACAAGGAAGATTTCACCTGTTAAATCAACATGAAGTATATCTCTGTTTGGGTCTGTTTTTACTTTTGAAATTTCTTTTAAGCCTTCTTTTAAGGCTTTTTTCAAATCTTTTGTGTAATCTGCTTTGTCAATTAAATTTAATGCCTTTTTATATGCTTTTTCGGCATCGCCCGTGTTTATTTCTCTTGCTCTGTAGTAAGAATAAAAGCTTTCAATTTCATCTATTGCAAAAACTTTTCTGACTGCAATATTGATAGCCCTTATGATTGTAATTGGGTTTTTGTTGCCCGTAAGTTCAACCAAAAAATTCCACATGCCCTTAAACCCGTCATACAGGTTCATTTCAATGAAATTTGCTTCATAGCCCATATCTGCCAAAACATTTTTTATGCTTTTACCGTATTCACCAAGCCTGCAAATTCCCGGGGATGTAATCATTGCAACGTAATCTGCACCGCCATCTATTGCTTCCATAAAGTTTCCTAAAATTAATTTATAAGGAAGGCAAATTGCTTCAGGTGAATTTTTTGTTCCCAAAGAAAGAGTTTTTTTACTTGTATAAGGGGGCACAAAAGGTTCTATTCCCATTTTTCTTAAAGCTGCAGACCAAGCTATGGAAATTGTTCCCATATGCGGAAAAGCAACCTTAATTGGCCTTTTATGGTTTTTTTCAATAACAGGTTTTGTCATATATTGCTCCCCTTTAAAGTAGAATGTTTTAGCTAAAAATATTCTACAAGAAAAAAACAAAAAATTAAACAAAAACAGGCGCAAAATTAATTGCACCTGTTTTCAACCATGCTTATTTATGGCATTTGGCTGTTTTCATACTAATTCTTGCCGTCACGTGGGGTATATATTATATATATATGGAGTATATAATATTAATCGGCAGCAAGCTTTATTTCTTGAATAATTGTTACAAAACTTAAATAATTAATTTAATTTCCAAAGAGCGCTTGAATTATGGCTTTGTTTATTATATCTTACTTTTTAGGATTTTGAATAATTCGTATGGTAAATTTTACCAGCCTTTTTGACCATAGGGGCAGAAATTCAAATTCCTCTGTGTTACTAAAACTTTGAAAGGACAAAACTATGGCAATCAATTTAGTTGAATTATTGGATGCAGGTGTGCACTTTGGCCACCAAACACAAAAATGGAACCCCAAAATGAAACCCTATATCTTTGGGGCAAAAAACGGTATTTACATTTTAGACTTAAGAAAAACAGCCGAAAAATTAGAAGCTGCATATAATATCGTTAGAGAATACGCTGCAAAAGGCAAAAATGTTCTTTTTGTAGGCACCAAAAAACAAGCAACCGATGTTGTAGCTCAAGAAGCATTAAGAGCAGGTGCTTATTATGTTAACAGAAGATGGCTCGGCGGCATGATGACAAACTTTGAAACAATCAGAGCAAGAGTTAACAAATTAAGAGAACTTGAAAGCTTTATTGAATCAGGCGCTGCTCAAAAATTGCCGAAAAAAGAAGTTGCCCAATTAAACAGACAACTTGCAAAATTATCAAAAACTTTAGGCGGCATTAAAGAAATGAAAGGTATGCCCGATATCATCTTTGTTGTTGACCAAGGCAAAGAACTTATTGCAATTAAAGAAGCAAATAAATTAAACATTCCCGTTATTTGCTTGGCAGATACAAACGCAGACCCCGATGGTATTGATTACCTTATCCCCGGCAACGACGATGCAATCAGAAGTATTAAATTAGTTGCCTCAAAAATTGCAGATGCAGTTTTAGAAGGTAAAGAATTAAGGCAAAACAAAGCAACATCAGGCAAAATTGAAAAAATTGAAGCAAAAGATGCCGGTGTTGAAGAAACAAAAGCTGAAGAAGCAACCGTATAAGTTACAAGTTTTAGGGGCAAGAAAAGCCTTGCCCCTTTTTTAATAAAGGAGTGAATTATGGAAATCAAAGCCTCAATGGTGAAAGAACTGAGAGATAAAACAGGCGCCGGCATGATGGATGCTAAAAAAGCACTTGTTGAAGCAAACGGCGATATGGAAAAAGCAAGCGAAATTTTAAGACAAAAAGGCATTGCTTCAGCCGATAAAAAAATGGGCAGAATTGCTGCAGAAGGCGTTGTTTCAACATTTATTCAAGATAAAGTTGGCGCTATGGTTGAAATTAACTGCGAAACAGACTTCGTTGCAAAAAATGAAGGTTTCAAAGAAGTTGCAAACAACATTGCAAAAGTTATTGTTGAAAAGAACCCAGCAGATGTTGATGCCCTAAATAAAACAGCTATGGCAGACGGCACACTTGTTGAAGATTACATTAAAGCTCAAATTGCAAAAATCGGCGAAAAAATTACAATCAGAAGATTTGTCAGATACGATGATAATGCTTGTGTTGCAACTTATGTTCACAACAATAAAATCGGCGTTTTGTTGGAAGTTAAATCCGATAATTGCACAGATGAAACAAAAACAATCGCAAAAGATATTTGCTTACATATAGCATCTTCTGCTCCTGAATTTGTTTCAAGAAATGAAATTCCTGAAAGCGTTATTGCTGAAGAAAAAAGAATTGAAATGGGCAAAGAAGATTTGGCTAAAAAACCTGAAAACATCAGAGAAAAAATTGTTGAAGGCAGAATTAATAAATTAATGGCTTCAAGATGTCTTTTAGAACAACCTTTCGTTAAAAACCCCGATGAAACGGTTCAACAATTAATTGAAGGCAAGCTTTCAATAGTTAAATTCGACAGATACGTTCTTGGCGAAGGCTTAGAAAAAAGACAAGATAACTTCGCAGAAGAAGTTATGAACCAAATTAAAGGTTAATTTTAACCCAAAATATAAAATGCAGGCAATTTAGCCTGCATTTTTTAATGCAAAATTTTAAAAAAAGCCCCTAAAAAAAGGGGCAAATGAAAAGATAGCGAAAATTCCGTAGCACGAATGTGAGG